>ERZ859732.738-NODE-738-length-12272-cov-5.124008_pt1 | contig 12272 bp, 12 predicted proteins | sample MGYA00510123_ERZ859732 | MGnify/ENA primary metagenome ERZ859732 (study PRJEB30046, sample SAMN00715133) | human gut metagenome | study: EMG produced TPA metagenomics assembly of the A metagenome-wide association study of gut microbiota in type 2...
AGAAGGTTAAATTTACTGACGGTAAAATTAGCCTTTATGGTAATCTTGTGCATAGAGAGAAACCGAAATTTGCCGACTATTTCAAGAAGCGCAAGGCTCTTGATCATGAAATAGATAAGACATTGGCGGAGATACAGCGTATCTTGGGAATTAAAATAAACATTGAAGAATAATACAATGAAGGATTTAACCGTATCAAAGATAGAAAGGCTAAACGTGTTGAACAACCGTTTTGCAATAGAAAAGATACAAAAAACATTGGACATTACTGGTATGATGTTTGATGGAGAATACCGTTTTACGAAAAAAATGGTGGCCGATTTCTATGAAGTTGAAGAAAGAACAATTGAAAGATATCTTGAGAATTTCGGTTCTGAATTATCTGACAATGGATATGCTTTATGTAAAGGTAAACGCCTGAAAGACTTAAAGTTACAATTTGCTCCCGTCATCAATGTCGGGAGCAAAACTACACAACTCGGTTTGTTCAACTTCCGTTCGTTCCTAAATATTGGTATGTTGCTTACGGAGAGTGAAAAAGCGAAGGCTTTGCGTAGTGCCATTTTGGATCTTGTGATAGCTACGATAAATGAGAAAACAGGTGGCGGAACAAAATATATTAATCGCCGTGATGTGAACTATATTCCAGCAGCTATCACTGAAGAGAACTATCGGAAGAACCTAACCTCCGCAATGAGCCAATGTGTGGGTGGACACAAAACCTACAAATATGCACAAGTAACAGACTGGATATACGAAGCTGTGTTCAAGGAAAATGCCAAAGAATACAGAAGGGTTCTTTCTCTTGACTCCAAGGATAATGTGCGCCATACCCTCTATGCCGAAGTTTTGCTTGTCATATCTTCATTTGAGAATGGTGTTGGTGCTGTTATACAGCACCAATACAAGGAAAATGGAGGTAGATTATTATCAATGGACGAAGTTAAACAAATTGTTGACGACTTGGCAGAACATCCGATGCAAAAGCCTTATCTTAATGATGCTCGTACCAAGATGGCTTCACGTGATTATAGCTTTCGTGATGCCTATCATGGCAATATAGCCGAATACCTCAGAGCGGTAACACCAGAAGAATTTGAACGTTTTATTGGAAACCAGTCAACAGATTTTGACAGAATTCTTGAAGATAACAAGGATGTCTTGAAAAGATTAAAGCAGGCAGATAATGAATGAGGAAGTAAAATACATCAGTTACGAAGAGGCCATAAGCGTTTATGCTAAGATGATAGATGCAAGTGATGGTGGCTTCGATGGTGTCAGAGATGAAGGTGGAATACGAGCAGCTCTTGAGTTTGTGCAGAACGATATGTATTATCCGAATTTCTCCGATAAACTCTGCTCTCTGGTATACAAATTCTGCTCAGGGCATTATTTCAATGATGGCAATAAGCGTATAGCTCTTACCCTTGGAACATATTTTCTTCACAAAAATTCGTACTTCTGGCAAGCTACAATATTTATGCGACAAATGGAGTCCATCGTCTATCATGTGGCAGCATCAAATATCGACAAAGACTTGCTTCTCCGCATAATGACTTGTTTCATGAATGGTGAGGATTACGATGAGGAATTGAAAATTGACATTGCCAATGCGATGAGTAAAGGGGAGTTAGGAATAAATGGAGAAGATTATAAAGTGAAGGATTGAGCAAGTGCTTGACAAGATTCGCAATAGAAGTGAAAATAGATCAATGACAAGATGAGGGTGTTTTGACACACCCTCATTCAAACTCACAGACGAACCAATTCGTCAAGCACCGCTTGACGAATCTACGATACCATTTTATCCTAACCTATCATGGCTTCACTATGAACGCTTACTGCGTGTAAAAGATGCGGATGCAAGGTTGTGGTATTAAGTATCTTCCTACAGAAGAAGAGTTGAGCCGAGAAATCCGTGAGCAGAAAGAGTTTTTTGAATTACAGAAGGGAAAAGAGGCAGAAGATGAAGATTAGAAATAGTATATAAAATGCCTTGGGGGCTTAGGCTTTAAGGTGGAGTGAGGGCTTACGTCTGCACACAGAACGGAGCCATGCCTGTGTTGCCTGAGGAAATCAAGAAGTAAAGCATTTTTTTGTTGCTTAATACTGTTAAAAGGCAGTCATCCGCTTAATGTGTGATGGCTGCCTTTTTTGCAAAACCCATGCAAAAAACCTCTGACTTTTTTACAAAAAACACTCAGGCGATGTGATTTTATTCAGATAAAAGTGCTATATTTGCATTGTAAATCAATAAAATAGAGATATATCAAGTTAATATGAAAGACGTGTCTTCTGGCAGAACCAAGTTGATAACTTATGAGTTTCTTTCCGCTTTAATAACACATCCTAAACCGATGATACCAAAGAAAATGGTGCCATCGGTTTTTATTTATCTGACTCTGACCTAATCCTCGTTATCTTAAATTTTAATAAAAACATTTTTTCTTTCGTTGTTTTACTCATTTTTTTATAAATTCGCTTTTATATTTAATAAATTGGAAACAAGGGTAAATCTAAATCGAATAAAAGTAGTTCTTGTTGAGCAAGGCAAATCTGGGAAATGGTTAGCTGAACAGCTTAATAAGTCAACTTGTACGGTGAGCAAATGGTGCACAACTACCGCGCAGCCTGATTTGCAAACCCTTGACCAGATTGCAAAAATACTTAAGGTGGATATAAAGACTCTGCTTTACGACACAAAATTCAATGAGAATATATAATATGGAAACTTCTATACAACAATATAAACAGGCGGTAAGCGTTATTAAAGAAGCAATTTTGCATAGCCAATACAGGGCTGCAAAAATGGTTACGGGTGAAGAATTATCACTTAACTTTGGTATTGGTGCTTACGTTTCAAATCGCTCGCGTCAAGAAAAATGGGGAACGTCCATTATTGAAAGTATAAGCGAACAATTGCGCCGTGAGCTTCCTGGTTTATGTGGTTTTTCGGCAAGAAGTATTCGTAATATGCGAACTTTCTATGAGTATTGGAAACAATATTTAATTTGGCAGCCATCGGCTGCCAAATTGCAACTATCTATAAATCAAGACACTATAGATATAAAATGCTTCTCTCTTTAAAAATGCTCGCCCATGGCGAGCGAAATCAATCGTGAGGAACTAAGAAATGCTTTGCCTGATATGGACGAGTTGCGAAAGTTGCTCATTAATGAAAGTGATACTGATAATTAAATAAATTTAAATTCTAACGAAACAGAACGCTGAACATGAATAAATATGAACTTGCGAAAAAGATAACGCAGCTCGATAGCTTGACAAACGAAGAGAAGGCTTCGCTTGTTGAGCTTCTTCGTTCTCAGAAGAAGTACGGCTTGGTGTGGGAGGACAAGCCGGAAGAAATAGAAACTCGTCTTGTGGACGAACTGCCGGTTCTCACGGAGGTGCCGGAGCGTGCCATCGTGAGCGACTCTCCCGATGCGCCCAACCATATCCTTATCGAAGGTGACAACCTCGAAGCGCTCACCGCTCTCGCCTATACTCACGAGGGCAAGATTGACGTAATATATATCGATCCGCCTTATAATACAGGCAATAAGGATTTTGTCTACAACGATTCTTTTGTAGACCGTGAGGACGGCTATCGTCATTCAAAATGGCTGTCGTTTATGAATAAAAGACTTCAGATTGCGAAGTCTTTACTTTCTTCGGGGGGGTAATTTTCATTTCTATTGATGATAATGAACAGGCACAACTGAAGTTGTTGTGCGATGAAATATTTCAGCCTAAAAATTGTTTGGCTACATTAATTTGGGATTTAGGTTCAGGCACATCAGCTGGACATTTTACGAGAGCTCATGAATACGTTCTTGTATATTGCCTCAATCGTGATAATATTCCAAACTTTAGCGGAGGAGAAGGCATTATCGATGATAGAGCTATCAAGAAAAAGTCAGCCAAAAATGCAGAATTTGAATATAAATTCAAGAAAGGTACAAAATTTGAAGCTCCAGATGGATTAGAATATGCTGGAGAATGGGGAGGTACTGAAAAAACCAAATTAGTAAGTGGAAGATTTATATGTGAAAATCAAGAGTTAAAAGAAGATATAGTTCTTTCTGCTTGTTGGACTCAAAAGAATCAAATGGACTCTTTTTTTTCAGGGAAGGAGACATTTGATTCGAAAGGTCAAAAAGTTCTTGAATTTTATTTCCGTGAAAATGGTAAATTATATTGTAGAAAAAAAAGAGATACCATAAACCCTCCTACGGTACTAAGGGGCATAGCTACGACAAAACAAGGCGGTGCTAAACTGAAAGAGATTTTTGGGGACGTTGCTTTTGATTTTTCTAAGCCTTTAAATTTAATAGAATTTCTACTCTCTTTACGTCCAAAAGAATCTACCATCCTCGACTTCTTCGCAGGCTCCGGTACCACTCTCCACGCCACTATGCAACTCAATGCCGAGGACGGAGGACACCGCAAGTGCATTCTTGTTACCAACAACGAGAACAACATTTGTGAGGAAGTCACCTACGAGCGCAACAAGCGAGTAATCCAAGGCTACACCACACCTAAAGGCGAAGAAGTGGAAGGCTTGCACGACAACAACCTTCGCTACTACCGCACCAACTTTTTATCTCGTGACAAGAGCGTAAAGAACATGCGCCAACTTGTACGTCTTGCTACAGATATGCTTTGCATCAAGAACGATGTTTATACAGAAGCAGAATTCTGCGGAAAGAACATCAACAAGAACATTGCCCGCTATTTTGATAACGGACAAGGAAACCGTATGCTTGTCATTTACGAGGAGCGTGCCATCTCGCTGTTGGTACAGCTCATGGCACAAACCGAGGACGACGGCATCAAGACTATGGTATATGTGTTCTCGCCAGGCGCCGACCCATACACCGACGATTTTGAAGACATTGCCGAGCGTGTAAAGTTATGCGCCCTGCCATCTGCCATTTATGAAGCATACAAGCGAGTGCTGCCCAAGCGTAAGCCAAAATTCCTTGACGAAGCGTTGCAGGAAATGAAAACACAGGCAGAAGCCGAAGCAAACGCACAACAGACACTCGACTTTGGAGAAAACGACTACATGAATGAGGAAGGAGGCGACGCATGAAAGCATTGAAATATCAGCAGAAGGCTGTTCAAGAATTGGTTGATAAGTCTATCGACTTGCTGTCGCTTGCCGGACAGCGACATACGCTTGTGTTTGAAGCACCTACTGGTGCCGGTAAGACCATCATGGCATCCGAGATGCTTATGCGCCTCTGCACCGAACTGGCAGAGCGAGCCGACGCGCCATGCTCTGAAGTGGCGTTCATGTGGATAGCCCCAAACAAGCTGCACGAGCAGAGCTACTTCAAGATGAAGACCTTCTTCACCGAAACACGCGAGCTTCATCCTGTTGTCTATGACGATATGGATCATTCTGCCAACGGATATATACATCCAGGCGAAATACTCTTTGTCAACTGGGAGAGCATCAACAAAGATAATGCACTCATGATCCGCGACACGGAACAGAGTGCATCGCTCTACGACCTTACTCGTCGTACACAGACGGAACAAGAAATACCGCTCGTCGTCATCATCGACGAGGAACACATGTTTGCAGGAAGGAATGCGAAGAAGTCGGAAAAGGTGTTGCAGAACATCATGCCGAAGCTGGAGATACGCATCTCTGCCACACCTATCACGGCTCACCCTGACGAGAAGGTGACGGTGCATCGCCAGCATGTTATCGAAGAGCAGATGATCAAGGAAGGTGTGGTGATCAATCCTGCACTCGACTTCTCGACTCCCGAAATGTCGCTCACGCAGCATCTTGTTAGCTTGGCTCTTAAAAAACGCAATGAACTTGCGGAGGCCTACAAGCGACTGGGTGTCAACATCAATCCGTTGCTGCTTATCCAGTTGCCTAACGACGGCTCTGAGTCGATGAGCACCGAGGACACAAGCATTAAGGATGAAGTGACCTTGTATCTCGATGCCATCCATGGCATGAACACTGCCAACAACCGCCTTGCGGTATGGCTGAGCGGCGAAAAGGTGAACGTGGACGGACTGGAGCAAAACGACAACATGACAGAAGCCCTGCTTTTCAAACAAGCCATCGCGCTCGGTTGGGACTGTCCGCGTGCTGCGGTGTTGCTTATCTTCCGTAAGATAGAAAGCTTCACTTTCGGCGCTCAGACCGTTGGTCGCATTCTGCGTATGCCAGAACAGAAGTTCTATCAGGATGACCGTCTGAATAAGGGCTATGTATATACCAACATCAGCCAGAATCTTGTAAAGATAGAACCAGACGATATGGATTATCTCTCTACAATTCATACTATAAGACGAGAGAATCTATGCAACGTTTCGTTGCAGTCGGAATACTGTGAACGCCCTGCCATAGGTCGTAAACGTCTTGGCAGCGACTTCCTGCCTCTGCTCATTAAGGTGTTTGAGGAGCTGTTGCAAATCAAAAACAGACAGCTTTCGCTCTTCACCGAGGAGGAGTTGTATGGCGATGAGCCTCTTCCTGAGGAGGACGGTTCTGAACACGAGAGTCAAATATCAAAGAACCGCCGTGCGGTGATGGACAAGATAGAGTTTAAAGTGCAGAGTATCGGCGTGGAGATTATTGAGGACTTGAACATTACGGGAGAGATAGGACAGACTCTCGCTGCAAACAAGGCTAAGTATATACGCACCATGCAGGAGCTTAACGCTACCTTCAATGTGTTCTGTGCCCGATTAATTGGTGCCCAGTTTGAGAAAGTGAGCATTCCTACACTTGGCATGGCACTAAAGGAAGCAATGGAACAACTCTTCGGCTTGTTTGAAACGGATGCCGTGAAGGTGATACTCTATCACAAAAACCGCCCCCGTTTTGAAGACATCGTTTCGCGTGCGCTTAATCGTTATCTCAACATTCTCACACAACGACAGAAAGAGAAGTCAGAGAAGTCGTTTGTGAAGTATGAATGGGAAGTGCCGGCTGACCGTCTTTACAAAGAGGATAACAACATCGTTGTTGAAGATGTGAAGAACCATGCGCTTATGCCGTTCGTACAGCTGCGCAATGCTTCGTCGCCAGAACGTATGTTCGAGGCTTACCTTGAAGCTAACTCAGAGTATATTGACTGGTGGTATAAGAATGGTGACAGCGGAAAACAACATTACGCCGTAAGCTATATAGATGGAACAGGAGCGAAAGCGTTGTTCTATGTTGACTTCGTTATCCGCATGAAGAACGGACAGATATTCCTCTTCGACACAAAGAGTGTTGGCAGTGATGGGGACGCTCCTGCAAAGCACAATGCTCTTATTGACTATATGGCAAGCGAGGAAAATAAAAGCAAGCACCTCAAAGGAGGTGTAATCATTGCTGATGGCAGCAACTGGAAATACTCACCTCTGAAGATAGAAAACACTACCGACATTATAAATTGGGACTGCTTCTATCCTTCCGACTATAAAGAATAACAGCACACTATGGGAAAGGGACTTGATGGAAAGTTTATCAACTATGGTATCCGACAGGACGACTTGATTCTTATCAGCACTTTGTGCGAAAAGCATCAAGTGGACTTCGAGTGGTTGAAAGAAGAAATATTGCGCAAGTTTCATGCTGCGCGAGTGGACAAAATAGAAATGAGCGATGCCGACACGCAAACTATCATTGCAGAGGCTATTGCTCTGATAAAGTAAAGGAGGACAGCTGATGATTATACGTCGAATCAAGATAAGCAACTATAAGACTTATCTGTCACTCGATCTTGACCTCACCGTGCGTCCGGACCAGCCGATCATCCTCATCGGGGGTATGAACGGTGGCGGTAAGACAACATTGTTTGAAGCTATTTGTGGCGCACTCTATGGATTGAAGATTAAGGACAAAGCTCATTTCATGGAGTTGCTTAATAATGGTGCCGTTGGCAAAGTCACTCCACAAATAATGCTTGAACTGGCTTTCGATGGTGTTGTATTGGGGCAGACGCAGAAATATATGCTACGACGCACATACGCTCTCAACCCAAGTGACAAGCCCGTGGAAAGCGTAACACTGAATATGAATGGCAACACGTTCGTATATGGTACTGCTATGCCTTTGCAGCAGCGTGCCATGGCTGAACAGCAAGTGAACAAAATCATAAAGGCAAACCTACCTCAGGAGTTGTCGCAATATTTCTTGTTTGATGCTATGCAGTCGAGCGAGTTGCTGAAGGAAAATGTGTTCGCCCAGATTATCAAGGATAATATACAGAACGTGATGGGCTTCAACAAGTACATCCTGTTGAAAAATGCTGCCGAGCACTTGCAGCAGGAATGGGCATCAAGACGTCTTGAAGCGCAAAAGGAGGCTGAGGAATATAATGGCCTTTGCGAGCAGCGCAACAAAATGATTGAGGAACAGAACAGAAATATTGAAGAGCAGGATAAGATATACAAATACCTGACTTCAATACAAGAGGAGTATGATGCTGCAAAAGAGGGAGCAAAGAGTTCGGCTGAAATAACCAGGAAGATAGAGGCATTGGAGGCTGACATCAAGCAGACTCACGACTTGGCACAGCGATACAACGAACAGCTAAAACAGGTGGTTGACACACTGGAGATAAATGTGTTCTTCCCTAAACTGGCGCTGGGCATAAGCAATGAGGTAAATGATATTATACGTCAGAAAGATGCTTTGAAACAAGAACGACAAGGCATCCTGTCATTAGAGCAGATGCGCGACGTTACAGCTAAAATCATATCGTTCCTTAAAGCTAAGGCTTTGTGCGCTCCTAATGTTGATAATGAAACGGTTGTTTCATTCCTTGCTAACCAGCAGGAAAGCCTCAATAGAAAAGATGAATATGCCTTTCTTGATGATACAGAGTTTGAAGCCCTTAAGAATCTCTTGAACGCTAACTCTGTAAATGAGTTCTTGCAGCTGAATGATCTGCACTATGACTTGGAAAAGAGAATCGAAAACTACGACAATCAGCAGAAGCAGATTGACATTCTACGTCGTAGCCTCGTAAGTGGCAACGGAGAGATTATCAAGGCTTATGAGGACAATAGTCGTCAGCTTGAATCTTTGAAGAAAGAACAAGATGACAGGAAACTTGCTATCGAGAAGCTGGAACGACGTATACATCAGTATGATGTGCAGATACAGCAAGAACCGGATGTGAAGTTTGATACGCTTGTCAAGCTGAAACCTCTCTTTGAGGATGTTGCAGACTCTCTGCTTAAGCGTAAGAAGATGAAGATTGAAGAGGATATGAAAGAACAGCTTAACAAGCTGCTCATTTCATACAAGGGTTGTATTGCAAAGGTTGAACTAAGCGACTCTATGGAGAACTTTACCATACGTTTGTTCCATAAAGCTGGAAATGAAATTTCGCTTAATCAGCTTAATGCTGCATCAAAGCAGATTTTCATTCAGGTTCTCCTGAAGGTCCTTCGCAACTTGGGCGACTATAATCCTCCTGTGATGATTGACACCGTAATGGGTGTGCTTGATGAAGAAAGTCGCGATGTCTTGATGGAAGAGTATTTTCCAGGACTGGCTGACCAGACCATCCTGCTCTGCACAACCTCGGAGATAAGAAAAGACAAGGATTACCCAAAACTCGAACCTTTCGTGTCACGCACATACACTCTTATGCGTGATGTTGAATTGCAGAGTACTCATGTGGAAGAGGGGTATTTCGGTACTCCACTTAACAATTAAAGAAGATTGATGATATGGAAGTAGCTTTTGAAAACATACGACAGGCAGAAAGAATCACGGAAGACATTCTGCCCTTGAAAGAGCTGATGGAACATCGCTTCAACCTTTCACGACAAGTGAACGGTGGTAAACAGCTTGTGTTCACCTTAAACAAGGTAATGCGAGTTTGTCTGATTGCAAGTCTTAGCTTGTCTGATAAAAGAAACGTTGACGATTTGAAAGATATTCAAATGTCAAAAACGAGTGTGCGTATAATGCCGAGTTTTTTTACCAAGGACAACAACAAGTCGCTTTTCTCTGCGCTACTGAAACTGCGCTACAAAGACTGCGACATAGATTGGCAGGATTCTTCTATTGTAGGTAGAATAGTGGCAAAGGAAATGTACCGAGGCATGAAATACCTTATGGATGAGGACAATTTGAATTCGTTCCTTTTTGTACAAAATGGGCGCCGTCGTTCATCAAACAGCATACCGCCACTTGAACTTCTTATAGGTGAATATGGCGATGACATGGAAGCGACTCTTAATATTAACGGTCGCTCGGTGGCTAATGCACAAATACTCGTAGCAGGAACTACAGGTTCGGGCAAGACCAACCTTCTTTCTGTTCTTATACAACAGATGCGATCGTTGTCTACAGATACGCCATATCCAGTGAATTTCCTTCTGTTTGACTACAAAGGTGAATTCTCAGATCCGGCCAACAACAGTTGGCTGGCTCTGTTTGACGTTGACCGTTCATGCATACTTGATCCAGTGCAACAGCCATTGCCTTTTTCACCATTCAAGGACTTCAGCGGTAGGAGTATTAACGAGATAAATCTCTACTCTACAGAAATGGCAAATGCTCTCTGTGCTATCGAAAGAACAAGTATTAGCGCAAACATGAGCAATCGCCTGAGTGAAGCAATCGTTGACGCATATAAGAAAACGAATGGTAAACCTGTGACGTTTGGACTGATATTGCAACATTACCAGGGCAAAATGGCTAATCCAGACAAGGATGATAGCGTTACATCTGTTTTGAAGCAATTGGTTCGCAATCATCTTTTTGCTGAGTCGGACAGCGTCAGTCTTACAGACGAGTGCTTTATCATTAAGATGGATGCTTTTCCGAAAGACGGTCCTATCGCTAAGGCTATTGTGTATTTCGTTATATCGAAATTAAACAACATTTATGAGCAACTGCCGAAGCAAGCTGTGAATGACGACTATGTGCAGATACGTCATTTCACTATTATCGACGAAGCTCATTATATGCTCGATTTTGACAATCAGCCTTTGCGCAATCTTATTGCTGTTGGAAGAAACAAGGGATTAAGTATTATTCTTGCTACCCAAAATATGGATAGCTTCAAGAGTAAATACTTTGATTTCTTGGCTAATGCACAATATCCGTTGATCATGAAGCAGCAGAGCATTTCTGATAGTATAATAAAAGACCTCTTCGGTGTCACCGGGCGAGAGTTTCAGGAAATAAAATCTGAAATTGCAGGGCTGCAAAAGGGTGAGCTTATCATCAAGGATAATACAATGGCAATGTTAGGCTTAGGTGGAAAAATGTATAAGAAGATGAAGGTCACCCACTTAATTTAATAATACAGATATGAAAAAAGTTCTTATATTAATGTTACTTGTATTTTCACCATTGTTTATGATGGCGCAGAATGACGACTATTATCTTTACAAGATTGTTACATTTTATGGCAATCTTAGCAAAGAAGGTTTAAAGGTGAATATTGATGACGGCAAATCAATTGAAAGGTTGAAAGATGCAAATGGAGACCCAATAAAATTCAAGACACCAGCAGCAGCCCTTATGTACTTTCTTTCTGAAGGATGGAATTTATACATTAATGGAACGTCAACAGAGGGGTACAGTTATCAAGGAACAGGAGGATCTGTATCTACTTCATACTGGATTTTCAGAAAACCTTGTACAAAAGAAGTCTTTGAGAAAGCTGTAGAAGAAGGAATTAAAAAATAAAATATTTCTGTCTTTTTTCCATCCCATATATCGCTCATATTCTTGCCCTAAAAAGCAGAATATGGGCGATTTCCTTTTATTCACTACATCCGTTGCCCACATCCCCGGTGCTACCTATCCTTTACCGTCTGGACCTGCGATGCCGGACTAAACCATTCTGGGGTCTGGAGTTAAGTGCACGATGCTCATTCTATTCTGCCTGTCTTGCTGAAAATGACAGACAGCGTTTGTCAAATGTTCCAATCGGGGACTCGCCATTTTTGCTCCCGACATTGATGACGGGAGCAAATCGTAATTTCAATTCCAACAGACGTTTACCTGTACATAATATATATATAGGCTGACTGCATAAAGAACCCTTATGGCAACTCGTAGGGATTTCTTTTGATGATATAGCTGCCTGATGTTACTATTTCCATAATCCCGAATCGGTCGTTAGGGCTTGTTTGGATTTTGTTTTTTAGAAGAGTGGATTTTGTTTGGGGTTTAATTCCCTTTGTACGCTATGCCGATGACTCGATGATATTCTGCAAGTCCAAAAGGGCTGCAATGCGAGTGAAGGAGTCTATAACCCGATTTATAGAAAATGTTC
>ERZ859732.741-NODE-741-length-12259-cov-2.396509_pt1 | contig 12259 bp, 8 predicted proteins | sample MGYA00510123_ERZ859732 | MGnify/ENA primary metagenome ERZ859732 (study PRJEB30046, sample SAMN00715133) | human gut metagenome | study: EMG produced TPA metagenomics assembly of the A metagenome-wide association study of gut microbiota in type 2...
TATATATAAAATATGAAAGAAAAAGAAAGAAACATGAATCCTCATATTTCTCTCTGTCATTATATATAATGATACTATATTATATTAAGCAAATTTGGTTTTATGTTTTTTTTGTTTTATTAGGACTATTGCTAGTGTAATTATTGATACTGCAAGTAAACCTAAGGATATTAACATATACATGAAGTATTTATTGTTTTCGTCTTTGTAGGCATTTACTAAGTCACTATTAAATCTTTGGATTGTTCCTTCTAGTTTATCATAGACATATAAAGCTTTTTCTCCTGTCTTTTCGTTTATGGCATAGAATAAGTAGAAATCACTTCCTTTTACTTTGTCGTCAGCGGCATATGTTTTATTTTTTTCTATTAATTGATATCCTTCTAGTTTGCTATTGTCATAAGTAAATGATACTTTGCTATAACCTTTTGGTACTAGATTACTAGGCATATCTATTATATTAAAGGTAATATCTCCGACTGATAGGCTATTATATATGGTATATTTTTTAGTCTTTTCATTATAGCTATATAGTTTGGTATTTCCTTTTTCATCTTTTAATAAAACTAAGATATTTTTGGTTTTACTATTTTTATAACATAGTACTTCTTCTTTTCCTATTGTGATAGTGGATTTTTCATAATTACTTGGTATAGTTATGTTTTCATCTTCTTTTCTTACGATAGTGTATTTCTTTTTGCCTATTGTTACTTCAACAGGATTTAGTTCTTTTACGGTTACATTGATAACATAAGTCTTAGTACTTCCATCTTCAGCGGTTACTTTTATTTCTATTTTGTTATTGCCTTCTTTTACTTCTACTTCACCGGTTCCTTCTACTTTGGCACTAGAGTCATCTAATTGGGCATTTATTTTTATTTTTTTGACATCGTTTTCTACTACTACAGAGTATTCGGTTACTTCTTTTTTGAATTCTTTATCTAGGTTATAGTCTTCGATAGTTAGACTAGACAAGTTATTATTACTACTCTTTTTTTTGGTTGGTTTAGGAGTAGTTGTTGTTCCGGTTTTATTACCACCATTATTAGGATTTGATGTTGGCTTACTATTTACGGTTATGGTTACGGTTTTATTTCCGGTTATGGTATTGCCATCATAAGATGTTACATCTGTTGGAGTAATTGTTATTACGGCAGTTCCGGCATTACTTGTCGATATGGTTACACTCTTGCTATCATTATCTATCCAAAGACTACTACCGGATAGTGATGCAACACCTGAATTAGATGATGATAAGGTAAATTTACCTGCTAAATCATTTCCTTTAATGGTTAGGGTTATGCTATTTCCTACGGTTACGGTATTACTTGTTACTGATACATCGTAACTAGCGGCCTTTACATAACTTATTGATATTATGAATGTACATATTATTATACTTAAATATTTTACTACTTTTTTCATATTTCCTCCTACTGAATTATTTTACTTACTTCCATTATATGGTTTTTTATAGCGATATAGTCTGCTGATGAGACTTTTCCATCTTTATTGGCATCAGCATATTCTTTTTCTAGATCAGTTAATTTATTTGTTTCCATGATATGATTTTTTATTTTGATATAGTCTGCTGATGATATTTTACCATCACCATTTACATCACCATAGATTATTACTATATATTCTTTTTCTTCACTATTGGTTTTTGTTCTTATTTTATCTCCACTAGCTATTAGACCTGATTCTTTTGATGATGTTATGGTTATTTCTAAGTTAGTACTCTTTAATTTACTAATGGTATCATTGATATCTTTACCTAAGGTAAAACCATATAGATAGTTATCTTTATATTTGATACCGGCTTTATCTAGTACTTCTTTAGTTGTTACTTTGGTATTATCTCCAGGATCAGGAGTTGGCTTTGGATCAGGAGTTGGTTCTGGAGCTTTCTTTCTTGTTACATTAATGGTATATTTTCTAGTATCACCGTTAGCGGCGGTTACTGTTAAGTTTATATTGGTTTTCTCACTATTTAGGGCTACTGTTCCTAAACCACTTATAGTAGCACCATTATAGACTTTAGTTGCATCTACTGTTACTGATGAGACATCACTTTCTACTTCAATACTGAAGTTAGTATCATTAGTAGGACTACTAAATAGTCTTGTTTTGTTTACTGTTAGGCTAGATAAATAGTTATTAGGATTTCCTGTATTTGGGAAAGCAACTTTATCTGGCATATTATTAAATATTGGTATATAGAAGGCAAAGCTACTATTTAACAGATTAGTACTATTATAGCCATTATATGTTTTATAACTTTGAGAATATGGGGCTTGGATATTTTGCATATACTGATGATCAGCATATGATGGTCCTATTAAATCCCATTTTTGTAAGTATTCTGTTTTTTGTCCAACATTTACATAGTTATTGCTTAGGAAGGATGCTCCTCCTACTACGGCTTTATATGGGCTATTCCAGCCTTGGTTTTTGGCATATATTAGACCATTGATAATAGTTTGATTTTTATCTCCACCTGCGGCAGTGGCTCCAATGTTATAGAAGTTATAATAGCCTTCATAACCTGCTACTGTACCACTTACGATAGTACTTCCTGATGCTCCTACTTCTTGAATTACTCTTGATATTAATACATATGGACTTATATGATAAGTATTAGCAGCTTCTATGAAGGCATCTACATAAGTCTTACCATCACTACTAGCAGTCTTACCACTCATGAAAGTTCCTTTTAACATATTTTCTATTCCTTCTCTAGTATGGAATGATGGGTTATATGATAAGTCTTCAAACATAAAGATATTTCTTTCATTAAAGAAGTTTCTTGGATCTATATAATATGCTATAGTACTAGTACTTGCGGCATACCATCTAGAACCTCCTCCAGTAAAGTTGGTACTAAAGACATTAGTGAAATAGTTATATGACCAACTAGCTGTTGATTTTAAGCCATCTAGATTACCATAATAATCTTCGATTAGACTTCGTCCTGATGATTTATGTTCTAGATTAACGATATAATTAAAATCTAGATTAGTATTAAAGGGAATAAATTTCCATTTAGGATATAGGGCATGTAGTTTTACTAAGTCATCTAAATAGCTTTCTGGAAAACCACTCTTTTTTAGGTTAGCTCGATATTCTTTTAAATCTGTTGTATCTAAATCAATATTACTGTCAGAAGAACCTATGTATTTACCACATACATAACCTGTAGTACTACCATATTTTATTTTATATAAACTTGTAGGACAAGTTCCTTTACCATCTTTACCAGCATTTTTATCTAATACTTCTACTTCAGTATCACAGCTTAAACCAGTTATTTTGTTTTTTCTACTTAAATCAGAATAGACTCCTAATGGAGAAGTATCTTCGATACATAATACTTTTCCTTTTTCAGTAGTACTTGGTGTATTTAATTTTATAAAGTCCCCACAGGCATAGCCTGTTAATACTCCTTGTCTTACTTTATAGAACGATGTTGTACAACCGGAACTTGGATTTGTACCGGCATTGGTATCTAATACTTCAACTGTACTATTACAAACTAATGAGTTATTAGCAGGACTTGTAACACTTGGTCTTAGGTTTACCGGTTCATCATTATCTGGACAGTATACTGTTCCTGTACTACTAGCGGATACTATACCTATAAAAGATAAAAATATTGTTAATAAAAATAATACTCTCTTCATATATTCTACCTCTTATATATTATATCATCTTTTTCTACTTTTTTCTACATATATAGTTTCTTTTTTTATTACTTTACATTTTAGTAGAAAAACATTAAAAGAGATAACTTATGTCATCTCAATTATATTTTAACCTACAGATAACTGATATGGACTATTTAATGTTCCAGAGCCTGTTTTAATGCTTACATTAGCATTTAAATAAAGTGTTGGAAAAATTTCACTATCAAGAGCAGCATATGGCTCTCCCAGGTCTAAGCAACCGCCCGCTACATGGAATACAAAGCTAGAAGATACGATAGGAGTTAATAAAGCTATTGTTTTAGAGTTAAACATTGTTTTCATCCAAGAAGAACAATTACTATATTCTCCTAACGTTGAAGTACATTTACCTAGATAAGCAGAATAAGCATAATCTGATGGATATGGCAAAGCAATCTTACCAGTCCAAGATGTTTTATTACCGGTATATACTGTTCCACTAGTATTTTCTAATTTATAAGATTGATCAGCATATACATTCACGCCTTCATCCAGCCAACCTAATAAAGACCATTTAGCATCCGCTATCATGTTTCTAGTAGTATCATTTTTTATACCAGTATAAGTGAAATCACAAGGTGTTTCTGCATTATTTGCTCCAGCATAACATTGACCACCTTTTGAATTATAATATAAACTGTTGTTAACACTTTCTTTTGTATAACCTGGATTTAATAGTTTCATTAATCTTGCTGTTGTCCAATCATTAGAACCATAATCTGCTTCTGCTCCTGTTGTAGTATCTTTGTTATCCCAAGGATATGTTCCTATTGATTCATTTCTGATTAATTTTACTTTACCATCAAACACTCCTATTATTCTCCATGTTTCACAGCTAGTATTTGGATATGTATTACAATTAAATAATACATAATTTCTATCACCAAGACCGCTATATCTAATATTGCCATCAGCATCTTTCATTAAGCCATTAGTAATATCATATTGATATTTAATACCATTATTAGTAACATTAGTTTTAGTACTATTATTATATAAATTAGTAATATGTGTAGCAAGGGGATTGGATAGCGTTTTTTGAGGTACTAAACTCATATTACTTGCTAGTACTATACTATTTTTACTAAGAGCAACTCCTAAAGTAACTGTTTTAGTAGTACTACTATTGTTTCTTATAGATATTTTAGTAGTAACTGTAGTATTAGCATTACTTATTGTTCCTGCTGTAGTATAACTTGTAGATGATACACCAATATCAATATTACTAATATCATTTATATACCATACACTATAATTAACATTTGATACAGTACCACTACTTATATTAATTGTTTTAGTAACAGTAGCAGATGGACTTACTTCTACTTCAAAGGTTTCCATTGTATCATCATTACTAGTCAAATTAGAACTAATAGTAATTGGATTATTTATTTCAGCACTAGTAGTAAACATGGCATAAGTAGACCCTATAGCCAAGCAAATTAAACCAATAGATATTACCGCTACTAAATAGATTGTTTTAATATTTATTTTTTTCATTACTTATCTCCTAAATACTTACTTTTATCTATCTTATTTCTAAAATAATTCTATCATAATATTATTAAAAATACAATAAATTATTTAAATGTTATTTTATTTTTATGACCTTAGGCATAAAAAAAGAAAAAAAGTGAGCTTTAAACTCACTTAAGTCATTTAGACTTCATATATAAGGAGATAATAGTATTACTATGATTGTAGTCTGTCTTTATTTAAGTAATACTATCAATATTATTATGATTATATTATGATTTATTATACTTCATTGTATTTATTACTATTCCTAGTATTAGGATAAAACATAATGTATATACCCATATTAATAATATTATAATACTAGATAATCCACCATATACTAAGTCATATCTACCAAAGTATTTAATATAATAACCAAAGAAAGCAGTAAATACTACCCAGCCTAAGGTTGTTATAAAGGCTCCAATAGTGGTTTCTTCACTTTTTATTTCTTTAGATGGAGCTATTTGATATATTAATTTTATATTTAAGAATATTATTATAAATGTTATAGGCCATTTTATTATATTATATATCATTATCATTTCATCTATTATACCAGTAAATGGTTTACTATTTCTAAGTAATTCTAATATTTGTTCTCCTAGCATAGGTACTAAGATTAAGAATAGTAAAAGTATTATGATGACTAATAGTATTATTACCGATCTTAGTCTATCTTTAATTATATTTGTTTCTTCTATTTTATATAGACTATTAGAAGCACTTATAATAGCATACATTCCATTAGCGGCAATACAGAAAGTAACTATATTTAATAATCCAACACTAAAGTCAAAACTTTGTCCTGAGATAGCATCTACGACTACTCTACTGGCATAACTAGGAAGTAAATCAGTAAGAAGAGATATTACGGAATCGATAGATATGGAAAAGAAACCCGCTACTATGACTATTATAGTTAAGATTGGTACTACTGCTAATACGAAACTATAGGCTAAGTAAGCAGGTAAGATTCTAAGTTCTTTTAAACTTAGAATCTCTATTAGTTTTTTGAAGTATCTTTTTATTTTAGCTTTCTCTATTTGTTTTTTTACCTTACCTACTATTTTATCCATTATTATTTTCCTTCTTATTTCGCATATCAATAGTAGCTTCATTAATGGCATCATCTACTGTTTTGATATCATCCATAATCATGCTATACCCGATAGCGGCTCCATAACCATATGGTAGTTCTTTTAATTCTTTATATATTTTTCTGGTATAACTTATAACATCTTTTTCACTATAGCCTACCATATATACTAGGAATTCATTACCATCAGTTCTAATGATATCTGTGTTAGGTTCTTGATTAACAATTAATGTACTCGCAGCTTTCTTAATAATGGTATCTCCTTCTTCATGACCATGACTATCATTAATATCTTTAATATTATTTAAATCTATTATTACAAATGCTTGAGGATATATAACATTATCATCCCATTCTTTTATTTTTAAATTTAAATATGCTCTATTCTTTAATGATGTCATTGTATCAATATATTTTAATTTATCATTATTAGTTACAATTGTACTATTTTCTTTCTTTTTCTTAATAAAGAATATTAAGAAGATAATTATTAGAATTACTAAGATTGCTAATAAGAAAGTTGTTAAAAGACTAAATTCATATATTTTTGAATTTGTATTATCTTTATATTTTATAGTATCATAATTTACTGAAGATGTATAATATGTAAACATCTCACTAAAGATTTTATTTTTATTTACATCTCTAATCATAAAACTATAGTTATATGGTAATACTCCTTCATATATTACTTTAAAATCACTAAATTTTCTTGTTTTATAATAATCATATGTTGCTTTATCTATTACGACAATACTTTTATTTTTGATATTTCTAAGTAAGTCATCTGTATTATTATATCCAGTATTCTTAATACTATTTGTATTTAAGTAATCATTTATATAAGTATTCTTTACTGTTATTACTTCTTTATCTTTTAATCCTTTGATACTATTTATAGCAAATGGTTCAGTGGATAAGACAACATATTTTTCTTCGAATAAATTAGTAGTTAAAATGGTATCGATATTTAAACCATTCTTATTAAAGTTAGCAAAGGCTAAATCTAATTCACCACTTGATAAGTCTTTTTTTAATTCTTCAATATTATTATAATATTTTACTTTTAAATCTACATCAAATAAGTCTTCAAAACCACTTAAGTAATTAGATAAAGTACCTACTAAATCTTTTTCTTCTTTACCAGTAAATGGCATATAAGTTATATATCCAACATTATAAGAAGAACTATTATAACTCATACGATCAGCTTCAGTTATTTCTTTGTCATAGAAGAATTCACTTAAGAAGTTTGTTTTGTATGAGGTTTGTTGTTTATTTTTTTGATAACCTAGATAATATTTTTTCATTATATCTAAGAATGTTTTATTTTCTATGGTTAATACATATTTTTTAGAGATATCACTTAAATGATAAAGAATATGTAAATCATTTTTTAAGATAAAATCCATATACATGTTATATGGTACAATAACATAATTTGTTTCTTTATTTTTTAATGCTCCTTCTAGTTCATTAACATTTTCTTTTTGTAAATATGATATTTTCTTTACTTCAGATAAATCATTACTTACAGTATTTAAATCTTTTTTTAAGACTGCTACTGTATGATTATCTATATCATTAATGTTATTTATTACTTCTTCTTCAGTACTAACTAATACATAATTATCTTCGTATAGTAAGATATCTTTATTTGTTAGACTCTCATTATTATTTAATACTCTAAAGGCATTTTTATTTAGGTTGGAACTACTATCAACGGAATATGATATTTTATTAAAGTTTATTCCATAAGTAGTTGTAAAGTCATCTAGTAAATCAAAGATTACTCCTTTACCACTTTTGCCATATACTGGTACATCATTATATACACTTATATCTAATACATTACTTGTATTATCATTAATCCATTTCTTTTCTAGAATAGAAAAACTTGAATTATCTTTACTATAATTTAATATAAATATTAATAGACTTACAGCAAATAAGACCGCTACTACGATTAGTACTATTATTTTATTATTTCTCTTCTTCATAGTGTTCTCCTAACTATTAGTCCATGTAATGGCATCTAAACTATGATGTTTATTACCGGTAATTACAGTATCTTTTTCTTCACCTTTCCATTTTAAAAAGAATGAAAAATCATAATATTCTAATTCACTATTTGTATAATTATCTAATGTATTTGATGCTATTTCTTTTGCTTTATCTACTGATGTATCACTTTTTAATGTAATAGTAGTATAAACTATTCTACCTTGAAGTCTTGTTTCTACTTCTTCAGTTAAGTTTGTTTCTTCAACTTCTTTCTTTACTCCATCATATGTTTTTTCACTTATTTTTACTTTATCTATACCATCCAATCTATTACCATATTTATTATGTGATCCTCCTACTAGTAACTCTACAAATATAACTATTATTACTATTAAGAATACTACTGCTAATAACAATATAACCGATAACCCTTTATTTTTTTTAATCCAATCTTTTATCTTATCCATACTCTATCTCCTTCTTATCTAATATAATAATATTATACTATAAAGGTAAATATTTATCAATAGTATAAGTTTTTATTTTTTATATTTGCTATTTATAAATATTTATAGTATAATGTATATGGAAAGAGAAATTACTCATAATAAAAATGGGTAACACCTAATGCAAAAGGTGTTCTCTCCATATTTTTTGGATATAGAGCACTGCCTTGGTGCTCTATTTTACTTATTTTCTAAGGCTACTACTATATATAAAATATAGTGTAACTAGAGTAATCCAAGCAAATGCTAGGATTAGTTCCATTTCAAAACCCCCTTTAACAGAAAACTTTGAAACATAGAATCACCCCTTCCTTAACTTAGTTAAAAAAGGAGAGAACACCACTAGATATTACCGCATAGACATTATATATTAGTTAGATATAATAGTCAATATTTTTTTGACTATTTTTTTTATTTAGTTTATAAAATCTTTATTTATAAGTGGTTATAGGTGTTTTGTATACAATACAAATGTTTTTATTTTTGAGGCCTAGACTCAAAAATACCCTGAAAGACTATGAGGCTGAAAGGGAAAAAGAAAAAGATAGTAAATTAAATGCTAACTTTACTATCTATATAATCTTCTAGTAATGAAGAAGAAGCAAGTAAAGTATTATTAAATACTTTTAGTTTAGATAAATATTCTTGATACTTAGAATTATTATTTAATTCTTTAGTTTTCTCTTCAATAATATTATCTATTTCCTTATACTTATTATCTTCATGATATTCTAAATATGTAGCTTCTTTTTGAAGTTTTTTTATTTCTTCAATTAAGTTTTTAATTTCACTATCTTCTTCAATTATATCTACTATTTGTTTATATTCTTTATATTCATTAGAATTATTTATGGAATTAAATAACTCCTCGATACTACTTTCAATCACTTCTTAATTACCCCTTCCATAGACCAAGTTTTAATATCTGTAATAACAACATCTACTATTTCACCAAGGTATTTGGGATCACAGTCTACATTTACAAGTTTCATTGTATCTGTATACCCCATCATCTTACCACCTTTATCTGATGGTCCTTCAATTAAAACTTTGACTACTTTATTCAAATATTTATTATTTGCTTCTTTTGCATATTTATTTACAAGTTCATTTAATCTTTGTAATCTTTTTTCTTTTTCTTCTAGAGAAACACTATCTTTTATTTTAGCAGCGGGTGTTCCTTCTCTTGGAGAATATATAAAAGTATAGGCTAAATCATACTTAAGTTCATTATATACTTTTAATGTTTCTTCAAAATCTTCTTCTGTTTCATTAGGAAAACCTACTATTATGTCAGTGGTGATACTAACATTATCTATCTTATTTTTTAATTTATAAAATAGCTCTTTATATTCATTTATTGTATATCTTCTATTCATCTTCTTTAATATACTATCAGAACCACTTTGAATAGGTAAATGAATATATGGCATAATATTATCATACTTAGCGATAACATCAATCATTTCATCAGTAAAATCCCAAGGATGACTTGTAATAAATCTAATTCTTTCCATACCTGTTAATGCTACATCCTCAAGTAAATTAGCCATTGTATAGTTATCATATAAATCTTTACCATAAGCATTAACATTTTGTCCTAATAAAGTTATTTCTTTATAACCTTCTTCTTTTAATTTAATAACTTCATTTAAAATATCTTCTTTATGTCTACTTCTTTGTTTACCTCTTGTATAAGGAACAATACAATAAGTACAGAATTTATCACATCCTAGTTGAATATTAATATAAGCTTTATATTTGCTTTCTCTTCTTACTGGTAAATCTTCAATTATATTGCCTTCAATACTTGGTGCAATTATATCTAATTTAGAACCATTAATAGCGTTATATACTTCTTCATTGATTTTATCTAACATATGTGTTCCTACAACAAAGTTAACCCATTTATATTTTTCTAATAATTTATTTGCAATAACTTCTTCTTGGGTCATACATCCTGTTATTCCAACAATTAAATCTTTTTTAAAGTTTTTTAAATGTTTAACTCTTCCTAAAAAACCAAATACTTTATTATTAGCATTTTCTCTTATTGAACATGTATTTAAAATAACTATATCACTTTTTTCTAATGTATCTGTATTTTTATACCCCATATATTCAAGCATAGCTTTAATATTTTCACTATCATGTTCATTCATCTGACAACCATAGGTTTTTAAGAAACATTTCTTTCCTAAAAATTTATCTTTATACTCTTCTTTTAGTTTATAATTTTTCTCTTCATATTCTCTTTTAAACACCCTAAGAATACGTGATGTAGCAACAACATCATCAATGGCACGATGAAATGTGATTCCCTCTTCCACCCCATACAGCTTAGCTATATTGGAAAGCTTATAGGATTCAGCCTCGTCTTTTCTGATTATATCCCGTGCCATTTCCAACGTATCAAGTAATACTTCATAATTAAATACGCTATCGCATCGTTTATACATTTCCTTTATCATTGATACATCAAATTCAACATTATGTCCGCATAAAATCGGACATGTACCAAAGAAAGTTTTAATTTTATCAATACATTCTGCTTCTGTTGGTTTATCCTCCAAAAACTCATTTGTAATTCCGTGTATTTCGATAACCTTTTTATCCATGTAAAACGGTGGTCTAATAAACTGATCTATACGATCAATCTCCACTGCATCACCATTTTCAATTCGATATTTAATCGCTGCCAACTCAATTATGTAATCCTCTCCTGGTTTTAATCCGGTAGATTCTACGTCAAATATAATGAAATCTACTCCCTCTCCCTGATTAAACAATAAGAGACAGTTTTTCATATTTTTTGTATTTCTTGCCTTACTAATTGCCATGATATAATTTCTCCCATTTCATAATTATAGAGTGTATTCTTTTTTACTTCTTAACATGCAAAACAACAATTCGATTGTAGATTTCTTCCTATATCCTTTTCGGCACGGATAAATTACTTTTAATTCCCATCTGATGTCGTTATTCAGCTCTGTTGGGGTTTCAAACTCATCTGTAATATCCGTCATATATGGTACAGGTACAATAAATCCAAAATGCGGCGAAGATTCCGGATTGCATTTTTGTATATGTTTCCATAATTTGCCATTTATGAAATCCGGCAGAATAGACTTATAACACTCCATAGTAGTTACTATATAGTTTTTTTCTCCAAGAAAATTTAATCCATTTCCCGAAAAAACATCTTCTCTACAACTTTTCACTTCATAACAGGTGAAGATTCCTTTTTCAATGTCACTTGTGTATATAACTCCCTGTGGTTCAAATTGCATGAAATCAACTCTTTTTACATTGATTGATCCATAATCAATTGTTACCTCGCTACTCCAATATTTTCCTCTTCCTGCCAATTTTCCGTTGATCAGAAGATTTCTCAAAAACTCTGTTTT
>ERZ859732.747-NODE-747-length-12215-cov-2.664638_pt1 | contig 12215 bp, 6 predicted proteins | sample MGYA00510123_ERZ859732 | MGnify/ENA primary metagenome ERZ859732 (study PRJEB30046, sample SAMN00715133) | human gut metagenome | study: EMG produced TPA metagenomics assembly of the A metagenome-wide association study of gut microbiota in type 2...
GCATCAGCGTTCCCAATTATGAATTATGAATTGTGAATTATGAATTAAAAAATTACATTCTGTATATTTCCTCCAACTTCAATTCTGTTATCTTTCCGTATTTTGAAAGTTTCTGCATGTCGAGTTTCGACTTGTCGCCTACTATAATCAGGATGTAGGGACGGCCTTTCACATTTTTGTTATAATAGTCGTAGACATCCTCGTCTGTAACGGTCTTCAACGACTCCGCCAGGGCGGCGTCAGGATCGGCCTTATAGCCTTGCGCACGATATAGGGCTATGGTCTGACCTATGTTGCGGAACGAAGGATAACTGTTGTTTATGCCGTTGAGCATCGAGCGGCGGGCGTCGCTCATGTTTTTGTCACGCACGGGCATGCAGGCAAACAGACTATCGAGCGTTGCCACTGCCTCCATCGTCTTGTCGGCTTGAGTGCCCATCATTGTAGTGAAGCCTACGGGAGCGTCAGCATGAAGCACTGGCGACGGCAACTCGGCAGTGCCGTAAGCGTAATAGGCAAACGAGCGCAGCTCGCGCAAATCCTGAAACATCACAGACGACATGTCACCCCCGAAATAGCGGCTCCACAGCTGCAGACAAGTGCGCCCGTCCTGGTCTGGCAGTGGGGCAAGCGGCGTGTATGTGGCCACTACGGTCTGGCGTGCCTTTGGGTTGTCTAATATATACACTGTCGGGGCGTCATACTGCATCAGTGGCTTGTAAGTGTCGGTATATGGTTCACAGGCTTTACTTACAGGCAACAGACGGCTGACCTCCTGCCCCACCGATGCCGCGTCGCGGCTGCCGCAATAAACGACAGACAGCTGCACGTTCTGCAGACTGTCAAACAGGCTGACAAGCTCTTCGGGCTTCATCTTTTTGACATCACCGACAGACACACGGTTGAGATAAGCCGACTTGTCGCCGTAGACTATCTTCGACAGTGCAGCTTTTGCAATGCTCGAATTGTCTTTCACAAACGCCATGTCGTTAAGACGCCACGCACGTTTCAGTTCAGACATCTGCTTCTTGTCAGGCTTAACCGACGAGAGGATATGGCCCAACAGCCTCAACGAAGGCTCAAGGTTGCGCTCAAAGCCCTGCATGGATATGGTGAACGAATTGTTGCCGGCACTGAAACTGAGCGTAGAACCAACGTTCTGCAGGGCACGGCGCAGCTGCTGACTTGTAAGCGAGTCGGTGCCGAGCGCATCGATATACGATTCGAGCACACCAAGACGCGGGTCGGCCACCTTTCCCTTGTGATAGATAAGCTGAAGAGTGAACACATCGTTGACGTTATTCTTTACGACATAAAGCTCCGCCATGCGGCCGAGACTTATGCGAGAGGCGTCATGGTCGAAGTCGATTATGCGCGGCTCAACATCCTTGTGCCCCATAGAGTCGAGCATGGCGGCATAAGCCGACTGCGCCGTTATGTTCTTTGCAGGCATGGGCTTATATCCCGGCTGCGACACCTTGTCGGAAGGATAGCTGCCATATTTCTTCACGAAGTCCATATATTCGTTGTTGAAATATTTGCGCGCCACGCGCATCACGTCGTCACGGCTCACATTCTCTACAGCCTGCTCACGTGCAAGATACTCCGCCCATGAGTCTTCGCCGTTGCCGTAAGCCTCAACCATCATCCATCCACGTGTGTCGGCATCTTCCAGCTTGCGCTTCAGCTCTCGTCCGGCTTCCATCTTCAGCGCCTGCAGGTCGCTGTCGCCGAAGTCGCCGTTCTTCACCTTGTCCACCTGCTCCATGCACCTGCGCATAAGTTTCTTGCGCGCGCGAACCGGCAGCCCCGGCCCCCCTGCCACAAACGTTATGCCGGCATCCTTCAGCGCGGCAGTCATGGCCGTGGCCATAAGCGCGCCGCCGTTGTTGCTTATAGAGTCGAGCTTGCCCGAACCGAAGTTGTTCGTCAGCAGTCTCACGGCTATATCGAGCGCAGCCTCGTCGGCATGTCCGTGCGGCGGAGTGCGAAATGCCATAAGCTCGCCCTTAACTATAGGATAAGGTATGCGCAGCCTTACTTCGGGCTGCGATGCGAGCGACACGGGCGCAAACTCGCTGCGTGCCGGAGCCTCGCCTGCCCTTATACGCCCGAAAGTGCGCTCAAGCAGCGGCATTATGGAGTCGGCGCACACATCGCCGGCAAGTATCAGTGCCATGTTTCCTGCCACATAATAACGGTCGTAGAAGCCTTGCATCTCGCTCAGCCGCGGATTCTTCAGGCTTTCTGTGCTGCCCACTATCGGATAGGCGTAAGGCGTTCCGCCGAAGAAGTTTTCCATCACGCGTTCGTATGCGCTCATCAGCACATTGTCGGCATACATGTTTTTCTCTTCGTACACGGTTTCGAGTTCGCTCTGAAACAGGCGGAACACGGGACTGACAATGCGTTCGCTGTTGAGCGACGCCCACTGGTCTACATACTGCGGCAGGAACGTGTTGTAATATACGGTATAGTCGAGGCTCGTTGCGGCGTTAAGCCCCGAACCTCCGTAGCGCGACACAAGGTTGCTGAACTCGTTGGGTATGGCATACTCGGCAGCCTTTGCCCCAAGCCGGTTTATGTCGGCCTGTATCTGCCGGCGCGTTGTCTCGTCAGCGGTCTGCGCCAGCAGGTCGTATTTGGCTGATATCGAGTCGAGCCAGGGCCGTTCCTTCTCATAGTCCACCGTACCAATCTTGTCTGTACCCTTGAACATCATATGCTCAAAATAGTGTGCAATGCCCGTATTTGGGCAGTCGGCAGCTCCTGCCTTCACCACCACGGCGCCAAACACCTTAGGCAGCGAGTGGTCTTCGTTTATCCACACGGTCAGTCCGTTACTCAGCCTTATCTCCTTCACCTGCATGGCCTTGTCGTCATAGCCGGCGGCGTGTGCCGAAAGACCGGTCAGCGCCATAAAGAATGTCAGTAAAACAGTATGTTTCATCATATCCTCGTATTATATTTGGCGTGTCGCAGCGAATACAGCCCGTACAGCGCCGGTGTTTAATGTTTCCACAAAAATAATAAAATATGCATTTATGTCATCCTGCCGCACGCCAAAACACAAAGTCTTTAACGTCATTTTAGCTTTATTACCGACAAAAGTATAAAGCCACGACATGCCGCAAAGCTCATATAACGAATAAGATTAAGACACGAAAATAAATCGACAAACAAGCACGTAACATATACAGTTTTACGTTTTTATTATAAATTAGTTTCAAAGCAATAATTTATTCACATTTTTTATATTTATTGGAATTATATCCATATATTTGCATCGTGGATATATTACAATTCTGAATTATCTCTTGAGGCACACAAAACCTCACCTGCATAAGATATAATACAAGATATGTACAAATTTTAAAAACAGTGGAGGTGCACACAATGCAAATAACAGATATAATACAAGATATTAACTATTAAAAAATCGACTAATTTATAACACTAATTTTATGAAAAAACTTTTACACACACAAAGAAGAGGATTGGCACTCTGGCTGCTGACCCTTATGTGCTTGGCCTCGGTAAATGTATGGGGACAAGAGACGGTTTATCTTGAAGAAGACTTTTCAAGTGCAAATGAAGGAACAAACAATAATACTAGTGGTCCTTCAAATAAATCATGGAAAAATGATAAATTTCCTATAACGACAAATACCTATCAAGCAGGCGGGGCTGTAAAATTAGGTTCGAAAAACGATCTAGGTTCAATGACGACCAAGAACTTAGATTTATCTGCCAACAATGGCATATTCTATGTTACTTTTGATGTTAAAGGTTGGACAACAATTGAAGGTGACATTAAAATTTCACTTGACGGAACGGAAAAAGAGACAGTTGAATATTCTGCAACCATAAATGATGCTTTTGAGACTAAAACAGTTGAAATCTCAGGTGGAACATCAAATTCAACAATCACGATTGCAACTACTTCAAAACGTGCTTTTATTGACAACGTTAAGATTTTTGCAAGGAGTTCAATTTCAGAAAACTTTCATTTTTCAAAAGACTATGCAGTAATAGAAATCACAGATGAAAACTTTGCAGAAAAGTTACCTACATTGACAAATAATTTTACAGACAAGAACGTTACATATTCAAGCTCAGAACAGAATGTTGCACAAATAAATAACACAACAGGAGAAATAACTATAAAAAGTTGTGGAACAACTACAATTACAGCAGAACTTAAGAGTGAAAATGCTACTGCTTCGTATGAGCTTACGGTAAACAAGACAGCCGCAACACTCGAATTTGAACAGTCTATATATACCGTAAACTTTGAAGATATCATTACCCTGAAAGCCGTATCAAACAATCCGGGTGCACAGATAACTTATTCTGCAACTGAAGGCGACTGGTATATAGTTGAAGAATCAGGCGAATTCTTGGCAGGCACTACAGCCGGAAGCGTAACCGTTACTGCAACACTGGCAGAAAGCGACAAATATACAGGCGCAACTGCAACATGCACGGTGAATATTGTTGACCCGAACCAGCAGGTTTATAGCGACGTTATCACAGCTGAAGATTTGGCTGCTACAGATACACACTATACTGATTTCTCTGGCGTAACAAAGACTTCAGGTGCTGTTTATGCAGGTAATTCTGCCAAGAAAAATGGCTCTATACAATTAAGATCAAAAGAGAATGCAGGAATTGTCTCTACAACATCTGGCGGAAGAATAACTCAGATAGTTGTTACTTGGGATAGTTCTACTCCATCCGGAAAACAATTAGATATATATGGCAGTGATGAACCATACACAAGCACAGCAGATTTATATGATTATAAGAAGCCTATTGCCTCTGCCATATACGAAGATGAATCTACGACATCAACACTGACCATCGAAGGCAACTATCCTTATGTTGGAATAAGAAGCAACGACGGAGCATTATACATCAAAGACATAACCTTTGTATGGGAAAAAGTGTCAGAGCCTACCACCGGTTCATTCTCAATCACCGATGCCGGTTTCGCCACATACTACACTGACAAGGCATTTGTAATGCCGGAGAATGTGCAGGGCGGAATTGTAACTAAAGCCAACAATGAGACAAGCCAACTCACCGTAAGCTACAACTATCAGCCGGGCACTGTTGTTCCTGCTAAGACTCCTATCGTGCTTAAAGGCGAGAAAGGCGACTACACTGTGAACTACACTACATCTGAAGAAACTGCTCCTGCAGGCAACATGCTCTATGGCGCAGACAAAGTTGACGCAGACGGAATGACATTTGTTGAGGGAACCAACGTTAAATACTACAAGCTTGCACTTGGCAACGACGGCAAATGCGGATTCTACTGGGGCGCAACCGACGGCGCAGCATTCGAATACACAGCCAACCGTGCATTCCTTGCCATCGACATAACAGACGCATCGCAGGCTCCTGAAGGCTTCTCGCTCGACGGCGACGGCGGCACAACTGACATAGACGGCGTTATGAACGGCAACGACGACAGCCAGAAGATTTACACCGTAACCGGCGTCTACGCAGGCAAGAGCCTCGACAAGCTGCCCAAAGGCATATACATCGTAGGTGGTAAGAAAGTAGCAGTGAAATAAACAACAACATTAAATAAGACAGATAAAGGAGAAACATATTATGGAAAAGTATATAAAACCGGAATGTAAAATAGTAGAAGTAAAGTTTGAAGGCAACCTGATGCAGGCCTCTAATATTCCCCCGGTATCAGATACCGACCTGGGATGGAACGATGAAGTCAGCGACGGTCCGATGCTTATGCCTGAGCACAAGAGCATCTGGAGTGAAGATTAACCCCCAATGCGGCATCGGCCGCATACGGCTTAATACATGTTTTTTATGATTCAGTTTGACGGAGGGGCATGCGCCATGACGCATGTCCCTCCGGTGTTTTTATCCCAAATCGGGCATAAGGATTTGGTCTGTATTTTTGCTTTATATTGAGCGGATTTTAGTCAGATTTTTCGCAGGCATAACGGGCTATGTAAGGAAAAATCTGATGAAAACCTTGTCTGGCAATATGCGGTCTTTTGCCTTGCGAAAGGTATGCTTTCAGACTGCAGAATGTGGTCTTTTACGACACAAAAGGATAGCTTTTGCCTGCATGGGCTGAGTCAACCTCTGTCAGGATCAAGCGTGGAGCAGGTCAACCTAAATCAGTAAATATAACAAATCTGTACGAAAAAATATTTTTCCTAAAAACTCATCACTCGTCACACAGCGTTTTAACCTTCTGACAATCAACGCATTGCAGTGTGACGAGTTGCCGTTTCAACTCATCACGCATCAGGTTTGCGACGCTTATGTGACGAGTTGGCTTTTCAACTCGTCACACTACAAAAGACTGACTATCAATGTCTTGCACACAAATGTGACGAGTGACGAGTTTCTGTTCAAAAAAATATACGAGATTCATCGGCCGACGCATACCAAAAGCCGAAAGCGTCTGTGTAGAGTTATGCACATCCTGCCGGCACGCCTCAGATCTTTATACCTATAAAGATGCGTGCGCGCCACTTGGTGATGTTCAGCAGCAGCTCGTCGCGGTCGCCAAGCTGCGAGGTGTTTACAACAGAGGTAAACCCGGCGAAATAGCGGCCGAAATGCCTGATCACGGCAATGCGCCCCACGGCTATTATGTTGGGAAACCTGTAGGGCATCCTGGTGCGGCTGCCGCCTGTTGTCAGCCTGCTTCGGCTATAGACCACAAGTTCGGGCAACGCCGACAGATGTATGAGCCAGCCGTGACGCAGCACAAGGTTGTAGCCGTAGCCCGCGCCTAAGCCGACGCAGAGTATGCTTAGCCTCGACTCAGGGTTGCCTATAACGTCGTCGTGGCGCGCCTTGAGCACTCCGCCCATGAACGAGGCGCCGAGCATGAGGCTTCCGCAGCTGCGCTTCTGCATCCACGACTGGCTGAACACGGCAGGATAAGAAAAGCGGCGGCCGTTGAAGGCATAATAGGCGTTGAGCGTCAGCATGTTCTGGCTTATCAGTCCGGCCGGTATGCTGATGTCGCCGCGCTGAGTGTGGACATTGCCCTCGAAAGTCTTTGCCGAATGGAATATCACGTCGGCGCCCAACTTGTTGCCGTAGGCGTTCATGTTCAGCTCATAGTCTTTCTTCTCGCCTGCAAGATGTGCCGGGTTCATGGCCACGCTGAGCGACAGTCCGCGGTAAGCGGCGCTGAGACTTACGGTGTATTTGTTCTGCGCCTTCATCTCTGTATTGAAGTTGCCGTCGGCGTTGACGCCCCGCGTGCGTATGTCAGAGCCCGAGACGTTGAGCGTGAGCCTGAAGCGCAGCCGCTGCGGCGTGCGCTCAATATAGCTTGTGTCTACACGGCTCCGCGCCCGGCTGTCGCGCATGTCGAGTATCTTGTCTATCTCGCGCTTAGCCCGGTAAGCCTCGGCCTTAAGTCTGTCTTTAGCCGCTATGGTGTCGTCTGCGGCAACCGAGGTGCTGTCGTATGGCGCGGCCGTCAGGGCGACCGCCAGCAGTAGTGTTATCATATATATTATAAGAACGGCGGCAGGGCGTTTTTATTTCATTCCTGCGTCAATGATTTATGCCCATGGAAAAACTGTCACAAAATGAAAATAATGTTACGCCATTGCAACACGTTTGTCAGTCTTTCATAACATGGCGTTAACCTTATTGCAACATGCCGCATATAACTTTGCAGCCGTAAACGATAGAAAGCATTTCAAAGTATGATTAAAAGGTTAAGATTAGCCGTGGCGCTGATATTCATCCTGACAGCATTCAGAGCATACGCGGCAGACATTAAGGGAAAAGTTACAGACAGTACGACAGGCGAGGCGCTCATCGGAGCAACCGTGCAGATTGAAGGTACGGCCAAAGCGGCTGCAACAGACATCGACGGCCTGTTCACGTTCAGCGGACTCGACGAAAACGCAAATTATACTTTAACCATAAAATACATCTCTTACAAGACTAAAAAAATTGACGGGGTTCGGGCTGAAGCTCAGCCACAGGTGTTAGAGATAAAGCTCACACCCGACGAACAGACGCTGAAGGAGGTTACGGTTACCGGCGTGGCTAGGAAGAATACGGAGATCGCGGTAATACAGATGACCAAGAGCAGTCCCGTCATAGTGAGCAACGTATCGGCACAGGAAATAACAAAGACACAGGACACTAACGCAGGAGAGGTGATACGCCGAGTGCCGGGCGTGAGCCTCATCGACGACAAGTTTGTCATGGTGCGCGGACTATCGCAGCGCTACAACAACGTTTGGATCAACGGCGGAGCCGTGCCTAGCTCGGAAGCCGACTCAAGGGCTTTCTCGTTCGACCTTATTCCAAGTTCACAGATAGACAACATGCAGATTGTGAAGACGCCGTCGCCCGAATATCCGGCTGACTACACCGGCGGATTCATCACCATAACGACAAAGGACATTCCGGCGGAAAACACAGCCGAGCTGTCTGTAGGCGGCAACTGGAACGACATTTCTTCATTCTCCGACTTCAAGTATGCCAAGGGTTCGGGCACCGACTTCCTCGGTTTCGACAGCGGCATGCGCGGACTCAACGGCGGCATAAACGCCACGATGAACAGCATTGCCGGCAACGGTGTCGACCTGCTGAACAACGGTCTTAACAACGACTGGCGCGTAAGGACGATGAGTCCGCTGGGCGACCTGAAGCTGTCGGGCTCGCTGGGACGCCGCTGGAAACTGGGCGACCGCCAGCTCGGAATGATTGCAGCCTTCAACTACAGCAACGAATACCGCAAGTATGAAGACATGCAGAACAACCTCTACGGCGTGTATGATGCCGACAAAGACCAGTCGAACTATCTGCGCTACTCTGTAGACGACCAGTATAACCACAACGTGCGACTGGGAGCCATGCTCAACTTCACTCTTCTTTCTGCCGACGGCAACAGCAAGTATCAGCTGAAGAACATCTTCAACCAGATTGGCAACGACCGCTACACATGGCGCGAGGGACTGAGCGCACAGTCGGACAACGAAAACTCGGCTGAATATTACTACCGCAGCCGCACCACATACAACGGACAGATAACCGGAAAGCACACCTTTGCGCTGGATGAGCTCGACTGGAGCGCAAGCTACTCTTACGCCAACCGCAACGTGCCCGACCGCCGCCGCTATCTCATCAACGACGCACTGGAGCCGGGAGTGATGCAGCTGACAAGCCCCAACGACATATCTCGCGAATGGACAAAGCTCGACGAGCACATCGTATCGGCAGCGGTTAACGACAAGCACGAATTCAAGTTCGGCTCATTCACACCGTCACTCAAGTTTGGAGCCTACGGCGAATACCGCACACGTAAGTACACCACCCGCGACTTTATCTACAACTGGAACGCTGCCAGCAACACGCTGCCCGACGGATTCCGCCAGAACGACCTGTCGGAGATGCTCAGCGACGAGAGCTACTTCGGTGCCGACCGCCTGTATCTGCTCGAGGAACAGCACATGCGCAACAACTATAAGGGCAACAACTATCTCGGAGCCGGATATTTCGCAGCCAACATTCCGCTCGGCAAACTGAACATCTACGCCGGACTGCGCTACGAATATGACCACATGGAGCTGATAACAAACACACGCGACAACGCCGAAAGCCCCTTCAGCCACAACTATGAGTACAGCGACCTGTTCCCCTCGGTGAACACCACCTACAAGATTAACGACAAGCACCAGCTGCGTCTGTCATACGGCAAGACGGTCAACCGTCCTGAGTTCCGCGAGGTGTCGCCCTCAGTGTTCTACGACTTCGACCTGGCATCAGACGTGCAGGGTAACACCGACCTGAAGCCATGCTACATACAGAACGTCGACTTCCGCTACGAGTTCTATCCCTCTAAGGGCGAGCTTATCTCAATAGCGGCATTCTACAAATACTTCGACTCACCTATCGAGTGGACCTACACCGTTACGGGCGGAACAAGTCTTGTGTATTCTTACATGAACGCTAAGCGTGCCAACAACTACGGTATAGAGCTCGACATACGCAAAGACCTCTCGTTCATAGGTCTGCCCGGCTTCAGCTGGTCGTTCAACGGAGCGCTGATTAAGAGCCGCGTGAAGTTTGAAGAAGGTTCAAAGGAGGAGAACCGCCCCATGCAGGGCCAGTCGCCTTACCTCGTGAACACCGGAATATTCTACAAGAACGACAAGATGCAGCTTGACATAGCACTGCTCTACAACCGCATAGGCAAACGAATAATCGGAGTAGGACGCAGCGAAGGAACAACAAGCGGCAACGAGACCCTGAGAGTGCCCGACAGCTACGAGATGCCACGCGACGTGATAGACCTCTCGGCATCGAAGAAATTCGGCAAGCACTGGGAAGTGAAGCTAAGCATACGCGACCTGCTGGCACAGAAAGTCTACTACAAGCAGTTTGCCGACGTTCACTACTCAAACGGAACAAGCCGCGAGGTAGAGCAGATAACAAGAGTATACAAGCCCGGCCGCAACATAGGAGTAAGCGCCGTGTATAAGTTCTGATAAAGGGATAAAGCGGAACATCTGCCCCAATCACTCCCATCAGTCATATTACTCCCATAAAAGAAAAATAAAAAAATTATTCACTATAAGATGTTTAACAAAAAGATGAAAATGGACAAGTTTAAACTTTACGGATGCTTAGGCATCATGGCAATGGCGCTCACAATGAGCTCTTGCAGCGACGACGACAATTCAGGCACTTCACAGAGCGATGTCAACTGGACCACCAACGGCGGTATCAAGGCCTGCGACCACCTGCTGTTCACGGCAGACGGCGACGCCAACGTAAACGACAACGGTACTCAGATCGGAAACGGTGACCAGGAGTTTGTTTTCACAGGAAAGCAGACTATCAAGAAAGGCACATATATCCTGAAAGGATGGGTTTACATAGCCGACGGAGCCGAGCTTACAATAGAGCCGGGAACCGTAATCAAGGGCGACAAGCAGACAAAGGCTTCGCTCATAGCTGAGCGCGGCGGAAAGCTCATCGCACAGGGAACAGCAACAGAACCTATCGTATTTACATCAGAAGAGGCTAAAGGCAACCGCCGTCCGGGCGACTGGGGTGGCATCATCCTCTGCGGTAAGGCTAAGAACAACAAGAGCGAAATGCAGATTGAAGGTGGTCCGCGCACCAAGCACGGAGGTAACGACGACGCCGACAACTCTGGCGTGCTGAGCTACGTGCGCATCGAGTTTGCTGGCTATCCTTTCCAGACTGACCAGGAAATCAACGGTCTTACACTCGGTTCTGTAGGAAGCGGCACAAAGATCGACCACGTACAGGTGTCATATACCAACGACGACTCTTATGAATGGTTCGGCGGAACAGTAAACTGCAAATATCTTGTAGCATACAAAGGCTGGGACGACGACTTCGATACAGACAACGGATTCAGCGGAAAAGTTCAGTTCGGTCTGTCAGTACGCGACTCTAAGATTGCCGACGTATCACAGAGCAACAGCTTCGAGAGCGACAACAACGCCGACGGTTCTAACAGCGAGCCTCACACATCTGCCGTATTCTCTAACATGACACTCGTAGGCCCGATGGCTACAGACGCTTCGTTCGTAAACGACGCTTCTTACATCAACGGCGGCAACTACTATCCCAACAACGGCTCAAGCCTCGGCAAGTTCCAGGCTGCAATGCACATACGCCGCGACACTCACCTCAACTGCTTCAACTCTGTTGCAATAGGCTGGCCTATCGGTATCATCATCGACAACGAGAAGGGCGACACACAGGGCGCAGCAACAGCAGGCAACCTGAAGCTCGAGAACATCTGGCTGGCTAATGTCAACGCCGTTGGTACTGACTTCAACAAGATTTATGTAGACGGTCTCTACAACTACGAGACAAAACAGGTTGACGAATCTCAGCCTTCATTCTCAAGCACATTCTTCAAGGCTCAGAGCGGCAACAAGTTCTATGAGGCTGCTACAGGCTGGTTCGACACAACAGGATATATACCGACATCAGGCAGCCCGCTGCTCAGCGCTGCAGCATTCACAAACTCGCTGCTGAGCGGTTTCGACCAGGTTTCTTACATCGGAGCTTTCGCAGCAGGCGACACATGGCTCGACGGATGGACTAACTTTGATCCTCAGAACACAGACTATTAATTCCTAGATTTAAAGGTCCCTATAAGACAACGACCCCCCCCCCCCCCGCCTGCTCGCCGCGGGCGCCTCTAT
>ERZ859732.751-NODE-751-length-12190-cov-2.309188_pt1 | contig 12190 bp, 9 predicted proteins | sample MGYA00510123_ERZ859732 | MGnify/ENA primary metagenome ERZ859732 (study PRJEB30046, sample SAMN00715133) | human gut metagenome | study: EMG produced TPA metagenomics assembly of the A metagenome-wide association study of gut microbiota in type 2...
CACGCAGTCGCGGATGGCATCCGCGCCCCAGCGCTTCAGCAGATTCAGCGTTTCGGGTACGGCGTCCATATCAGTGGGGATCGTTACACGACCTTTTGTATTCATTTCTTGCTTTCCTCCATCCATTGGTAAGATTGAGTTTGTCCGGCCTGCAAGGTGACCCAGCAATTTGTATTGCAAAGATACCAGCTTCCGTCCTGTGTTGCTTTTACGGTAAGGCTGTGCTTGCCGTCTGCTGTCCGCTGATAAGAAATCAGCAGACCATTTTCTGCCCGCAAATTCTGAAATGCAACAGGTTCATTTTTCCAGCCCTGCGGGCAGGCCGGTAAAACCTCGATATGATTCTTTTCGGAGCGCAGCAGCATTTTCTGTACTGCGTGTGCCGCCAGAAAATCCGCTTCCAGCGTAAAGGGGCGATAGTGGAAATCACAAACGCCGCTGTTTTTGTAGTCGCCGTTCAAATGAAATCCGTTCGGGCTCAAGAAATACTCCGCGAAGCGATGCAGCTCATACAAAGCGCCATTTCCATTGCTGCGGGCAATCTGCAAAAGTGCCATCCAACCGAAGGAAAACCCTACCCACTGCCCACTACCGAGGTGTACAAGGTGGTCTACTGTTGCATCTATTACGCTGCGGTCCTGCGGATTTTCATAGCGCAGCATACATAGCGGCTCGATTGCCATAGCGTGGGAAAAATGGCGGTGCGTCTCCTTCAAGGTTTCATCAGGGGAAAGCATCAGCCCAGTTTCTGTATCTACGCTCAACGGAGCAAGTTTGGACTCTATTGCATGCCAATAGCCGCGGGGGTTGCCAAGCTGGTACTCGATCTGTACCAGAGTGTGGAACAGATAGTGCAGCAGCGCCAAATCATAGTTGCTGTTAGGAGTCAGCCATGAGGCTGCCTCATCATCGTGAATTTCCGGTGAGGACGATACCGGTAAAACCAGTTTTCCGTCCGGACCTTCTTGGAGAAGTTCTTCCAGGCAGGCTGCCGTGGCGGTAAAGTAAGGCTCCACACGGGTGCGCAGAAACTCTTTATCCCCCGTCAGGCGGTAGTATTCATAAAACATCTGGCAGAGCCAGATTTGATTGGTCGGTGACAGGGAATACATCGGCCAGCCGCCGAGCGCTCCGCCGTCAATGTCCATGACACTGGGCAGGCACTCCCCTGCTGTGCCGTAAAATGCACGGGCAAACTTTGCCGCCTGCGGGCGCAGTGACCAGAGATAGTCGAGAAAAACCTTTCCCTGCTCCGGGTGGTTGGCAGTCAGATAGTGACAGTAGGTGAATTGAGTGTTGAGGTCGTTGTGGTAATCACCTTTCCACGGTGGGAGCCGGTCGTCATCCGCGCACCATACCCCTTGCAGCGGCATCGGGGCATTGCCCGGCTCGGAACCCGCTGCCAAAAAGTAATTGGCGCGGTACCAAAGCTGTTCAAGTGTTTCATCCGGCAGCTGCAAACTGCTTTTGCCCCAGTATTGCTGCCACCAGCGTTTATGTTGTTGCAGCAGCTTCTCTGCACCCATATCTTCTGCTGCACATAGTTCCAGCTTCGCCAGTCGGCTTGCTTTTTCTACGTTTTCTGCCTGCACGGCGGTATAATACAGCGTTGTGCCGCATTTTTTGCAGAGCAGCGTATAGGCAGTTCTATCATCGACCTTTTGAGAAAAGCCAATCATGCCATCCTCTGTTTCGGGGATAGCATCCGGCAGGGCGAGCTGCTGCAAGCTGCCGGGAGACACGCTGTTGCCCGCTTCGGCTGCCTGCGTTCCATTCCCGAAAGAGGGGCGCTCCACCGTGAGCGTTGCATCCCGGTACGCCTCCGGCAGCATCAGTACCCCAACAGGCCGCCCCATACAGAGGAAGGCGCGCAGAATGGTTGTACCCTTTTGCGAAAAGAATGCCACCGCTGTGCCCAAATCAAGGCTTGCCTGATAGCTGCCTTGCGGCAGTCCATCCAAGAACAAGTGTCCCGCGGGGATTTTTGTAGGTGTCGGGCGGGCATAGGGCGTATCAAAGATACGGCGTGTTTCTGCCACATCGCCTTTCCGTGCAAGCTCCACCAGTTTTGCATAGGTAAATTCTTTATCGAGTTCTTCCTCCGGGCGGCGACGCAGCCACAGTCCGGCAATGTCCACGGAAATGCGCAGGTGCTCCATTGGTCCCCAAAAAAGAGAACCGAGTATGCCGTTTCCCAGTGGAATTGCTTCATCCCAGCGGGGTATTGGGCCGGTTAAATTGATGTTGCAATGTTTTTGGGGCAGCATATCGGTTCTCCTAACCTATTCGATTTTGTTTAGCCCTTAACGCCGCCGACGCTCAAGCCCTGCACGAGCTGCTTCTGGCCGACGATGAAGAGGATGACGGTGGGAATCAGTGCCAGCACGAGGGCTGCGAACAGCGCGCCCCAGTCGGTAGCGTAGCGCTGGATCTCATACAGGTTGGCAAGGCCGACAGGCAGCGTAGCCTTGGTCGGATCGGTAACCATAACGAGAGCCACCGGGTACTCGTTCCATGCTGCCATAGCGGAGATCATGCAGACCGTCACGATACCGGGCTTGCACATGGGAATGATAATGCTCGTCAAAATACGGAACGGACCGCAGCCGTCAATCATGGCAGCTTCCTCATAATCGCGCGGGATGCTGCGAAGGAAGCCGGTCAGCAGGAAGATTGCGAACGGGAACTGCATGGTTGCGTACAGCACACCCAGCGCCGTCAGGCTGTTGAGCAGATTCAGCTTGTTCATCTGCAAGAACAGCGGAATCATAATATAAGTAGCCTGAATGAAGATGGCCGCCATGTAGATGTTCAAAATCAGCTTCGCGCCGGGGAACTTATACCGCACAAGGCAGTAGGAACACGGTACAACGCAGACCACAATAATGACCAGCGTTTCCAGCACGACATAAATCGAGTTGCCGATGTTCGCAGCAAGGTTAGACTTTTCATAAGCACGGGCGTAGTTATCCCATGCAAGTCCCTGCGGCCATGCAAAGGGATCCGTCAGAAATTCAGTGCTGGTTTTGAACGAAGAAACGACGTTCCACGCCAGAGGGTACAGCATGATAATGGCAACCAAAATCAGGAACAGGCGCGTCACCCACTTGATGACCTTTGCTCTGATTTTGCTTTTTTCATTTTGTGTCATATTACTGACCTCCTTCGGAAGCATCGGTCAATTTGCGGGACAGCATGGACAGCGCTACGGAGATGGCGAGCGTAAAGACCGTGATGGCCATGGCATAGCCAAAGTTGCCGTTGACAAAGCCCTGCGTGTACATATATTGCAGCAGAACGCTGGATGCACCGTTAGGACCGCCGCCAGTCATGACCTGCGAAAGCACAAAACTCAGGTTGATGGTGCCGGAAAGTGCCAGAACAAAGGTGATGCCGATAATATCTTTCATCAGAGGCATCGTAATACTGATGAGCTTGCGCCATGCGCTGGCACCGTCCAGCGTTGCGGACTCGTAGATTTCCGGCGAAATGCCGTCCATAGCCGCGATGTGCATGACCATGTAGTAACCGGCAGCCTGCCACAGCAGCGTGAACGCGATGCACCAAAGTGCAGTCTTGCTGTCGCCCAGCCAGGAACGCTGCAAGCTCTCCAGCCCGACAGCACCGAGAATCTTATTGACGATGCCCACATTCGGGTGGAACACAAAACTCCATATAATACCTACAACGGTCAGAGAAACGATGTTCGGGAAATAGAAAATCGTGCGATACAAGACCATTTCTTTCAGCTTGCACTGGTTCAAAACGAATGCCAGCACCAGACTACAGAAAATTGTGATAACGGGAACAACCGCCATCAGCTTTGCTGTGTTTTTAAGTGCTTGAATGAAAGATTTGTCGTGGAACATATAGATATAGTTATCCAGTCCCACAAATTTGTTGTTAAGCCCCAGAGAGGTCGCATTGGTAAAAGAAAGATATAATGCCTGCACCGTAGGCCAGATCGTGAACATAAGAGTTAGGATCACGGCAGGCAGAACGCTGATGCAGATAAACAGTACGGGAAGTGGCTGCGCCTTTTTTTGGCGATTTTGGCGGTTTTTCAAACAAGTTTCCCCCTTAAAAAGAACCCTGCCAAGTTCGCATGGCGTTTACTCGGCAGGGTCGATTCTATTTTGGTCCGTGGAAATTCAGCAATTCAGCTTACTTGGAAGCAGCAATCTCCTCGAAAGCAGCCTCGATGCCGTCACGCCACTGCTCGGCAGTCATGTCACCATTCATAACGTCACTGGCAACATTGAAGACGGAATCAGCGATAACGACCTTGCTGGTGTCGGGCATTGCATCCCAACCGAAGACCATGAAGGTGCCTTCCTGATAGATGTCGTTCATGTTGTAGACACCATCGGTAACGATGCCCTTGACCATCTCGTTGGCCTTCTTCAGAGCGTAGATGCCGTTGGCTTTTTCTGCGAACAGCTTAACGGAATCCTCAGTGTACAGGAAGCGCAGGAACTCTTTTGCCAGTTCGGGGTTCTTGGCGTTGGCAGGAATCTCAAACTGCTCAACGGAGCTCATAACATAGCGGGTCTCGCCGTCATCCAGAACGGGTGCGCAGGTCAGGCCAAACTCAAAGCCGTCAGCACGGGGAGCATCGGCCATTTCGCCTTCCATCCAGTTGCCGTTAGGGATGAACAGAGCCTTGTTCATCATCATGTCAGTCTGGCTCTGGGTATGGTTCAGAGCAACGGTGCCATCCATCAGGTAGCCATCGCTGCCGATCTTTGCCATGTTCTGGAAGACCTTGAGGGCCTCATCAGAGCTGAGGGAGCCGGGCGTGTAGGAAGCGATTGCCTTCATGTTGTCGATGCCGGTGGCAGAAGCCAGTGCGGGCCACAGCATGCTCTCAAGGTAGCCGGGGTAGATGCCCTGATAGGTAAACAGCGCGATACCCTTTTCCTTGGCCTTGTCGCCCAGCTCAAAGAAGTCATCCCAGGTCACAGGCGTTTCCCAGCCGTTCTCTTCGAACAGGGTCTTGTTGTAAACCAGACCCATCGGGCTGGCATCAAACGGGGCAATGTAGATTTTGCCGTCGCCGTAAGGAGAGCACTTGGCGGAATCCAGCAGGCCATCGATGACCTGATCCTTCAGCGGGGTGTCATCATCAATGCCGCCCTCCTCAAAGACATCGGACAGATCCATCAGCGCATGCTCCTTGACCATAGAGGAAATCAGGCCGGTGGAGTCGTTGTCGTTCATAGAGATGAAGTCGGGCACATTTCCGGCCACGATCTGCGGGCGGATGATGTCGCCGATCTTCGGGCTGATCTGCATATTGACAGTAACGCCGGGATAAGCGGCCTCAAAGCGCTTGGTGATTTCATCCCAGTAGTCAGAACCGTAACCGCCTTCGAACACTGCGATGTTCAGTTCTGTGTTTTCAAAAGTCTTTTCTCCGGTAGAGGCTTCGCTGGTAGCGGCGGACGTTGCTTCGGAAGAAGCGGCCTCACTGGATGCTGCTGCGCTGGAAGATGCTGCGCTGCCGCAGCCTGCCAGACAGGTAGCTGCCATTGCAGTGGCAAGCATCATGCTGATTGCTTTTTTCATGGTTTTCCTCCTAAAAATTATTCCTTCTTTGTTTGGGATGCGGCTCATCTGTCGTTCCCTGATTGCACTCTTATTATATCGGGCAAGCCGGATTTGATAAATGTATTCCCTTTACTTAAAGATGGATTTTATTGACTTTTTCTGTCGTTGCCCTTATAATTCAGGTAATGTATGGATAGATTGTAGTTACTTTGCACAAACGGAGGCCTATATATGTCACCAAATGCACAAAAAACGCGTGAGTTTTCCCCCAATGTGTTGCGGCGAATCAAACTTCGCACCCGTCTGTTTGTGACATTTTTGATTATTTCTCTTGTTCCCGTCATCACGATTGGTATTTTTTCTTACCATGCATACACCCAATCCATGAACGAAAAGGTCAAACAGGCTGCCTTACAATCTATCGAACTACTCAATAATAATATGTCTACCCAGCTTGGCATTTATAGCGACTACATAGGTTCCATCTCCGTATCTGATACTGTACAGAATGGTGTCGCATCTGTCAATAATGGGCACCCCCTTACGAGTGATATTGTGAACGGTATTGGTGAAATGATCGTCACAATTCCTTTTCAGAGCACACACCTTAAAAACATCCGCGTCGTTTCCAATGACCGCACCGTCATCTACGATTTGGGCTATGACGATATTACACCCCAGCGCTTTAATGAATTGCTGGATAATATTGAAGCCGCCTCTCCACAGGATAGTCTGCAATACATCCACACTTACCGCGCCAACGATAAAATTGTCATTGGCCGTAAAATCTATGATATGCACCACACCAGCACGCCGCTGGGGTATATCATGCTGTACATTGACGAATCCCAGCTGAGTCGCTACATATTTACTGATGTTTCCTTTGGCGAGGGGTCCAACTTCCTGCTGATTGATGCTGCCGGCAATGTGGTTTCTTCTCAGAACGCGGAACTGCTGGGAGAAGATTTGGCCGATGACCTGATTTTCCAGCAGATCACGGCGCATCGGCAGGCGGGTGAAAACAACTTTTTATGTGAGCTGAACGGCGTAGATACGTTGACGATTTTCAAATACAACACGACCTATAATGTATATCTTGCGGCCACGATTCCGCAGGCATATATTACCAACGGCACAAGAACCATCAATATGATGCTTATTGCGCTGGCCGCAGTGCTGGTCGTTGTCAGTTTGCTCCTGACACTGCTTGTCTATCGCAGCGTCATGCACCCCATTGATAATATGGTTGCCGCCTGCAATGCAAAAAGCGACGAGGAAATCGGGCTGAAAATCAATGATACCAGCCCCGACGAGCTCGGATTTCTGGCGCGCACCATCGACAACATGGTCAACGAAATTGGTCTGCTGGCGCAGCGCTGGAGTGACGACCAGCGCAAAATGCGCGAACTGGAATTGCAAACCCTGCAATATCAAATCAACCCGCACTTCCTGTTCAATACCCTGAACACCTTAAAGTGGATTGCCACACTTAATCACGTCACCCCGGTCAGCCACGGCATTGATGCCCTCTCTTCTCTGCTGCAAAGCACCCTTATTAAAAAGGATGAACTGATTCCGTTTGACGATGAGCTGCGCAACCTGAAGAACTACTGCGACATTCAGCAGCTGCGCTACGCAGGGCGCTTTGAGATGGAATATCAAATTGAAGATGCTGCTGGATACTGGACTGTGCCGCGCTTTATTTTGCAGCCGCTTGTAGAGAACTCCATCCTGCACGGCACGGCGGATGAAGATGATTTTGTCACCATCACCGTCCGTGCCACCGTGAGCGAGAATCTGCTTACCATTCATATCTCCGATACCGGCTGCGGTTTTGACCCCAGTGCCATCAAGGAGAAAAATTCTGAGCGCTTCTCCGGCATTGGATTGAGCAACGTAGATGAGCGTATGCGTCTGCACTACGGAAATGAATACGGTCTTACGATTGAAAGTGCCCCCGGCACCGGCACACAATGTATTCTCCGTATTCCAAATGAAGCCATTCGTTGAGGTAACACAATGTATAATTTATTGCTTGTAGATGATGAGCCACTGATTAAGGTCGCTTTCCAGTCCGCCGTGGAGTGGGGCAAGAACGGATTCCTGCTGGCGGCAACAGCCAGTAATGGGCAGGAAGCGCTGCACATTGTAGAGACACAGCACATTGATGCGGTTATCACGGACTTGAAAATGCCCGGCATGGATGGTCTTGCGCTCATTCATGAATTGAAAAAGCGCAGCTTTACCGGTCCGATTCTGGTGTTGAGCAACTATTCCGATTTCGATTCCGTGCGCACGGCTCTGACGGACGGTGCTTATGACTACTTCCTGAAAATCAATATGAACGGGGAAAGCATCGGTGAGCATCTGGAAAAAATGGCCGATTTGCTTCGTGTCCAGCAGCAGCGCCAGACGGAGGAGGACCACCGATCCTTTGCCATTGAAGCGCAGAAAAAGGAGAATGCCCTGATTCACTGCGTCCAATGGGTAACGTCCACTGCTGAGCCCTCCCCTGCTTCTAATCCGTTTTCCATGCTGCCGGAACCGCTGTCCTTTCCTATCCGGCTGTTTACCGTCACTTTAATTCCCGCAAAAACTCATCCTATGCCCGCGCTGGATGCTGTGACCGACTTGATTACCGAGGTTTTCGATGAAATCAGCGGCAAAGTATTTCTGCACACCCATGAGGATGAAATCTGTGGGCTGATCAGCAATGAAAGCCTTGTAGCCTCCGGGCGTACTCTGGATAAGAAACTTGCCCGCTTGCAACGGCAGGTCACAACATATTTTCTGGATGCGCCGGTCATCATCTACCACGACAAGCCCATTTCACTGGCTGAACTCCGCCAGGGCTACCAGCTGTGTGAGGATTCTAAGGCGCTCGCCTTTTATGTGGGGTGCAGTGCTCCCATAAAGGCAACGGCACACACAGTTACCGCCCAACCCTTCCATGTCTCTCAGGCAGAACTGTCCAAGGCCACCGCAGCAGCAGCGCAAAATGCTGATGAATTACAGATGCAGATTGCTGTTCATACTTTCTTCCAGAATTGTGCGGCACTCTGTATGCCGCCGCAGCGCGTCCGTGAAGCCTGCCATCTGTTGCTGGAGCGTCCCGGCGAGAATATGATTCCGCAGGAGACACTGGAGCAAACCTTTAAAGAAATAGAAAAAGCCCCCACCGCGGAGGCTCTTGAACAACTGCTCTGCTTGATTTTGCAGGAGCGCATGGGACTTAGCAAAATTGCCTTGAGCAAATTCAAAAAAGAGGTGCAGGCCGTCATCATCTATGTAAACGCGCATTATATGGACAAGCTGACGCTGGACGGCATTGCCGACTATGTAGGGCTGAACCGGGAATATCTGAGCCGCCTGTTCTCCAAAGAGACCGGCATCGGCCTGTTCCAGTACATCAACGAGGTGCGCATGAAACGCGCCGGTGAGATGATCCGCAGTAATAAGCAGGTCTATGTCAAGGAAGTAGCTGCCGCCGTAGGCTTTGATGACCCCTACTTTTTCTCGCGAAAATTCAAAGATTTTTATGGGAAAACGCCGAGCGAATATGCTGAAGCGTAAAGGGCGCATTCGGCTGTTTCGTGGCAGCATTGAATTTCAGAAACCGATAAGGGAAACGGACACATGAGCAAATATGATGCGCTTTGGGCATACATACAAGGGCGTAATGAAGAAACGCTGGTTTTGAGTTTTGCGGATATTGCGCAAATTGCCGGTACACCGTTGGAGCAACGCCCTGACCAGCGAGGCATTTGCCGCTTTTATTTAGGAGCATAAGCATTACAGATTTTTATGTTGTTGGAGCGGATGCCGCAGCCTGCATCAAATCCACCTGCTACAACATGGCGAAAAGCGGCTACACCGTTCATGTGCTGTCGGACTGCATCACCAGCTACGATAAAAGGAAGCTGCCGGAGATGCTTGCGTATTATGAAAGCAAGGGCTGTTCTGTCACAAGGCTTAACGAAGTCATGCAGGTGTAAATGCTATGGCATTTGCAAAGTTCAGAGAAATGAGAAAGAAAACAAATGAAACAAAAAATAATATTGGAACAAGTGAACAACTACAAAATGAGGAAGAAACCAATTTATCAACAGTAGAAATACCAATTTTAACAGTGCAAGATGAGAAAAATCTGGAAGAACAGGAAGTAGAGGATGAAGGATTTGAACTACAAGGAAAAATTGCATATGATGGTGGAAACTCTAAATCTTGGAATTTAAATGCTACTGGAAATCCCAAATTAACATATATAAGTCAAATAGACCGTAGATGGAAAAATTATCCGTATACAGTAACAAATAATAAAGGTCAAACAATAGGTACAAGTGGATGTGGTGTAGCAGCAGCGGCAATGATAATTGATAGCATTGTTGGAAATGTATCAGTAAAAGAGCTCGCAGATGTTTTTGTAAAATATGGTTACAGGTCACCTAATAATGGAACATATTGGTCAGCAAATCGAGCAATTGCCGATGAATTTAATATAGAATATAAAGAAACCTCGAGTTTTGATACAATGATTGAAAATCTAAAAAATGATAATTATATTATTGCATCTGTTGGAAATGGACTATTTACAACAGGTGGACATTATATAGTGATTTATGGAATTGATGGAGAAAATTTGAAGATATATGACCCATATTTGTATGTTGGAAAGTTTGATATGGCTACCCGTAGGGGAAAAGCATATGTAAGTGGAGATACGGTTTTTTGCACTAAAGATAATTTTAAAAATTATGCAAATTATAAAAGATTTTTTTGTTATAAACATAGTCCAAATAGCGAAAATAAAAAGAATTTTATAGATAATAGTGTTCAAAATGAAAGCTATACAAGATATGTAAAGGTATCAACGAGATTGAATATAAGAAGTGGAGCTGGAATTCAAAATAAAATTGTTGGAAAATTAAATAATGGAGTTAAAGTTACTGTATATGAAACAAAGGAAAATTGGAGCAGAATTGGCAATAAAATATGGGTTTCGTCCGATTATTTGGTGGAAAAAAATATTACTATCAATAAAAGTACAGTTGGACAGTATAGAAGATTGAAAACACGAACTTATTTGTATTCAAAACCTAATTTAACGGGAGTAAAATATACGTATTTAGCAAAAACTCAAGTTAAAATAATAAAAAATATTTCTGAAAATGTTGATTATGTGTATGTTGTGAGGACTGGAAGATATGCTTATGTTAGAAATAATATGTATAAATAGAAGAGATGAAAATTTAATTAATATCACCAAAGAAGTAGATTAACTTTTATCTACTTCTTTGATAATAAAATCATAAATAAAATTTTTATTCATTTGTACTATTGTCATTATTTACTTCATTTTTACCACATGCAAATTTGTAAAATGCGATAATAGCTAATTGAATGTAAGGTGTTAACCATAAATATCCTATACCTAATGTAAATACAGCTAATATTGCCCAACCAATGAAAGATAATTGTAAGCAGAATAATTTTCCACGTTTTCCTGTCATTAATTTTTGACTTTCTTCAACTGTTTCTTTTGCAGATAATTCTGGATTTTCAGCAGCTACTATATATGCTAATTGATAGTAGTAAGATTTTGTAATGTTCCAAATTGAAGAAACAATTAAAAGTACCCCGCCAAGTAACAACCAGATTGAAGCTGTAGAAGATGAACCTGATACGAGAGGTGCTATTGACTGTACAGCACCAAATGCTAATATAAGAACAGCTACTACCATTAATATTATTGGAGCAAGCATTTTCAAGAAAATTTGAAATGTGATTCCCCAACTTTTTCCAAAGTTACTAAATCCAGATGATAGAAAATCAAAAGCTTTAATTTCATCATCATTAAATAATTTTACAAATGAAATAATTAATCCAAAAGCTAAAGGCACTTCAATAATTGAAACTACTAAAGATAAAAGTGATTGCATAGAATCAGGAAATAAACCTTGAATAAGGCCTAAAATGAAAAATATAAATGCATATGCTAAAGTAATGCAAGCAGCTTTACCCCACTTTCCACTTAGATTTTCACGTGCTTCTTTTCTAAAATCAGAAGAAACCATAAATATACACCCCTTTCTTTTTATAAATATATGATACAGTAATGTAAAATAATTGTCAATGTAAATTGTGACAAAATTCGACATTATTAAGATTCTCTTTTACTTTTGGAATAAGGTTTTATTTCATCAGTAATTCCGACGAGATAATCGATGGAAGTATTATAAAATGAAGCCAATTTTATTAAATTATTAATATCAATAACTATTTCGCCGGACTCATATCTAGAATAAGTTTGTTGAGTGCAAGACAAAATTTTTGCAAGTTCTTTTTGAGTTAAATCTTTATCTTCACGAATATCTTTTAATTTTTGAACATTAATCATTGTACTTCACCTATAGTAATTTTCCCATTTTGAAATAAAAAATAAGAACATTGCTGATTACAGGACTATTTTTTTGCTGATGTGTGTTATAATATAATAAAAAAACGGGAGATTTAGTATGACAGAATATAAAAAAATATAATTAAAGAAAAAAAACTATCAAAAAGCAATGAAAGAAACCCAACAAGTATATGGAGAGCTGAAAATGTCGGAAATGCAGTCGCCCGCCACCATGGGAAAGGG
>ERZ859732.752-NODE-752-length-12186-cov-14.633666_pt1 | contig 12186 bp, 13 predicted proteins | sample MGYA00510123_ERZ859732 | MGnify/ENA primary metagenome ERZ859732 (study PRJEB30046, sample SAMN00715133) | human gut metagenome | study: EMG produced TPA metagenomics assembly of the A metagenome-wide association study of gut microbiota in type 2...
TACTGCAAAATCTTGATAACGCCAAATATTTGAATGAAATTAACATCATTATTGGCTAATAACTGAACTTTCGCATATCAGGAGTTAAAGGAGTTAAGGAAGTTAAGGAGTTAAGACAATAGAGTCTGAAAACGTTAAAAAATACAAACAAGGTGTCGCATTGCTCACGAAGGAGACACCTAAAACCAAAAAATCATACCTGAAAAAACAAACATTACCCCCCACTTTCAAATAAAAACCTTATCTTTGCACCAGGATTTTTACAATCTGTATCATGAAGGATTTAAAATATTGTAAATTATAATCAAAACATAATAGATTAATATGAGAAATTATTTAACTGGAAAAGAACGATTACTGGTTGCAGCACTTGCTTTAATTCTTCCATTTTCTTTCGCGAAAGCAGAAGCAAGAGAAGATGGAAAGACCGGTCAGCAAGGCTGGTATGTAGGAGTAGAGGGTGGAATGCCTTTCGGCTTCTCTACTTTCTCAAGTTTCGGACACGACAAGACTCATCCCGGTTGGGCTGCTGGCTTATATGGGGGCTATCGTTTCAACTCCATCTTCTCGGCTGAGTTATCTGCCAAGTATGGAGAAATGAACTTGTCTGCACAAGACTGCTGCGTAGACCGTAACTATTGGTTGGGTAGCGACGGTGTGCTTTACAAGGCAGGTGTCCTGGGCATGGACAGTTGGGAATATGCCAATCTGAAAAGCCATGTCTCTATGGGACAATATGGAGCCAGAGTAAATATCAACCTCCTTGGGTTGTTCCCTCAAACAGCTGACAGCCGATGGGATTTGGCAGTATCACCTCATATTTATGCAGTAACGACCAAGGCTGATATTCAGACTATAGCCGATGATGCCAAAGTGATAAAAGGTTCTACCAACTGGCATTTGGGTTATGGTGCAGACTTGCAGGTTGGTTATCAACTGACCTCATGCCTGAAATTAGGCATCTATTCCGGTTTGACTCGTCTTACTGGCGAACGTATGGACGGAATGCCGGAATATCAGCATAAGAACAACTTCTTGTGGGAAAGTGGCATAAGATTAGGAATCAACTTGCCTTTTACCAATCATCATCCGTAACTCCTAAAACAAGATAGAATAATGAAAGCAAAAAGAATATTTAATATTTGGTTATGGGTGCTGTTATGCGTCCCATGCCTGTTGACAAGTTGCGACCATGATGTTCATGATGACAAGGAAGAAAGCGGCTTGTCGGTATCGCTCACTTGGGCAGATGAAGCTGACCAAGGCACGGAAGTGAAGGATGTGAAACTCTGGATATTCAATGCCTCTGACGGTTCGCTTGTAGAGGAAAAACAATATGGCGGTGCACAGGAGGTGGCAAGCCAACGCTTCCAACTCCCGGAAGGAACCTATCGCATCCTGACTACCACCAACCTAACAGAACCGTTCTTTATCAGCGAACAGACCCGGTCTTTGAGCAACTGGAACAATATTCTGATAGGCTTGACCAATCCTAAAGATGTGAAGCATAATGCCTATTTCGGAGTTGCCGATGTGAAGATAGAGAACAAGGAAGGCAGCTATGTGGTGCAAACCCCTATAAAGAGCGTGCTTGCCGAACTGACCATCATCATCGAGAACATACCGAAAGGCACAGAGATGAGTGGCAAGGTGTTGGATTGTGCCGGGTGCCTGTTCCCAACACTGAAGAATAGTGATGGCGACTACGGATTGCCGAGCATAGAGCCAACGGAAGTGGAACTCCCTACCCTCCTGGCTACGGAATCAACCCTGAAATCGGAAGTCATCCGGCTGATGCCAACCATACAGGGAAGCCCCGCCTCTCATATTTATCTCCGACTACAGCTCCCAGACAAGACCTTGCAGGAGTTTGACATCACTGCTCCTAATATGAATGTAGGTGGAAAGTATGAACTAAGGTTCAAGTACGAAGAAATGCAGCCGAAGATGAATCTGGAAGCTACCATCAACGGTTGGACAAACCTCAACAATGAAGTAGAAACCAAATAATAATAATAACTTTTAAAATATTGATAATATGAAAAAGATGACGAAGTTTTTCGCCCTTGCACTCTTAGCAGGTGCAATGGTTTCATGTAGTACAGAAGATACAGCTTCTACAACAGCAAATGGTAAGGTAGCCGTGCAGTTTACTGGTGGTATCAGCGTAAACACCCGTGCCAGCGGAACCACTTGGGACAACGGTGACCGTATCGGCATCACCGACATCGACAACGATACCCAGTACGGCAACGTGCCTTTCATCCTGAAGAACGGGAAATTTGAGGCAGAAGGAAAGGTCATCTATATCGAAGATACAAAGGCCCATACTTTCCGCGCCTACTATCCGTACAACGCGGCGGGAGGCATTCTTGCAGCCACGACCGATGCCACGGCGCAGCAGAACCAGCCTGCCATCGACTTCCTCTTTGCTTCAGGAGCCACGGGAGACAAAAACAGCCCGGTGGTGAGCTTTACCGACAAAACCTACAAAGGCGGTGAAGACAACTCCTTCCACCACCGCATGAGCCGGATAACCCTTACCTTCGAGGCGGGCGATGGTGTGGATTTCAGCGTGGTCAAGCCTGAACGTTACACGCTGGACGGATTGTTACTCACTGGTACGTTCAACACGGCCGACGGTATTGCCACCGCAGACAACGGTGCACAGACCGGAGAACTGGCCATGAATCTGGCAGACGGCAATCTCACGTCATCGGTCATCCTCTTCCCGCAGACAGTTGCATCACTGCCGTTGGTTGTGAATTACAAAGGTCAGGAATATCCTGCCACACTCACCGTGCCCGAAGGCGCACTGCTGACGGGCAACAACTACACCTATAGAGTCAAGGTGAGCAACAAAGTCCTTGAAGTCAGCGAAGCCACCATTGCAAAGTGGAACGATATAGACGGTGGAGAAGTGGATGCTGACCTGTAAGATATTAATAATTAATTGATTAGAATGAAGAATTATGAGACATAGATTATTTATCCCCGCAGCCACCGCACTGCTGTTCGCCCTCGCCGCCTGCACACAGGACGAACTGGCTGACGATAGCCGTCTGTCCAAAGAGGAATATCCTATAGTCATCCATGCCACCGGACTGTCCGTGGAGGCAACGCCATCATCCCGTGCATCCGTGGACGGCGACTGGCAGGGCGTCAATTCCGTGGCACTCAAGATTGGCGATGCGGTAAAGGAGTACATAGTAGCGACTACGAATGCCGACGGCTACAAGAGCGCCACGCTGACCTCCAACGACCCGTACTACTGGATCAGCCGCAACCCGATTACAGTATCGGCATGGTGGCCCATGGATAATACAGACATCACACAGATGCCTGTCGTGAAGGTTGCCGAAGACCAGAGTAATTTAGCTGACTTCCAGAACAGCGACTTCATCTCTGCAGAGAACCGGAAAGTGGAATTTAACAACCCGACCTTGGAGTTCAACCACCGCACGGCACGCGTAGCAATCGAACTGAAGCCCGGCACGGGATTCACGAGCGTCGCCGGTGCCACGGTGAGCCTCGTGAGCCTGTCTGCCGATAACGGCAACCCGACCGCCATCAAGACCTACAACGCAAGCGGCAACACCTACGAGGCACTGACCGCCCCGCAGACCGTTGCGGCAGGCAAGCCGTTCGTCCGGGTGGAACTCGGCGGCGGCACCTTCTACTTCCGTCCCCAGAACAACGTCGTATTAGAAGCGGGCAGCCGCTATAAGTATACCGTTAAGGTGAACACCACTGGCTTGACGTTAGAGGGTTGCACCATCGGCAGCTGGGCTGACGGCGGCGGCGAGAGCGGTGAGGCTGAGGATTTGGGCTACATCTACGACAGCAACACCAATACCTACACGGTCTATAACGCCGACGGCCTGATGAATATAGCCGAATTAGTGAACGGAGGTAAGAGCGACATTAACATTACTCTTGACAAAAACATTGACCTCACAGGCAAAGGCTGGACGCCGATAGGCACAAGCTTCGATAACTCATACAAAGGCACCTTCGACGGTGGCGGCCATACCATTACGGGGCTGACCTTTACGACAAATGACGAATATGCGGGTCTGTTCGGCTGGCTCAATAGAGCTGGTACGGTGAAGAACGTGGTGATGGAGGGCGTACAGATAACAAGCAATCAAATATATGGCGGCAGTATTGGCGGCGTGGTAGGATATAGCTGGGGCACCATTGAAAACTGCTCGGTGTCGGGCAGCGTCAGCGGCACGGTGTATGTCGGCGGTGTGGTGGGTGCTCAAATAGGCGGTTCCATCACCGGATGCAGTTCCTCTGCCACAGTGAAGGGAACGGTCGATGTCGGCGGCGTGGCAGGTCAGACGAATTCGAGTGCCACCCTGACCGCTTGCTATGCCACGGGCAACGTGACCATAGAAATAAACCCCGCAAAGAATATCGCTGGCGGCAGTCTGGTGGGAATGAACGCAGGAAGCAGCCTCCTTGCCTGCTATGCCACGGGCAACGTAACCAGTACGGGCAGTAGCACTGGCCAAGTACATATTGGCGGCTTTTTGGGAAATAACTACACCACCGTGACCGCCGGCTATTGGAAGAACAATCATGAACAAGGCATCGGCTACAATAGGGAAAGCACCGGAGCCACGAAGGTGGACGGCTCTGTCGTTACCTGGCAGAAAGCCGTTGATGCCATGAACACCGCCTTGCAGAACGCAGGCTCAGAGTGGCGTTACGAACTTAACGGAACATTGCCTACCTTGAAGAAGCAGTAAACCGTCGGGCGGAAAAGTTACGCCCGCAACGGAAAGAACCAGAGTAATAAAATAACAGATATTATGAGGATAAGATTTTTTGCACTTGCAGCGCTCGCCCTCTTATTGGGCGCCTGCACACAGGACGAAGCGGGCTTCCTGCCGGAAGGGGCGGAAGGCACATCCATCGTCTTCACCGCCACGGGGCTGAACCCCGCTGCGACAGCCATCACCAATACCCGTTCCACCGTGGACGGCAATTGGACGGGTGTGCAGAGCGTGGCAGTTCTGATGGACGGCATGGTGAAGACGTACGACGTGACGCCCTCCACCGCCGACCCCACCAGCGCCACGCTGACCTCCACCGACCCGTACTACTGGACAAACCACAAAGACATCACCGTTACGGCGTGGTGGCCCTACACCGCTGGCGAGACAACTCCGCCTGCGGTAAAGGCAAAAGCCAACCAAAGTGCCCAGAAGGACTTTGAGGGCAGCGACCTCATCGTAGCCGACGGACAGACGGTGACCTACGGTAGCCCCACGCTTCGCTTCACCCACCGCACGGCACGGGTAACCATCGTTCTGACGGACTACACCGAGGGGCTGGCATCCGTGCGGCTGTCGGGTCTCTCCACCGAAGGCGACAACCCAGCCGAAATCACCCCGTACGACAAGGGTAGCAACACCTACATCGCCCTCGTAGCCCCGCAAAGTGTGGCAGCTGGCACGACCTTCATTACCTGCACCTTCACAAACGGCAAGACCTTCGTTTATAAGATGAAGAATGCTACCGACTGGCAGGCGGGCGGAGAATATACCTACACCGTCTCCCTCGCTGCGGCAAAAGACCTGGGCTATACCATAGAGAGCAACGGCAGCTACACCGTGACCTCCGCTGATGGCCTGATGAATATAGCCAAATTAGTGAACGGAGGTAAGACCGACATTAACATTACCCTCGACAAAGACATTGACCTGACGGGCAAAGAATGGACGCCGATAGGCACAGGCTACAGCAACAAATACACCGGCACCTTCGACGGTGGCGGTCATACCATCAAGGGGCTGACCGTTACGACAAATGACCAATTTGTGGGTCTGTTCGGCTCTATCGGTTATGCCGGTACGGTGAAGAACGTGATGATGGAGGACGTACAGATAACAAGCAATCGCAGTTCGGGCTTTGCCGGCGGTGTGGCAGGATATAGCGATGGCACCATTGAAAACTGCTCGGTGTCGGGCAGCGTCAGCGGCACGGTGTACGTCGGCGGTGTAGTGGGTGCTCAATGGGAAGGTTCCATCACCGGATGCAGTTCCTCGGCCACAGTGAAGGGAATGGTCTATGTCGGCGGCGTGGTAGGTCAGACGAATGGGAGTGCCACCCTGACCGCTTGCTATGCCACGGGCAACGTGATCATAGAAATACACCCCACAAAGAATATCTCTGGCGGCGGTCTGGTGGGATTCAACGGAGGAAACGGCGTTCGTGCCTGCTATGCCACGGGCAACGTAACCAGTACAGGTAGTAGCACTGGCTATGTGCATATCGGCGGATTGTTGGGAGATACCTACACCACCGTGACCGCCTGCTACTGGAAAAATAATAAGGAACAAGGCATCGGCTACAATAAGGTAGGCACCGACACCGAAGTCACGAAGGTGGACGGAACCAGCGTTACCTGGAAGAAAGCCGTTGATGCCATGAACACCGCCTTGCAGAACGCAGGCTCAGAGTGGCGTTACGAACTTAACGGAACATTGCCTACCTTGAAGAAGCAGTAAACCGTTGCGGGCGGAAAAGTTCTGCCCGCAACGAACATTAAACGACAAGGGTCTATATGCCACGATGAAAAGGTGGCGTATAGACCCTTTTTGCAAAATTATACTTCCTTCCAATCAACCAATCCCTTTCCCATATCATCCAGTTCTATGGCAAGGACAATCACCTTGCGCTTATCAGCCTTGAAAGGTTCGGCATACTGCTTGGCTTTCATCTGCTCCGTGGCAGCATCAACACCACCGTTGTTGCTCAGTTTCAACTCCAGCACATAGATGAAGTTAGTGGTTTCTACCACCATGTCAATCCTGCCCGTAGCAATCATCTTCTCGACTTCCACCCGGCAGCCGATGGCATTGAATATGGTGCTCATTATCAGTCGGTAGCGCTCTTCCATATCCATGCTGGCAAGCTTCTTGTTGCTGTAAGGCACGTCAGCTATGAGAGCCTTCAGGCATTTCATGGCTTCGGGAAGATTGCCAAGGCTGAGGTGAACATTCAGAAATGCCTGAGTAGATTGAAGGTCATTATTCTTGCGCATGGCAAGCGTTGGCAACACGATTTCATTCAAGGCTTGCCGAACCTCGAAGTTAGGAATGCCGAGCAAATAAGTTCCGTTTATGTAACCCTTAATCGTGAGATAGCCCGACTGATAGAGAAACAGCTCTGCTCCACCGCCTGTTACGTCAGAAGTTTCTATGATAGTGTCCAACAGGGCACTATGATCAAAATCCTTCAAACGAATTTCCATGTCATCCACAAACTTTGGAAGCAGCGAGGTTGCACCCGATGAAGCCCAGTAGTTCCTCAGTTTAGAATCAGCAAGTGCATTGATAAGACTGAATGGATTGAAGACATCAACCATATTTTCATGGCTGAAATGATAGCCATCATAATAAGCAGTCAATTGCACTACGGCTTCATCGAAAGTCCATCCCTTACTTGCTGCCAACTTGTTGATTTCCGGTTTGAAATCACGTAAGACTTCTTCCTTCGTGATACCGCAGAGAGCCGCATACTCAGAATCAAAGCTGATGTTGCTCAGATTGTTGAGCACAGAGAAGAGTGAGATTTGCGTAAACTTGGTGATGCCGGTGATGAAGACAAACTTTTCGTATTTATCATCTGCCTTGAGAATGGCAAAAACCTCTCTATAGATAGCGGTACATGCTTCGTGATAAGGAGTCTTCCAGGAATGCTGCAATGGAGAATCGTATTCATCGATAAGGATGGCAACCTGCTGTCCGGTTTGCTCATACGCCCCCACGATTATTGCATTGAAGCGGTCGGCAAGACTATCTGTAGGGTCAGGAACCAATGAATATTCTCCTTCGTATTGTCTGAAAATATTATTGAGATAAGAGCGCAATGTTTCCGGTTCTGCGCCTGCACGACTCATATCCAGTCTGATGACAGGTCGCTTCACCCATTCCGTCTCCATCTGCATGATCTTCAAGCCCTCGAAGAGTTCCTTCTTTCCCATGAAGTAGGTTTCAAGCGTATCGACCAGCACAGATTTACCAAAGCGGCGTGGGCGGCTCAGGTAATTATACTTTTTCCCCCTATTGGCAAGTTGCCAGATAATATCTGTCTTGTCAACATACAGGCATCCTTGCTTTCTGATTTCCTCGAAAGACTGGATGCCTACCGGTAATTTTCTATCATTTATCTCTACCATAATTCCTAATCTTTGTTTTCCAATTGCAAATTTACGACTTTATTTCCAAACCCGCAAGAGATTCCTGTGAAAAGTTTCTGTAAAAGTTAGAGATTGTTGAATGTTGAGTGGTCTATATGCCATCTTGCTGGTCTCGTACTCCCTCATTTCCTGCGGAGTAAACTTGGCTATCTCGGCTTCCTCGAAGAGGCGGTCGAAGCCGAAGTCGGTCAGCAAGCTGATGTATCTTTCTTCTACCTGCTTCATACGCCATCCATTTAATTCTATATCTAGTTTCGCTGCAAAATGACGCTTTTTTCCTGAAACGACCAAATAAAAAGCGGGAAAACTGGCTGATAGACATTCATAAATCTCTCTATCACATAAAGCAAATCCCCAGCCCGCAGTTTGCAGAATGGGGGATTTCTGTAAATACAAACTATATATTATCTACAAAGACATCATTTTAAGATCATAATATAATAATCTTGTATGTGTCGCATCTTCATCATTTTTAGTAAGCTCTAAGAAGCTATTCTTTAAATAGAAAGGTATCGCCTCTATGTATGCATCCACAGCTAGCATCTCTCCACGATACAACTGTGACTCATTTAGAATGAAGTCATTTAAGTCTTCATCCCCACAGTTAAAATTAGACATTCTGTCATTAATATCTAATCGTCGAATCTTTAACGGTTCGCAAATGTCTTTATTATCGTTCATAATCAATTTGCGAATAAACTCATGATATAATTATAGTCACGATTGATTTCTTCTATCTTCTCGTGGCTCTCCTTTGGAGGATTCTTCATCCTTGCCTCAAATACTCTGGCATCTTCACCATAGAGTATAGGCGTTTCTTTTATAGGTCTTGCCATATTTAATTATTTTAAAGTTCAACATCTAATTTCGCTGCAAAATTACGCTTTTTTCCTGAAACGACCAAATAAAAAGCGGGAAAACTGGCTGATAGACATTCATAAATCTCTCTATCACATAAAGCAAATCCCCCAGCCGGCTTGAGAAAGCAGGATGGGGGATTTCTGTTTATCTGTTATCATCTCTTAGATAATATCTTATTTCAATTTTTCTATTTGTTCCTGGGTAAGACCGGAATACTTCATAATCAGATTGATGTCAACGCCATCAGCAAGCATGTTCCTGGCCCTAGCCCAGGGCACGCCCTGGGTAATTACGGACACAAAACTTGTCGCCCTGTTAAGTAGTTCAAAAAGGATGTGACATAAATCCATGACACCCCCTCATTTTTGCATAGATTATTCTTCATTACAAGCATATTTTGTCCCTTCAGAGAACACGCCAGGCAATAAAGTGGCAACATATCGAAGTTTTACATCATCCGAGATGAAGGTCTTCTTTTCACAGAGATTGTCAATAATCTCAGCCCCTTTCAGCATGAACTCCTTCTCTTTCTCGCTGAAGGCATAAATATCATTTCCTGAAACAGGCAAGTCTGAATTGAATGTGTACATCTTGCCGCAAATGTCACACTCTTTCTCATTGAACTGTTGATATTCTACACTCGAAAACTCTCTAAAGTCCTCTTCTTTAGGGATAAACCCTAGCTGAAAGATACTCTGTATGGCTTCACCGCCACCGAACAACAAATCAAAAAAATCCATATTTCTTAAGTATTAAAATGAATAATATGACGGATTTCAGGCATTCGTAAAAACCTGACACATCTGTATATACTAATTTAAAAGTGTACCACTTTCTAATTAGTATATACAAATACCTCTTCTATTTATCGAAAATATAGACAAGCCAATCCTATCATCAGAGAATAAGCGAACTCTTTCTCTGCGTCATCAGCCCCTCATAATATCTATCAAGCTTGTCATAACTTACAAATTTCACCCTATCCGAGATAGGCTTGAAATAATCATGGCTCAACTTGGCTATAAATTCATCATGGCGCCTGGCATCAGCCACGATAAACATCTGGGCATTGAAACTCTGGAGGTCGGCAAACTTACAGAGAGAATTCTGAATATCCGTAGAATGCTCTACCTCAAAGAAACTATCGGGCATCATCACCTCGCTGCCCAAAGAATTAGGCTGAAACCACATAACGTCTATCGTGCTACTCCTATTCACGAATTCCTGATAGGAGAATGGCGGAACTTCCGGCAATGTGGAGATTTCGCCCAGCTTCACATTGATACATCTCCTGTTCTTATCCTGTGCAGGAACATAGGTTTCAAGTTTCTTCATGTTACCGATATACAGCAGAAGTCCCTGATAATAAGAATGATTGAATTCCTGCACCTGCTCAGAATACGAATTCGTCACATCTTGTGCCACAATCCCCCTATCCGCCAAGAGACTTCTATATTCCTCCAAAGCCCATAATCCCGGACGAATGCGAAAGATTTCCTTGCGGTCTTGCACAATACGACGTATGGATGCAAATGGAGTCTTGGTATTCCATGTGCAATCCTCAATCTTGAACACCTCCTGATTCAGCTGACCGAATGTAGCACATCCACCCAACCTCTTCAAGGTCTCTATTACAGCTTCGTATTGTTTCATATCTCGCTAAGTTTTATTTCGTTTAAAGCCTGTATAAATAAACACTCTGCAAATTTACATCAATATTCAGAAAGAACAAAAAAATATAGGAAAAACTTTCCGTTTTTATTCATTTTAACCAATTTTTCTTTTCTTTCTGCCGAATTGATCTTTTTTGATCATGAAAGTTAAAGTATGATCTAATCATTTATAAATCAAATATTTGCATTACCTTTGCACCCGAAATGATGAATAAAAAGGCGATATATCATAGGGCTGATGATTTCACTCTCCTTCACGGAGACTGCATCCGGCTGATGGGCGAATTTGATTTCAAGTTCGACATGATCTTCGCCGATCCTCCTTACTTCCTGTCCAATGGAGGTATCAGCGTACAGAGCGGAAAAGTGGTGTGCGTGGATAAAGGGGAATGGGATAAGGGAGGGACGCCCGAACATATCGACCTGTTCAACGAGGAATGGATTGCGGAATGCAGGGAACACCTGACGGAGAACGGAACTATCTGGATTTCGGGAACTTATCACAATATCTTCTCGGTGGCAAACAAGCTGACGCAACTCGGATTCAAAATCCTCAATGTCATCACATGGGCGAAGACAAATCCACCGCCCAATATCTCGTGCCGGTACTTTACCTACAGCACCGAGTTCATCATCTGGGCAAGAAAGTGCCCGAAGAAGCCGCACTACTTCAACTATGACCTGATGAAACTGCTGAACGAGAACAAACAGATGACGGATGTATGGAGGCTGCCAGCCATCGCAAGATGGGAGAAATCGCAGGGCAAGCATCCTACGCAGAAACCGCTCGCCCTGCTGGTACGCATCATCCTGGCTTCAACCCGGCACGGAGCATGGATCCTCGACCCGTTCTCGGGAAGCGGAACTACCGGCATCGCTGCCTCGCTGACCGGCAGGCGCTATCTGGGCATAGAAAGGGAAAAGGAATATCTGGACCTGAGCATCAGGAGAAGGGTTGAACTGGAGAACGGGAGTATCGTAAGGAGCTACCGCAAGAAGATAAGGGATATCGTGATTGCGGATGGAGAACCGGAAGAGGCTGGCATCTTCGGGGTAACGGATGAGAACAGAATTCAGGATTTGCCGTTCTGATTTTTCGCCGACAAAAGCATCGCATTATCTTTGCTTTACTGAACTTCGCGTGTGGGGAAGTTAGAGGGAAGTTAAGGGACAAATGTCCTGCATTTTAAGCTAGAAGACTATTGTCTCTTAACTTCCCGAACGACCGTAGGGAGTGATAACTTCTTTAACTTCAATAAATTCCCACACTGGCGAAACTTGAACAACTCCTTAAAATTCGTTAAATTCTAAACTTGCGAAACCAGAATCTAATATGCGAAACTTCAAGTTTTCTGCGTTAATATTTGTTTAAAAATCAGTCTTTTTTCGGTATCGTTAACTTCTTTTATCTGATAATTGTTTAACACAACATAAGAC
>ERZ859732.756-NODE-756-length-12143-cov-4.338518_pt1 | contig 12143 bp, 13 predicted proteins | sample MGYA00510123_ERZ859732 | MGnify/ENA primary metagenome ERZ859732 (study PRJEB30046, sample SAMN00715133) | human gut metagenome | study: EMG produced TPA metagenomics assembly of the A metagenome-wide association study of gut microbiota in type 2...
TCGCAAAAAGCTGAAAAATCCGAACGGTCTGATTCTCGGCACTCCCGGTTCCGGCAAAAGTTTCTCGGCAAAGCGTGAGATCACCAACGCTTTTCTAGTGACGGACGATGATATTATCATCTGCGACCCTGAAGCAGAAGTGCGACACGAAGTCGCGTAATGTATTGCGTGTAAACGCTACTCTATCCATTTGGAGTAACCCTACTGTGGCCTGCACTGGTCAAAAGCCAGCGTTGGGAAGCTCACAGGACAATATGGGAAATCTGCCAGCCTAAAGCGGATGTACTGTTAGGGTAAAGAATGCTATGTCGAATGTAATATGAACCATCGTAAGGATCGTTACAGGGAATAGGTGAAATAAGGCTGATACACCTACACCAAAAGGTGTTGGAGGTGGCCGAGGGGCCTTTCTGTACCCCGAAGCAAATGGACACAAATCCTCCCGGTTCAAAGATGGCGGCTAAGGCATTCGAGAATTATGCATTACGTGGAACGTGGAAAACCCTATGCGTTCCTTGAACAAAGGTATCGACCTCGCAAGAGGAAGAAATGGCGCAGAGGGTATGAGATGGAATAAAAAGCGAAAGGTTCGCTGTAACGGCGAGCATAGGGGTTCAAGATTTGCCCCGACCTGAAAGGGTGCTGACTTATTCCCGGTATTTCATGGCAAGATTGGAGGTATCCCTGTGAACGATAAGTATTCAACGACGGAAGGTAAAACTTCTGAGAAGCTGTCGGACGAAGCTATGTTGAGTGCCCAATGGAAAAACATTGACTGGCATAAGGCAGAGCAGGAAGTCAACAGGCTACAAATCAGGATTGTCAAGGCAACTCAGCAAAAAGACTACAACGCAGTAAAACGACTTCAGTACCTTCTGACACATTCCTTTTACGCCAAAGCACTGGCTGTCAAGCGTGTCGTAACCAACGACGGGCGCAGAACTCCCGGTGTGGATGGTGTTCTCTGGAACACTCCGGCGAAGAAAATGGCAGCGGTTCTATCGCTGACAGATAAAGGATATCGTGCTCGTCCTCTCCGTAGAATGTATATCGAAAAGAAGGACAAGAAGAAAAAACGTCCGTTGGGGATTCCCACGATGTATGACCGCGCAATGCAGGCTCTCTATGCTCTGGCACTGGAGCCGGTGGCGGAAACAACAGCAGATGGGAGATCCTTTGGTTTCCGAAAAGGAAGATGCGCACAGGATGCCTGCGAATATCTGTTCCATGCACTGTCGCGTAAGCACGTCTCTCCGAAGTGGGTTTTGGAGGGTGACATCAAAGGTTGTTTCGACCATATCAGCCATGACTGGCTTCTGGCGAACATCCCCATGGACAAGAACATTTTGAAGCAGTTCTTAAAGGCGGGATTTATCTATCAGCGCGAACTCTTTCCTACCGAGGAAGGAACTCCACAAGGTGGTATTATCTCCCCCATTCTGGCGAACATGACGCTGGATGGTATCGAGAAGAAGTTGGTCGAACGCTTTCACACAAACGCGCTCGGCAAGGTCGATTCAAGATTTAAGAATGCCCACAAAGTAAACTTCGTCCGCTATGCAGACGATTTTGTGGTCACAGCGGCAACACCTGAACTGGCTCTTGAAGCAAAAGAGCTGATTCGAGAGTTTCTCGCTGAACGCGGATTGGAACTTTCTGATGAAAAGACCGTTGTCACCAACATTGACGATGGTTTCGACTTCCTCGGCTGGAACTTCAGAAAGTATAACGAAAAGCTGATTATCAAGCCTTCCCAAAAGGCGGTTAAGGCTATCGTTTCCAATATCTCTGACACGATTCTCCGTAGAGGAAAAGCGTGGCAGCAAGATGTTCTGATTATGAAGTTGAATGAACAAATTCGAGGTTGGACCAATTACCACCAGTCCGTATGCGCAAGTGATGCGTTCGCGCATCTGGATTATGTCCTGTACGAACTGCTGTGGCGATGGGCTAAAAGACGGCACCCAAAGAAGAACAAGTGGTGGATTTCCACGAGATACTGGCATCGTGTCGGTAATCGGAACTGGGTGTTCTCTACGGAAAACAAGGAGCTGATACGGGTGGACAGCACAGCTATTGTGCGGCACACCAAGATAAAAGCGACTGCAAATCCGTTCCTCGATATGGCGTATTTCCAAAAAAGGAAATTCGATAAAGGAATGCACCGGCTGACTGGAAAATTCAAGACTATTTGGAAAAACCAGAACGGGCTGTGCTACCACTGCGGAATGCCGATGGACGTAACGGAAGAAAGAGAAATCTTCTACCTTGCACCAAAGGCAAAGACTGGCACGGAAGATGTTCGTAATATGCGCTACGTTCACTGCTCCTGCCAGCGTATTTATGCTGAGAACCGCTTGAAAAAGTGATGAAATGCTTGAGCCGTATGACGGGAAACTGTCACGTACGGTTCTTAGGCGGGAAGGCGGTGGTAACACCGCTGACCCAGCCGATTACGCTCCGCTGGTGGAGCGTCTGCATGGGCAGGTCATCCACATCAGCCCTGCTAGTATCCAGTATATCAATCCTATGGACATCAACAGCAACTACTCGGAAGAGGATAACCCTCTGGCTTTGAAAGCTGACTTTGTGCTATCCCTGTGCGAGTTAGTAGTGGGTGGTAAAGAAGGCTTGCAGCCGGTGGAAAAAACGGTCATTGACCGCTGCGTCCATGTGATCTATCGCAAGTATTTCGAGAACCCCATCCCGGAAAATATGCCGCTGCTGGAAGACCTCTACAATGCACTGCTGACGCAAGATGAACCGGAAGCCCGCCATGTGGCGGCTGCGCTGGAAATCTACGTCAAGGGCAGTCTGAACATTTTTAACCACCACACCAACGTGGATATCAATAACCGCATCGTCTGCTTCGACATCAAACAGCTGGGCAAGCAGCTGAAGAAACTCGGTATGCTTATCGTGCAGGATGCCGTGTGGGGGCGTGTGACCGCCAACCGCAGTGCCGGAAAATCCACCCGGTACTATGCAGACGAGTTCCATTTGCTCTTGAAGGAAGAGCAGACTGCTGCTTATTCCGTGGAAATTTGGAAGCGTTTCCGTAAGTGGGGCGGCATTCCGACAGCCCTAACGCAGAACGTCAAAGATTTGCTGGCAAGCCCCGAAGTATCGAACATTTTCGAGAACTCGGACTTTGTGTATATGCTGAATCAGGCCAACGGCGACCGGCAGATTCTTGCGAAACAGCTTAATATTTCGCCCCATCAGCTTTCCTATGTGACCCACTCCGGCGAGGGCGAAGGGCTGCTGTTTTTCGGTAATGTCATTCTGCCGTTTGTGGACCGTTTCCCCACCGATCTGGAACTCTACCGCATTATGACCACCAAGTTGGGTGAAGTCTCGGAGGGCGCGCAGAAATGAGTGAACCGAAACTGAACATCAAAGAGGAATCGTCTACCAAAAAGACCCGTTCTCCCCCGAAAAAAGCCAAGGTAGAGCAGACGGTGCCCAAAAAGAAAAAGCTGAAAACCGATGCAGATAAAGCTGCGGAAAAGGCACAGCATCTGCGGTTTGGCAAGGCGGAACTGACCCCGGACGAACTGAGCCGGTTGAGTAAGGCGCAGAAGCGAGAGATGTACGCTGCCCATGCCGCCCGGTCTGCGGCGCATCACGAAGTTGACCAGTACGAGGATGACAATGTGGGCACGCAGGCGCTGAGCGAGGGCGAAAAGGCGGCAGGAAATGTCCGGGATATTTCCAAGAGCCGCTATGCCCGGAAGCTCAAGAGGAAAGCCAAGATGCAGGGCAAGAAGGGTGCCAGAAACGCAAAATCTTCCGTGCAGAAGCCAACTGCGGCACAAGATACAGGCGCATCCGGCACCGGCGAGGGCGGTTCCAACTGGCTTTCCCGATGGCGGCAGAAGCAAGACATCCGGCAGAGCTACTATGCTGCCGCCCGGTCGGGTACGGCGGCGCAGACCGCAGGTGGCAAAGCGGCATCCAACGGTGCATCTGCTGCCCGGTCCGGCGTGGAACAGGCGGTAGAAAAGGGCAAAACTGCCGTCAGCACCGCCGTAAAGGGGCTGGTGAATGCCGCAAAAGGCAACGCACACGTTCTGGTGATCGTGGGCGTTTTTCTTTTGCTCCTGCTGCTGGTCATGTCGGCATTTTCGTCCTGTTCCATTCTGTTTTCCGGCACCACGCAGGTATCCGGGCAGACCATTTACACCGCAGAGGACCGGGACATCCGGGGAGCCGAAACCGACTACAAGAAGCTGGAAAAGGAACTGGATAAAAAGATCAAGCGCACCCCCACCGACCACCCCGGCTATGACGAATACCGATACCATCTGGATGCTATTGAACACGATCCTTGGCAGCTCACTTCATTCCTGACCACCCTCTACGACGATTACACCCGCAGCGAGGTGCAAGCAAAACTCAAGGAAACTTTTGCCAAGCAATACAAGCTGACCACATGGGTGGAGGTGCAGATACGGTATATGACTGTCTGGGTCATCAGCCCGTTGGGAATCCCGGTTCCCACGCAGGTGCCCTACGAGTACAAGATCTTCCACACCAAGCTGGTGAACCGTGGTTTGGAAGTGGTCATTCGGGAAGAATTGGATGCTGACCAATGGAAACGCTACGAGATCTTTCAGGATACGTTGGGTGGCAGACCTTATCTTTTTAATGGAGGCTTGCCGCCCGGTGGCTCGGATGGCTCCGGCACACCGGGCATCGACTATACCGTTCCGGCAGAAGCCCTGACAGACAGCGAATTTGCCGCCATCTACAAGGAAGCCCAAAAGTATGTGGGAACACCCTACGTCTGGGGCGGCTCTACCCCGGAAACAGGCTTTGATTGCAGCGGCTATGTCTGCTGGGTCTACAACCAGAACGGCTACGATGTGGGCAGAACCACCGCCAACGGATTATGGCAGAAAAGCCAGCACATTTCCGAAGCAGAAGCAAAGCCCGGAGACCTTGTTTTCTTTGAAGGAACGTATGATACGCCGGGGAAAAGTCATGTAGGCATTTACCTCGGAAACGGCATGATGGTCAGCGCCGGAGACCCCATCAAGTACGCAAACATTCACTCGTCCTACTGGGAGAAGTATCTCGCAGGTTTTGGGCGGCTTTCAAAATGAAATGGAGGATTTTTATGGGTGAAAGACTGGAAAAGCTCAAGGCGATGCTCAAAAAGGAGCAGGAACGCCGCATCAAGCTGAACAACCGCATTGCGATTCTGGAACGGCGCATTCAGGAGGAAGATTCTGCCGAGGTCAACGAGATGGTGCGGACGGCAAAGGTCACGCCGGAACAGCTCGCCGCCCTGCTGCGGCAGTCTGCCACCACCACCCCGAACCCTGCTGCGCTGTCTGCCGTGGGTGCAACTTTCGAGAAGGAGGATGCAGATGAAGATTAAGAAACTGGGCGCACTGCTGGTATCGGTGGCACTGTGCGCTGGCATGGCGGCTCCCGCTTTTGCCTATGGTGGTGAGCCTGTGGAGGAAGTGGAACAGCCCGTCCTGACTTCTACCACCGATGAAGAAGATGTAGTCACCGTGACCGATGAGGAAACCGGTGCCCTGACCCCGGAGGGCAACCTGACGCTGGTGGACGACTACCACACCAACTATTCCGATGGCAGCGGACAGCAGTTCATTACGCTGGTGTCGAAGTCGGGTGCGACTTTCTATCTGGTGATTGACCGCAACGCCAAGGGGCAGCAGACCGTCCACTTTATGAATCTGGTGGATGAAGCCGACCTGTTGGCTCTGATGGAGGAAGAAGCTGCCGATGCCTACACTGCGGAGAAAGAAGCAGCGGCACAGGCTGAACTGGACAGGCTGAAAGCCGAGGAAGAAGCCAAGAAAGCCGCCGAAGAAGCGGCAGCGTCCGGCACGGAAACGCCCAAGGAAAATAAGGTCACAAAGATCGCATCCGGCTTTCTGGGTGCGGTCGTGCTGATTGCACTGGCGGCAGGCGGCATTTTCTACGTTTTCGCAAAGCAGAAGCAGAAAAAACAGGCAGAAAAAGAAGCCCTTGACCCCGATGCAAACTACACCGAAGACAAGGGCGAATTTGAGATCCCCACCGATGTGCCGGACGAGGACGGAACCCCGGACGAGCAGGACACCGAACCCATCTGATTTTAAGGCGGCGTTTTGCCGCCGTACATATTGCAATCAGAAACAGATTGGAGGGATTTTTATCGCAAAATTAGTCGTGGCGGAAAAGCCATCCGTCGCTATGTCCTATGCAAAAGTCCTTGGTGCCACCAGCCGTCAGGATGGCTACCTTGAGGGCAACGGCTATCTGGTAAGCTGGTGCATTGGTCATCTGGTGGAACTTGCCCCGCCCAATGTCTACGATGAAAAGTACGTCAAGTGGAGCATTGCAGACTTGCCCATCCTGCCGGAAAAGTGGCAGTATCTGGTGTCTGCCAGCACCAAAAAGCAGTTTGGCATCCTGCAAAAACTGATGAACCGCCCAGATGTGGATAGCATTGTCTGTGCAACGGATGCAGGGCGTGAGGGCGAACTGATCTTCCGCCTTGTCTACCAGCAAGCGGGCTGCAAAAAGCCCTTTTCCCGCCTGTGGCTGTCCAGCATGGAGGAAAACGCCATCCGAGAGGGGTTCGCCCATCTCAAACCGTCAACTGAATACGATGCGCTGTACAACGCAGCACTTTGCCGGGAACGTGCCGACTGGATGGTCGGCATCAATGCGTCCCGGCTTTTTTCATGTCTGTACGGTCAACCTTTAGCGGTCGGTCGGGTCATGACTCCGGTGCTTGCCATGACGGTGGTGCGGGAGGCTGCGATAGCCGCTTTTGTGCCGGAAAAGTTCTACACGGTGGATCTGGAACTGACCAGCGGATGCACGGCATCCAGCCGCCGCATTCCTGAAAAAAACGTTGCTGAAAACCTGCTGAAAGCCTGTCGAAAGGAGATGGTGGCAACGATCCAGCGCATCACCCGCAAGGAAAAGTCTGAGAATCCGCCGCCGCTGTACGACCTGACCACCCTTCAGCGGGATGCAAACCGCTTGCTGGGGTACAGCGCACAGCAGACGCTGGACTATGTGCAGAGCCTGTATGAGAAGAAACTTACCACTTATCCCCGAACTGATAGCTGCTATATCACCGACGATGACGAGGAAATGCTGGAGGTGCTGACCGAGGAACTGGAAGGCTTTTTTGACATTACCCCAGAAGATGTGGACGAGGCTGTACCCCGGACACGGCGCACCGTCAACCGGGAAAAAGTCACCGACCACCACGCCATCCTGCCCACCCGCAGTATGCTGCAAGCCGATCTGGAAGCGCTGCCTAAAGGCGAGCAGAACGTTCTGAAGCTCATCATCGCCCGGACGCTGATGGCAGTCAGCAAGCCCTTCCGGTATCTGGAAACCCTGCTGACCACCGAATGTGCCGGGGAGGAATTTACCGCCAAGGGCAAGGAGGTTCTGGAAGAAGGCTGGAAAGCGGTGGAACGTAAGGTGCTTGCCGACATCCTGAACCGAAAACAGGAACTCACCGCCCTGCCCAATGCGGCAGAAAACGAGTGCGGCATCCTTAACGCAGAGCTGAAGGAGGGTCAAACGTCCCCGCCGAAGCACTTTACCGAGGACACCCTGCTGCACGCTATGGAGACCGCCAGTGCGGACAGTATGCCGGAGGGCGTGGAGCGTCAGGGCATCGGTACCCCGGCAACCAGAGCCGCCACCATCGAAAAACTGGTGCAGAAGGGTTTTCTGGAACGCAAGGGCAACAAGAAAACCAAGGTGCTTCTGCCTACCGACAAGGGCAAAGCCCTGATTACGGTGATGCCCGAAGAAATCCAATCCCCGGAAATGACCGCCGATTGGGAAACGAAGCTGCTGCGTATTGAGCGCAGCGAAATGGAGCCGAGCGAATTTATGACCGAGATCAATACGATGATTACCGAACTGGTAAAGAACACGGAAATGAAAAAAGGAGCGAATGCACTTATGAAAAGCAAGATTATTGGTGTCTGTCCGAACTGTGGGAAGCCTGTCGTGGAACGTGAAAAGGGCTGGTTCTGTGAGAACAGGGAGTGCCGTTTCGTTCTGTGGAAGGACAATGCGTTCTTCAAGCGTCTGGGCAAGCGGCTGGACGCTCATGTGGCGGACAAGCTGCTGCGGGATGGTCGTGTCCGCTTGAAGGACTGCAAGAGTGCCAAGGGCAAGACCTACAATGCCACCGTGCTGCTGTCCTGTGAAGCCGATGGCCGCAGCAAGTTTTCGCTGGAATTTGAAGGTGGGTGCTGATGGAGCAGATAAAAGAAGCGGTCTACCTTATCAACGATGAACGCTATCTGCATCTCCGGGAAAACGGTGCAGGGGTCGGCTTTGCCACTTATAACAAGGTAACTGGCGAGCCGCTGGAAAGTGGGCAGATCTCGGAAAAGAATCTGCCGCCAGATGGACAAAACACCATCCCTGCCGCCCGGAACTGGTATCTGTTTGAACTTTCGGACGATGACCGTAAGGCCATCCAACAGGAAAGCGTAAAGATCCTCGAAAACATCCCGCAGGCGGGCATCGGCAGACGGCGCATCTGGGAGCCGGAAACGCTGCCGAAGGATATTCGTCTCATCAACAGCCACTATGACGACCTCTACCGCATTCCCGATGGCGGAGTTGTACAGGTGGATTACCCGGATGGGCGCAGCTTTACGGCACGGCTGGAACATCTGGATGATTATCACTTTGACATGGGCGGTCTGGGCAATGTGTTCCACATCTGCCAGTTTGCCGAGGTCATGGAACGGAACCATGCCGACTTCTACCCGGAAATTCAGACACAAGACGAGCAGGCTGCATGGGAACTGGGCGGCAAAGGCTATCTTGCCATCCAGTCCTGTGAGGATGGATGGGACTACACCCTCTACCACAGCGATTTTTCCGTGATGGACGGCGGGCAGTTGGATGCCCCGGAACTGACCATTCAGGAAGCCCGTGAGCAGATTCTGGAAGCACACCACATGGAAAAGGGCCGGCGGCTACTGCAGGACTACGATGCAGTCATGGATAAAGTTGCGGAAGCCGAGGAACTGAGTGCAGACCATCGCCCTTCCACACTGGAAAAGCTGGCAGAACTGGCAAGTGATACGTCTGCGCCAAAATCCTCTGCACGTTCTGCACCGGAACTGTGAGGTGGACGATGCAGCAAAAATGGAACCAGAATTTTGACGGTGAACCCATGACGGACATCCCGCAGAAGTTTCTGAACGCAGGGTGCGATGTTTATATGGTGATGCAGCTGCGGCATGACGAAAAAATCCTTGATGAAAGATTTGCTTCTATGCGGGAGTTGAATCGTCGAGGCAAAACGCCTGACCCGGAGCATTACGAGGTCACCTACTATGCTGATCTGCCCGCCATGTGGCAGGATGTGCCGAACAACGAGGTTTTGGAAGAACTGTTTCAGATGTTCAACCTCTCCCGTCCGCAGGATTTTGAGGGACACAGCCTGTCCGTCAGCGATGTAATCGCACTTAAACGCAATGGCGAGGTATCTGTGCATTATGTGGACAGCATCGGCTTCAAGGATTTACAGGGGTTTCTGGACAAGCAGCCGGAACGTCCTTCGGTGCTGATGAATCTCAAAGAAAAGTGCGATGCCCCGGAGTGCAACCCAACTGGATGCCGGAAAGTGAGGGCTGAACATGAACTTTAACCATGAGGAACTCATGCTGATGATGCTCTACAACACCGGCACCCGGCTGGGGCTTATCCATGAACTGCGGCTCATGCAGTGCTACCTGATGCCCGATGAGACCGCCCTGCGGGAGTTGTCGGAAGGTGTTATCGAGAAGCTGAAACTGCTGACCGATGCCGAGTTTGCCGAACTGGAATTTCCTCCGGACTGACTTTCGCCGCCTGCGGGCGGCGTACATAGGCTCTTTTACAATGGGATTCGGTGTGGTATACTGAACTCGACAAATCGGAATTTGTGAAAGCCACATATTTTAAGAAGGGGCCTTCGCTTATGCGAAAGCCCCTTTTCTGTATACCTTACTTTTTCAGCTTTAAGCCATCTCGGAACGCTTCGCCCACACGCTCGGTGACTTTATAATAGCCGTGGGTGTAGGGGTCAAATGCGATGGCGTTGACCTTAGACATATCAATTTTTCCATCCACCATAACGCTCTCATCGGCAGTGACATTGACCACCTTGCCGATGACGCCGCATCCGTATTCATTGTTCTGATACTCGATGAACCTGCACTCCAGACAAATCGGGAACTCGTTGATGACAGGGGCATCTACGGTTTCTGCTTTGCTGGCGGTCAGACCGCTGCGGGCAAATTTATCGGCAACTTTATTGCCGGACTCTACGCCGAAATAGTCTGCTTCCACTATGTGGGCGGCATCGGCAATGCTGACGGTGAATGCTCCCCGTGCCTTGATGTTCTGTACGGTCTTGTGTGTCTCGGTGAGGTTCAGAACAACGGTGTCCCGCTCCTGCATGGTGCCCCATGCGGCGTTCATGACATTGACGCTACCATCCTCGTTGTAAGTTGCAACCATCAGAACCGGCATGGGGAAAATTCCTTCGGTAATTTTCAGCTTTGTTCTCATGATAACTCCTCCTTGTGATCTTATTGACAGGACTGTTCATCCTGCTTATAATTATATCCATGCAAATTGTAAATTCAAGTACTGGTAATTATGATAGGTACTATCTTTGGAGAAAGCGAATGATACAGAACTATATTGAGAACGCAAATTTCGAGGATACCGGCTTTGCCTACACGTTGTCGCTGATCTCCGGCAAGCACAAGATGGTCATTCTTTACTGCCTGATGGAGTTTAAGACCGTGCGATTCAATGAGTTGAAACGGTATCTGAAAACCATTTCCGACAAGACTCTCAGCACGAATCTCAAGGAGCTGGAAGCAGACAAACTGATCGTCCGCACCGAGTATCCGCAGATCCCGCCGAAGGTGGAATATGCGCTTTCGGAGCGTGGGAAATCGCTGATGACTGTACTGGATCAGCTCTGTGTCTGGGGCGAGAAGAATCGACTGACAGAGTGACAAATTCCAGTTTGTGGGGAAGGAACACCTATATGTCAAAACCCAAAATCGCCTTTATCTGTGTCCATAATTCCTGCCGCAGTCAGATTGCCGAAGCCTTTGGCAAGGTACTGGCCGCAGATGTGTTTGAAAGCTACTCGGCTGGAACCGAAACCAAACCGCAGATCAATCAGGATGCTGTGCGCCTGATGAAAGAACTATATGGCATCGACATGGAAAAGACACAGTATTCCAAGCTGATTTCTGCAATTCCAAAGCCGGATATCGCTATTTCCATGGGCTGCAATGTCAGCTGCCCGTTCATTGGCAGACCTTTTGATGAGAATTGGGGTCTGGATGACCCTACCGGAAAAAGCGATGATGAATTCAAGGCAGTCATGGAGCAGATTCGTCAGAATGTCCTTACGTTAAAATCGAAACTTTACGATGGTTCCAGTTTTTGAAACCCTCAAAAGTAAGGTCTTGATAGAATGCATCGGTTCATGCTATACTAAAACCAGTTTTATTGTACGGACAAAAATAGAAAGTGAGGCTTGCCAATGGACACCACAAAACGCTCTCCCCTTGACCGCCTGCTCTTTGCCACTTTTCTGAAAGGCCGCACTTCTTCCCGCGACTTGTGGGAAGAAAAGGGCGATATGACCCCCGAAGATAACCAGAAGATCATCGAGGAAACCAACGAGATCATCAACGATGATTCCACCTATCCCTTCATCAGCTACCTGACCGACCTGCTTGCTAAGTCCAAACCCTCCGATGATGCTGTCAAGAAACTGCACGACTGCATCGACAAAGTTGCAGTTGCGTTGGGACACGACAGCACCGATGTGTTCCGTGCGCTCCTTGCAAAGCTGATCGAGGAGCCGGAAGAAAAGCAGACCTTTGACCGTCTGCTGGAGATGGCAGAAAAGTCTGCCGCAAAGCACGAATAAAATACCATAGATTCCATAAGCGAGTGACCTGAAAAGGCCGCTCGCTTTTTTGTTTACCATGAACTTGAAGGGAGGAACGCTATGCCAAGCAAAACCGAAGAATATCTCGCCCTTGCCCAGCGCACAGCCAACGGCTTGACCCGGTACTGGGAAAGCTGGACGGACTACCTGACCACCGCAT
>ERZ859732.757-NODE-757-length-12139-cov-2.702830_pt1 | contig 12139 bp, 10 predicted proteins | sample MGYA00510123_ERZ859732 | MGnify/ENA primary metagenome ERZ859732 (study PRJEB30046, sample SAMN00715133) | human gut metagenome | study: EMG produced TPA metagenomics assembly of the A metagenome-wide association study of gut microbiota in type 2...
ATGGACAGGATGTTGTTGACAAGAACTATGCTGCAGTTGATCGCGGTGGCGAATACAAACAGCTTACAGTTGATGCAGCATGGGCAAATCTTGAAGACGATGCTATAGTAGAAGACGATGCTCCTGCATTCGTAAAAGAACTTGTTCGTCCTATCAACGCTCAGGCTGGAGACTTGCTGAAAGTTTCAGACTTCATCAACCATGACACTGTTGACGGCACATGGCAGAATGGCACATCAGCTTATGAAAAGCGCGGTGTTGAAGCCTTCGTTCCTGTATGGAATTCTGAAAACTGTATCCAGTGTAACAAGTGTGCATATGTTTGTCCTCACGCTGCAATCCGTCCGTTTGTTCTGACAGACGAAGAGCTTAAGGGCTTTGACGACACAACTCTCGAGATGAAGGCTCCTGCAGCAATGAAGGGTATGCACTTCGTTATAAAGGCAAGTGTTATGGATTGTCTTGGATGTGGTAACTGTGCTGATGTTTGTCCTGGAAATCCGAAGAAGGGTAAGGCTCTTACAATGGTTCCATTCGCAGGAAATGATGTTGAGGCTGCTCGTTGGGATTATCTGGTTAACAAAGTTTCAAGCAAACAGGATCTTGTAGACATCAAGTCAAACGTTAAGAACTCTCAGTTTGCTAAACCTCTGTTTGAGTTCTCTGGAGCTTGCTCTGGTTGCGGTGAGACACCTTACGTTAAACTGATTTCTCAGCTCTTCGGTGACCGTGAAATGATTGCTAACGCAACAGGTTGTTCTTCTATCTACTCTGCATCAATACCTTCTACTCCTTATTGCAAGAATGAAAAGGGACAGGGTCCTGCATTCGACAACTCTCTGTTCGAGGACTTCTGCGAGTTCGGTATGGGTATGGTACTTGGTAACAAGAAGATGAAAGAGCGTGTAACAGTTCTTCTGAACGAAGCTATTTCAAAAGAGGATACTCCTGCTGAATTCAAGGCAGCAGCTCAGGATTGGATTGGTGCTCAGGATGATGCTGAAGCTTCTAAAGCTGCAGCTGCTAAGCTAAAACCGATGATTGCAGCTGGCGCAGAATCTGGATGTGAAATCTGCAAGGAACTTAAGACTCTTGATCACTATCTCGTTAAGCGCAGCCAGTGGATTATCGGTGGTGATGGTGCATCTTACGATATTGGCTACGGCGGTCTTGATCATGTTATCGCAAGTGGTGAAGATGTCAACATCCTCGTCCTTGACACAGAGGTTTACTCTAACACTGGTGGTCAGTCTTCTAAGTCAACTCCTCTTGGTGCTATCGCCCAGTTTGCTGCCCAGGGTAAGAGAATCCGCAAGAAGGATCTCGGTCTTATGGCAACAACATATGGCTATGTTTACGTTGCACAGATTGCAATGGGCGCAGATCAGGCTCAGTGCTTGAAGGCAATCCGTGAGGCAGAAGCTTATCCTGGTCCGTCACTCATCATTGCTTACGCTCCTTGTATCAATCATGGTCTTAAGGCTAAAGGTGGTATGGGCAAGAGCCAGGCAGAAGAGGCTAAAGCTGTTGAATGTGGCTACTGGCACTTGTGGAGATACAATCCTGAACTTGCAGAAGAAGGTAAGAATCCGTTCTCACTCGACTCTAAAGAACCCGATTGGAGCAAATTCCACGACTTCCTGCTCGGTGAGGTTCGTTACCTCTCTGTAAAGAAGGCATATCCAAATGAGGCTGAAGAACTCTTCGCTGAAGCAGAGCGTATGGCTAAACTCCGTTATAACAGCTACATCCGTAAATCTAAGGAAGACTGGAGTAATGGTGAAGAGGCTTAATAAGCTAAATAATAATATTTAGGTGATTTTAAACGTTTATAAATCACCTGAATATCAGATCATAAGGCTGTCCCTTTAAATCGGGACAGCCTTTTTATATTAAGAAATCTAGGATTATATATAATTATTATAGAGCCTCCCCTATATTAACAAGCCATACTTAATCACACCCACAAATTATTTTCCTGCAACGATAAAATCTTAATTAATTATCAATTAATAAAAAGTCTGATGAGAACTTTATTGTATAATGGATAAAAGTCTATGATTTTTGAATAAAAAACAAGTCATTTATATCGTAAAAACAACAGAGTTTTTACCAAGAAATCAATTACTTATAATATAAAACCTAATTGGCAAGTTTTATAAAAACAAGCTATCATACGAAGCAAAAGCATATATATATATAACATTTAGCCTCTAAAATATTACAATTTTAAAGGTATCATTAAAAAATTAAATGAATAAAAATTTCTAGATAACATCTATAATTTCTTTTTTCAAATAAATTTCATCATTGAATGAAAATCGGGCAACATTTTTCTAAACTATAAATAGAGTTATCATTATAAAAAAAACAGCAGGATTATTTTTAATTCTCCATGCTGATTTCTAAGTTAGAGTCAAATCTATAGGTTGAATGAAATCCTTCTTTTAAAATATTTTATCCTATCAGATAACTTTATTCTTCAACAATACCAGCCTTCATCCATTCTGACATTATCTTTTTTGAATCAGCAAATGCTATTTCAGTTGTCACTTGATATTTTTCTGTCAAAAGATCTGTCAACGTATTCTCGTCGAAAAAATTCAATGAGGATATCTCATTCCACAAATATGCAGAAGATTCATTCATACTTATTATATTTGTGAAATCCACATTATCAATTCCTTCTGCAACAATCACATGTTCACCACATACATTGCGTAGTTTAAAACCCTTTTTTGCTTTCATATTAAACTATAATTTTACTGGAAAAATTCTTAACCATAATTTTCTATAACCATATAGCAAGTATCTTCTAATTGGAAATAATTTATTCCAAATAAATGAATACAATTGCCATTTTATACCATCTGTCCGCTCCAGAGCGCTACGTCCTTTTCTGTAAAAGCCTACAGCACAGCCTTTAATATCATTAATTCGACATAATTCGGTCTGTATGTTTCCATCACCTCTCAATAGGATAAAATTTTCATCCATTTTAATTACCCGATGCAATACATATTGTCCTTTATTAATTTCTGCCAACACAACATCATCTATTTTAATGCTATCAGACTTTTTTAATAACGCTTTATCTCTTTTATCCTCTAAAAAAGGCCTCATACTGAAACCTTTTAATCTTATTGTAACAGTACGTCCCTCATCCAACAGTCTTATAATTTCTGGGATGAGATATTTATTCTGGATTTCTATATCTTTTTGTTCAAGATCTTTTCGTGACATAAAAGTGCTGCATTTCTATCAGGAAGACAATATAACGTATAAATATCTATTTTACTTATAATTTGTATTATATTACTACAAATTGAATCATATACCAATGTATCCCATTTCATTGTGGAACAGCAAGGCAATATCGACGCAAAAGCCTCTGTTGGTCTTAATTTCTTAATATGGTTGCAGTCCCCTCGCTCAATCCGAACTAAAGCTCTTAGCTTTGTTTTAACATTTCGATAACATGGTGTCTTTCCACTCCAAGGGCTACCATACAAATATGGCACATCATTAATTATACGGATAATCGGATTATCATCATTTAATAATTCAGAATTAAATATGTGTTTAATCCACAAACCGGTATGCGTACTTTTACCTGTTCCACTCTTTGCTATAAAGGCAATTCCGTCATCACCATATTTTATTGCAGATGCATGTATAAGCAACGCTCCTTTTGAACTGCCGGCAAATGCATAAATCATCATTAAAGCATTATTAAGGCCAAAACGCCGCATACATGCATCTCCATTTAAGACGCAATGACATTCAGTAAAAGTTTTATCTGTAAGCAATTCACAGCATACATTATTACATATATCATTAACAGAAAACAGATATTCTCCATTTTCTAATTGATCTACTATGACACAACCATTTCCTGTATCAAATGAGCCTATATGGTTCTTGCATATACCGATTTCAGGTAATACAGAAACGACATACAGACAGAACAAAAAATTACCATCTGAATCATTCGATATGCTGAAATCATTCAAAGATGGTAACAAATCAATATTATTCTTACTGATATCCTCAAAAAGGATTTTTACAATAAAATCTGCGATATTAAAATAATATGCATGTGATGCAACATTTAAGTCTATATTTTCAGTTCTTACATTGTCCATCAACAATACGATATTATATGTTTTTATTTATTCAGGTTTTACATTAGTAAAATGAAAATCATCACTAGAAATATACTTTATATTGATATTTCCATTCTTTACATATTTATTCTTTATTTTTTGATACTTCTTATCAATATCTTTACGCTTCAATGCATAGCTGACAATACATGTACGATGAAGTATATTTTTCTGTTCAAAATAATTCTTCAACTGATAAGAGTAATCGCTTCTATTTAACAAAAAATCACTTTTATCATCAATCCATGCACTATCCAGTTCCTGAATATCGGTGAAATATACTATTGAATCATTAAAAGATGCTGCAACTCCAAAAACATATGCCTTGGGCACACATTTATTTTTTGCAGAAACAGTTATACTTAAAGCTATAATAGAAAAAATAATACAAATAAAATATTTCAAACTTCTCATTGTCCTAAATATGATTTTAGTAATTTATTTTTAGTATTGTGACGCAATCGTCTTATTGCTTTTTCTTTAATCTGCCTAACTCGCTCACGCGTCAGACCATACTTGTCTCCTATCTCCTCTAATGTCATCTCTGGCTGATTTATGCCAAAAAAGGCCTCTATAATATTGCGTTCACGCTCATTAAGAGTCTGCAATGCACGATTTATTTCCTCACGTAACGACTCCAACACAAGAGTCTTATCTGCCATTGGTGAATCATTATTCGGCAAAACATCCAACAAACTATTATCTTCACCTTCAGCAAATGGAGCATCAACAGACACATGCCTGCTGTTAACCTTCATTGCTTCTTCAATTTTATCATGCGGAATGTCTACCTTGTCTGCAATTTCATCAATACTGGGCCTGCGTTCATTCTCTTGTTCAAACTTATTTAATGCCCGATTAATTTTATTTACAGACCCCACCTGATTTAGTGGAAGCCGCACAATTCTGCTTTGCTCCGCTATCGCCTGAAGAATACTTTGGCGTATCCACCATACAGCATATGAAATAAACTTAAAGCCTCTCGTTTCATCAAATTTCTCAGCAGCCTTAATCAATCCGACATTTCCTTCATTAATCAGATCCGGCAAACTCAATCCTTGATTCTGATATTGCTTCGCTACCGAAACGACAAAACGCAAATTTGCTTTTGTCAATTTTTCCAAAGCCTTTCGGTCACCTTTTTTTATACGCTGAGCCAACTCTACTTCTTCTTCTACACTTATTAATTCTTCGTGTCCTATCTCCTGAAGATATTTGTCCAGAGAGTCACTCTCTCTATTGGTTATCGATTTTGTGATTTTTAGTTGTCTCATGTAGCATATAAATTTAAGTATTTGCAAATTTAATAACTTTCTTATTAAATGCAAAGAAAATATTGTGAAATATACAAAATATTTTCACATAAAAATAAGTAGAAGTTATAATTGGTAATTTTATCAACAATAAAATTGTCCCAAAATAACTTCTACTTAATTTAATCTACATCAACTATTTTGATATCGGAACAGCAAAATATGACTTCTTTCCCGTAGGATAAACACCCTGGATATAAAGAACAGGATCCTTACTTACAGATGCTTCTTTTACTGCCTTCTGAAGATCGTCGATTGTCTTCATTGTAACATCATTCACCTTTTGAATTATAAAGCCTTTATTGATGCCTGCTTCTTTAAATGCGCCATCGTTCACCTTCATAACCATCAAACCATAGCTAATATTGAGCTGTTTCTTTTCTGACTCATTTATTTCACGGAAGTTACCGCCAAGAACATCAAGATCTGCATTCTTGATAACCTTAGTGTTTCCTTGCTCATTCTTAAGTGTCACTGCTGCAGTCTTTTGACGTTTATTGTGCAGGAAAGTAATTGTCACCTTTTCACCCGGACGCTTATTTGCAAGATACTCCTGCAACTCAGCCATCTTCTTAATCTTTTTACCGTCAACAGCAGTAATAACATCGCCCTCTTCTATTCCAGCCTCAAATCCTGCACCATCTTCAGAAACTTTAGATACATAGATACCTTCCATTGTACCTAAGTCTATTTCTTTACCATTTTCTTTCTGCTGATCAACATACTTGTTGACATCAGCACCTTCTATTCCCAGAACGGCACGTTGCACGGTTCCATAAGTCTTTAAGTCTGCAACAATTTTATTCATTATAGTTGTCGGTATTGCAAATCCATATCCACTATAACTTCCTGTTTGCGAATAAAGCATGGCGTTTATACCTATAAGTTCGCCCTTTACATTAACCAATGCACCGCCTGAATTTCCGGCATTAATTGCAGCGTCTGTCTGTATAAACGACTCTATGTCGTTTGCTCCTAAAGACCTGGCTTTAGCACTTATAATACCAGCTGTTACAGTAGAACTTAAATTAAAAGGATTACCGACAGCCAGCACCCATTCACCTACCTTCAACTTATCACTATCTCCAATAGGCAAAGTAGGAAGATTTTTTCCGTCAATCTTTATTAAGGCCAAGTCGGTCTTTTTATCCGTACCGATAATTCGTGCCGAAAACTCTCTATTATCATCTAACGTAACAGTTAATTCGTCAGCTCCATCTACAACATGATTGTTTGTTACGATATATCCATCTGAAGAAATTATAACACCCGAACCCGCACCTTCACGCTTTGGTGTCTGAATCTTTCTTTTCTGAGAGCCCCTGTTTCCCGGATTACCAAAAAAGCCAAAAGGATCAAAGAAATCTCCGAAAGGATCGTCCTGCACATCAACAGTCTGAATTTTGCTGTTTTGTAGATATTTAATATGAACGACAGCAGGTAGAGCTTTTTCTGCTGCATATGTCAGGTCTACAGGTTGACCGGGCAAATTATTTGCATAAGCATTTGTAAAAGCTCCTGTTGAGAATGACATTGCTATTAAGCAAATAGCATAAGCGAAATAATTTGATAATTTTTTCATCTCATTTATTTTTTATTTAAACTTAAAATATCAATTTCTTTTCATGCAAATTTAGACGCAAAATTTGTTAATACCACGTTTTCTCTTATATATTTGTCCTCTTTTAACACTAAAAATAACACTATTAACGGCTCTTAGTGAGAAGTGCACATAATTTTACATTCGTTTAAATGTGCAATTGGCTTATAATTCATGACAATACATTACAATAAAATGTAAAATTATGATTTTATATTTCAAATTACATGATTTTTATGTATCTTTGCAGTCGAATACAGTGTTCCGGCTCTGTCGCTTGTAAGTTCAATCTTATAAGAGGAAAGTCCGGGCAGCATAGGATGCTCCACTTCTGAAAATAGGAGCTGTTGGCGACAGCAGGAGATGCAGAAGAAAACAACCGCCGTAAAGGCAAGGGTGAGAAGGTGGTGTAAGAGACCACCAGCTGGCAAGTGATTGACAGGCTGTGCTATCTGGAGGCTGCAAGTTCATGTAAACCATCGTCTGAGGGTTATCCGTCCGAAATATCACGATGGAGGGTAGAATGCTCGAATTATGGGGTAACTCATAATCTAGATAAATGACAGGCACTTTAATATGCTATACGCATTTTAAAGGACAAAACCCGGCTTATAGGGACACTGTTTTCTTTTTATCTAACCACAAAATAATATTATGAAAAAATTGATAAATAACATTTTATCTTTTTTTACTGTTACTATTTGGCGTGTAAAACGTCAAGACGTCTCACCTCTAAAATACTTCTGCTACGAAATAATAAAAAAATTATTCCTGGCAATAGAAAGTGCAACAACTAAACGAATGACAGATTCGGCTTCTGCACTTACATATTCAACATTGCTGGCAATAGTACCCATATTGGCAGTTGTTTTTGCAATCGCCAGAGGCTTTGGTTATAATAAATATATTGAGTCTTGGTTTAGAGACATTTTATCAAGCCAGCCACAAGCAGCAGAAGTTATTATCGGATTTGTAAATTCATATCTTGTTCATACAAAAAGCGGTATATTTCTCGGAATTGGACTTCTTTTTATGTTATGGACCGTTATAATGCTTATCTATAATATAGAACAGAATTTCAATAGAATTTGGCAAGTTAAAAAGCCAAGAAGCTTATTCCGTACAATAACGGACTATATGGCAATGTTTCTTCTTGTACCAATAATAATAGTTGTCACATCAGGTATTTCCATATTCGTGGCAACAATTGCAGACCAGATGGAAAATTATGCGTTGCTGGCGCCAATGATTCGCCTTATCATCGATGTGATGCCATACATTCTCATGATTGCCGTATTCATTGCACTTTATGTATTTATGCCAAATACTAAAGTAAAATTAAAATGTGCAATTATGCCAGGAATATTAGCGGGGTCAGCAATGCAAGGTCTTCAACTATTTTACATACACTCTCAGATATGGGTAAGCAGCTATAATGCAATTTACGGTTCATTTGCAGCATTACCTCTTTTTATGCTGTGGGTTCAGATATCATGGATAATATGTTTATTTGGAGCCGAACTATGCTATACTAATCAAAACTTAGAAGAATTTGCCTTTAAGGCACAAACTGAAGATATAAGCCATCGTTACAAACTGATGATGTGTGTAATCCTTGCCAGCTGTATATGTAAAAGATTCGAAGAAGGCAGAAAACCATATACAGCATTAGATCTTAAATTAATTACAGGTATACCCATTCGAATTACAAATGATTTATTATATGAACTTGTCAAAATAAATATCCTGACAGAAATATCAACAGACGATAAAGGTGATTACAACTTCTATCAACCAGCGGAATCTACGTCACGACTGAGCGTAGGTCTATTAATAGACCGTTTGGAATCATACGGCAAATGGAAACTTGAATTAGATTTTCACAAATTTAAATCAGAAAGATGGAAAAAGATTCTAATGGCACGTTCCACATATCTTGAGAATCAGCGTAATATACTTTTAAAGGATTTATAAGCGTTGGGATGTCAACAAGAAAATACAACAAGACATTTTCATTAGAACCTTATACATAAAAGCCATACATCCAATAATACCTGTATCAACCTTATCACATGTTTTCAAAATACGAATTGTATCTTTAAACCTCAAATTCATTTGTGTTATTTTATGTTATTTTAGGATGTCAATAATATTATTCATTCCCAAATATATTGGATAAAATAAAAATTATTACTAATTTTGTCGTGGTATATTTTATTATAAATTAAAATCAAATAGAAATGAATTTACCTGATTTCATGTCATATTCCAATAAATTCACGAATGGTGACTTTATTGAAAAAATCTCGAGAATAGCAAAACGTGCGGGAGCAAAATTGGTTTACGCTTCTTTAATATTGTATTACACTTTGCAAAGCGATAAGGTTTCCGTTAAGGATAAAGCTATTATTATCGGTGCTTTAGGATATCTTATAAGCCCACTCGACGTGATACCTGATGCAATACCAATTGCCGGATTAGGTGATGACTTGGCCGTTTTAATTTACGTACTTAACAAGGTATGGGGAGACGTGTCAGAAGATGTTAAGGAAAAAGCAAAAAGCAAACTAAGTAAATGGTTTGATGAAGACGAAATAAAAGAAATTGACAACCTTTTTGATGAAACAAAATAAGACAAAATTGAGGGCGATTTGTTAATCGCCCTCAATTTTGTTTCACTCATATCATTATTTTCAATAATGTCAGCACTATTTAAATCTCCCCCCGGATGCACTAAATATTAAACAAATTATTGTGCAACTGACATACTTATTTTACCCTTATACGTAATAGCCAGCTTAACAATAAAACAACTAGGACTATCAGGAATTGCCAACTGCGTCTGATAATGAAAACCTGATTTATCCAGATAATCCAATTTTATATCGCTCAAAACACATTGGCTAAGCATATTCTTTGGGACGCAAGATGCAAAATCATCTTTTCTGAAATCTTTAGAAAATAATTTTGAACTACCTGAGAATATACTAATATGAATAATATTATCATAATAAATGTTCTCAATTTCAAGTCCTTCATCATTATAAAATGTGCGATAAACTTTATATGTAGTAGGATTTATCTGAACATAACAATGATAATTCTTATCAGAAAAACTAACCACGGAATCTCGTTTAATGACTTTATTTTGGTTTAAGACGATTGGAGAATGCTGCACAAATTGCATAGCATCATTAGGATCGTCACTTTTAACCAACTTAACTATATCACCATTTTGATTCTTAAACTCAAATATATTTGGACTTTGTTTTACTATAGGATACTTTGAAATATTATTACCATAAAAAATCATCGTATCAGCAATAATCTTAAACATTACCGGCTGACTCATTGAATCAGGATAGTACACAGTATCACCTTTTATACGAAATGTAACATTTTCCCCATCTGCATCCAACCAAATTCCTTCCAACATAGATTTTGCCTTCAGGTTTTCAGCTACAGGCTTTTCACGTTTATCCAAGTTATTACAACTTCCAATAAACAATAGAGCTATTGCCGATACGAATATGTATATAATATTTCTAATCATTTTCCTATACAATGATATTCAAAACCATGCTCCGCCAAATCATCATTATCAAATATGTTCCTTCCGTCCAAGATTAATTTTCTATGCATTTTATTGGCGACAACATTCCAATCCGGTAATCTAAACTCTTTCCATTCTGTCAGCAAAATCAATGCATCAGCATTTTGCAAAGCATCGTATTTATTTTCATAATACTCTATCTTATCGCCAATTATGCGTCTACATTCATTCATTGCTTCAGGGTCATAGGCCTGCACTTTACATCCTGCATCCAACAACTTCTTTATAACAACCAATGCTGTTGATTCACGCATGTCATCGGTTTCTGGTTTAAAGGCCAATCCCCACAATGCAACAGACTTACCTTTCAAATCTCCGTCAAAGGCTTTAACTAACTTTTTGAACAACACCTCTTTTTGTCTTTCGTTAACTTTCTCAACAGCCTTCAATACTTCCAACGAATATCCATTATCATCGGCCGTTTTTATTAAAGCCTTAACATCCTTAGGGAAACAAGATCCTCCATATCCACATCCTGCATATAAAAATTTACGGCCGATACGTGTGTCAGATCCTATGCCTGCTCTAACCTTATTAACATCAGCACCAACAAGCTCACAAAGGTTGGCAATATCATTCATAAAACTAATACGTGTTGCAAGCATTGAGTTAGCAGCATATTTAATCATTTCTGCACTTGGAATGTCTGTAAAGATTACCCTAAAATTATTGAGCATTAACGGACGGTATAGTTGAGTCATTAAATCTTTTGCTTTTTGTGATTCAACTCCAATTACGACGCGATCGGGACTCATAAAGTCTTTGATAGCAGCTCCTTCTTTAAGAAACTCAGGATTGCTAGCTACGTCAAAGGGGATTTCTACTCTTCTTCTATCTAGTTCTTCTTGAATTGCTTGCTTTACTTTTTGTGCTGTTCCTACAGGCACTGTGGATTTTGTTACAAGTATTAGATATTTATTCATATTTTTCCCTACTGTATGGGCTACTTCTAATACATATTTTAAATCGGCACTTCCGTCTTCATCTGGAGGAGTACCTACGGCACTAAATACAATGTCAACTTTATCTAAACATGTGCTTAAGTCTGTAGTGAAATTTAATCTACCTTCTTTGTGATTACGTAGAACCATCTCATCTAGTCCGGGTTCATAAATGGGAATTTGTCCATTTAATAATGCTTGTATTTTTTGTTCGTTAACATCTACACATGTTACATTAACCCCCATTTCAGCGAAGCATGTTCCTGAAACAAGACCTACATATCCTGTACCTACAATTGCTATATTCATAATGAAACTTATTATTTTAATGGGTTTTTATCTGATTGATACCATTTGATAAATTTGTTGATTCCTTCATGTAAAGATACTTGTGGCTTGTAACCAGTTTCTTTTTCAAACCAGCCCATTTAAATATTTTGCTATTCATATTCTTTTTCTAATTAAAACGTTAAATTAAGACCAACAACATAACTTCTTGAACGGAT
>ERZ859732.762-NODE-762-length-12054-cov-3.262522_pt1 | contig 12054 bp, 8 predicted proteins | sample MGYA00510123_ERZ859732 | MGnify/ENA primary metagenome ERZ859732 (study PRJEB30046, sample SAMN00715133) | human gut metagenome | study: EMG produced TPA metagenomics assembly of the A metagenome-wide association study of gut microbiota in type 2...
TTGAGCCTTTTGACATTTCCCCACACCGTGGGGAATCACCCTATTTGATGTAGCCTGAAAGCGGCTGCAATGTAAATTCGACAGTCGAAAGAGACATTTATGCAAAAAATCCGCGATTTTTACCGCAATTTCGAAATTTCGGCAGATTGACGAATAATTAACACACCGATTATTTATTTTGACGGAGTAATCATCAATATATTGTGTAGTTGCTCATTTACACCCCACAGATGTATTCGTCATTTTTTCAATTTCGCGGCTGTTTAGTTTAACAAATTCAAATATTAGTTAAAAAACATCTAAACGTCCGCAATTTTGAGTTCGATTTGTTTGCCGCGTCGTATTTTTGCGTTGACAAGAGCCTTTTTTGTGCTATAATTACAAGTGAACGGTAATTCACTACACGTGGTTATCTATGGTGCGCCGCTTTTGCGTAGCACCGTTTCGTTAATTTTATTAAACGGAGGTCACGATATGGACACAAGATTTGCAATTTCGGAGTACAATGACGCTGTTGCAGTCAACAAAGAGCTTGATGAGCTTATTAAAAAGCCGATTTACACCATCAAGCCGGAGGCTCTTAAAAAATACGAGGATGAGTATTACAACAAAAAGTGCCTCAAATCAAAAGCACAGATTGAGGAAGCTCGCCAGATAATCCCCGGCGGCGTTCAGCATAACCTTGCTTTCAACTATCCCTTCCCGCTTGTTTTCACAAAGGCAGAGGGTGCATATCTCTATGACGTTGACGGCAACAAGTATTTTGACTTCCTTCAGGCAGGCGGCCCGACTGTTCTCGGCTCCAACCCGAAAGCTGTTCGTGAGCAGGTCATCGACCTCCTTAATACTTGCGGTCCCTCAACCGGACTTTTCCACGAGTTTGAGTACAAGCTCGCCAAAAAGATTTCCGACAGCATTGAAACCGTTGATATGTTCCGTATGATGGGCTCGGGCACCGAGGCTTGCATGGGTGCGGCTCGTATCGCGAGACTTGCTACAAAGCATAAGAACATCATAAAGATGGGCGGCGCTTACCACGGCTGGTCAGATCAGATGGCTTACGGTATCCGCGTAAACGGCACCAAGTTCACACAGGCTCACGGTGTTCCGCTCAACTGCTTCATGTTCATTCAGGAGACTACTCCGAACGATCTTGACGAGCTTGAGAGAAAGCTCAGACTCAACCAGTTCCGCGGCGGCACAGCAGCCGTTTATATGGAGCCGGTAGGCCCCGAGAGCGGTACTACCCCCATCACCGTTGAATATGTTAAGGGCGTTGAGCGTCTTTGCCGCAAATACGGCGCACTCCTCGTATTCGATGAGGTTGTTACAGGCTTCCGTATCGGTATGGCAGGTGCTCAAGGTTACTTCGGCGTATCGCCCGACCTTACTATATTCGGTAAAGTTATTGCAGGCGGTTATCCGGGTGCAGGCGGCATCGGCGGTAAGAGAGAGTACATGAAGTATCTCGGTGCAGGCCTTGATTCGAGCGGTAAGAAGATCCACAAGGCTCTTGTCGGCGGCACAATGACCGCTAACCCGCTTTCATGCTGCGCAGGTTACTTCACTCTTGAAGAAATCGAAAGAACAAACGCTTGCCAGAAGGCAGGTCAGATGGGCGACAGAATTTGTGCGGGTCTTAAAGAGCTCGTTAAGAAGCACGGTCTTCCCTTCGTAGTTTGGAACACCGGCTCTATCTGCCACCTTGAGACAGTCGGCACAATGCACTATCAGATTAACTGGAAGAAACCGTGGGAAATCCCGGCAATTCTCGGCGAGACCGGCGTAAGACAGAAGGAAATGGAGCATATGGGCGCAGCTTACATGGCAGAGGGTCTTGTAACTCTCGCAGGCAGCCGTCTTTATACTTCAGCCGCTTATACTCCTAAGATGATCGACCAGGCTCTTGCTTGCTTCGACAGAGTATTTGAAAACGTCGCTGTTAAGGCTGACTGAATTTAATCCCAAGAAAACGGGGCGGACGGGTTTTCCGTCTGTCCCGCTTTGTTATAAATAACGAAGAGGTGAATACAATGGATATAATGGAAGCAAAACAGCTCGTCATTAAAGCCGGTATAGAGGTTGTTGAATACGGCCTTATCGCGAGAACATGGGGTAATATTTCATGCAGAGTAGACGATAAGAGATTCGTTATTACTCCGAGCGGACGTCCCTATGAAACTCTTACTCCCGACGAAATAGTAGTTGTTAATATCGACGATTGCAGCTATGAGGGTGACATTAAGCCGTCCTCCGAAAAGGGCATTCATGCCGAGGCATATCGTCTTCGCCCCGAGGTTAATTTCGTAATTCACACGCATCAGATGCAGGCGTCCGTCATAAGTGCGCTCGGTATGGATATAAACGAGGTTGAACCCGCGTCGGCCGAAATAGTCGGCGATAATGTCCCGATTGCGGCATACGGACTTCCCGGAACCGGCAAGCTTCGCAAGGGCGTTGTCGAGGCTATAAAGCGTTCGGACTCCAAGGCCGTAATTATGGCTCACCACGGAGCTCTTTGCATGGGTAAGGATTACGACGAGGCGTTTAAGGTGGCGGCAGAGCTCGAAAAGATCTGCGAAACTACCGTTAAAAACAGATACCGTCTCATCACCGGTAAGGTAGCCGAGACCATCGGCGATGTAGCCGAGTATATCGGCTCGCTCTTTGACTCGAGTGCCAAGGAGGCTCCGGTATTTGAGCCGTGCAACAGCGAACGTGACGGCAGCGTGTTTAATATAAGTGCCGTAGACGGCGACGGCTCAATAGTCAGAATAGATATTAAAACGGGTGAGCTTGTAGCAGGCAATGATTATCCGGCTTCGGCTGAAATGCACAGAGCCATCTATAAAAAGCGCAAGGACGTAAACTTCATTATGCACACCAAAACACCGGCGGAAGTCGCAATGTCTAAGTCGGGCAAAACAATAAAGCCGCTTCTTGACGATTTTGCACAGCTTGTCGGCGCAACCGTTCGCTCGGTAACATTTAATCCCAACAGCACCAAAAAGACCGCTAAGAAGGTCGTAAAGGCTCTTAAGGGAAGAAACGGCGTTCTTCTTAACAACAACGGTGCGCTTTGCGTATCGGGCAGCGAATATGATGCCACAGCGGTTGAAATGGTAATGGATAAGGGCTGCAAGACCGCAGTCGGCGCAAGACTGTTTGAGGCAGGCAAGCCCATAAACCCCATTGAGACAAGACTTATGAGATTTATATATCTCAAGAAGTACTCAAAGCAGGCTAAAAAGTGATATTTGAATATGGTGTAAAAAAGTGTCGCAAACCTCGTGTTTGCGGCACTTTTGCATTTTACGGACTTTGTTTATTACGGTTTTGAGCGGCTCGCTTCGTTCTGCGTCGCGGCAAAACCGGAGGCTTGCCGGGCTAAAATAAAATCGCGCGTTAATTCTCAACCGAAGAGCTGCCGCATATACATATAGTGTTGTACCTGCCATAAGGGACACGGTGTTTATAAAGCGGCAGGCATAGTGTAAACAAAGCAGGTGAGAATTATGAAAAAATATTACCCCGAGGGTGCACGCCCAGACATTGAAGCCGTCGAAAAAAGACTTTCAAGCCCGGCGGAGCTCAAAAACGCCTTTTTGTCAGGAGAATCGCTTGAGGCGCGCGCGGTTCTCTGCGACCGCGGACACAATCTCGATGTGGATTTAAGGTGTATGAAGGGATTTATGCCGCGCGAGGAATGCGCTATGGGGATTGAAAATAACACGGTTCGCGACATAGCCATAATATCGCGCGTTAATAAGCCCGTTGACTTTGTGATAACGGGATTTTCCGAGAATGAAAGGGGCGAGACATTCGCTCTGCTCAGCCGCCGCAAGCTCCAAGAGGAGTGCGCGGCAAATTATACTTCAAGACTCATTCCGGGCGATATAATCGACGCGCGCGTGACGCACCTTGAGCCGTTCGGCGCGTTTTGCGACATAGGCGCAGGCATTTCGGCACTTATGCCGATAGACGGTATCTCGGTGTCGCGCATACCTCATCCGTGTGTTCGTTTTTCGGTTAATCAGGATATAAAGGCAGTTGTGAAATCGATAGACGAAAACGGCAGAATCACCTTATCGCAAAAGGAGCTGCTCGGCACTTGGGAGGAAAATGCTTCAAAATTCGCGCCCGGAGAAACCGTGCCCGGAGTAATACGCTCTGTGGAGGATTACGGTATATTCGTGGAGCTTGCGCCCAATCTTGCAGGGCTTGCCGAATGCGCCTTAGGGCCGCGCGCAGGCGACAGTGCCGCGGTTTACATAAAAAGCATAAATCCCGAAAGGATGAAAATAAAGCTTATTATCGTGGACTATTTTACCGGTGACGGCAAAAGTCCGGCGGCGGATTATTTTATAAGTGACGGTCACATAGATAAATGGATATATTCGCCCGAAATGTCAATTAAAAGGGTTGAGACGGATTTTATGAGCTGATTATATAAAAAATATTGCAAAAATGATATAATTGTGGTAAAATCTACTTAATTGTTTAAAGCAGGGGGAGAATAATTATGTCAAAAAACAGGATGAAAAAGCTTGTCAGTGTACTTTTGGCACTGACCATGACAGTTCTTTGCTTTGTTCCTGCGGCAGCCGCAGAGCCCAAGGATAAGGTTACGCCTATCCTGATAATAGCCGGTTTCGGCGAATATGTGCTGGTGGACGGTGACGGAAATCAGGTTTGGGGGCCGTCGCAGGACGCAATAGTTGAAATGGCGAAAAGTGCCATAGCTCCGCTCGGTGCGTTTCTAAAGGGAGATTATGAAACGTTTTGCACGGGAATAGTGGAAATAGCAAACAATCTTTTCGAGCCGGTTTCGTGCAATCCCGACGGCACGGCAAAGCACCCCGACGTCACCGTTATAGACCAATATACCGAGCCGGTATCGCACTACGGTCTTGATGAGGTAACAAGGGCAGACGCCTTTGATAAGGATATAGTCGACGCGTGCTGCGACGAAGTCGGTGCCGACAACGTTTACGTTTACGGTCTTGCTTGGCATAAATCCATGCAGGAGCTTGCCGCGGACATAAACACGTACGTTCAAAAAATCAAGGCGGATAAGCACGTTGACAAGGTGTCGATTGCCGGACACAGTATGGGCGGAGCGGTTTTGGCTTCGTATTTGGGACTTTACGGCTGTGACGACGTCTCAAACATAACCATGCTAAATTCCGCATTTACGGGGCTTGATATGGTGGGATGTCTCTTTAAGGGCGAGATAGCCATCGGCACAGATGAGCTTATTCCGTTTATAAATCAGAGTATGAATTCCGACACTCTCGGCAAGGTGCTTGACACACTCAAGCTTTTGCAGCTTGCGGTGCCGAAGCTTGAGGGCTTCCTCGAGACCGAGCTTCCCGACGGCAGCGGCAGAACCTACAAGGACCGCATTTTTACCGAGTGCCTTGTTTCCGGCTTCGGCTACACGCCGAGTCTTTGGGCGTTTGTACCCGATGAATACTATAATGACGCAAAAGCCGTAATGAAGGCGTATATGGAGAAAAATCAGCAGCAAAAGGGCGTTTCGACTTCCGTGATAGCTGCCAACTGGGCGACCTTTGAGAGAAAAATCGACGAGATACACGATATACAGGCGAATATTTCTTCGATTTTACAGAGCGCCAAGGCAAGCGGCACTTCTGTTTGCATATTCTCAAACTACAATCTTTATATAGCGCCGTTTACGCCTACCGCCGATTACACGAGCGACGGAGTTATAGAGACAAACCGTACAAGCGGCGGTGCCACCTGCGCCCGTCTTAAAACGACTCTCGGCGACGATTACGTTCAGGCGAGGGACGACGGGCATAACCGTCTTTCTGAGGACGGCATTATCGACGCTTCCTCGTGTATGTTTCCCGAAAACACCTGGTTTATAAAGAATTACGGGCATTCGATGTTTGATTACCGCAAAAACGGCTGTGACCTTTATGTGCGGGCGATGACGGCGAAAACGCAGCCGACCGTTGACACTTGGGCTGAGTATCCGCAGTTTCTCGTTTATAATGCGGGAACTCACTACGTGGCTCCGCTTACGGCAAAGTTCGGCGACGTGGACCTTGACGGCAGCATAACGCCCGTTGACTCAAGGCTTGCTTTGAGATACGTAAACGGTATGGAGGAGCTGTCCCCTACGGCTAAATATGTTGCGGACGCAAACCGCAGCGGCGATATTTCGACCTTTGACGCGGAGTACATCTTAAAGATGTACACGGGTCTTGTATAATTTCATTTCCGAAAGGAGCTGTAATTTTTACGGCTCCTTTTTGATTTGCACAGTTGTTAGGCGCAAAAAACGGCGTAAAACTTGCATATTTTCCCCTAAAATGCTCAAAATTATATTTTGTGCTTAATTTATTTCGCCGAAATACAAAAAATTCGCAAAAACTATGGAAATGCCGTATTTTTTCTGTTATAATATCAAGCGGTTTATAATGCCCATAGCTTTAAAGCGAGGGCAGCCATTAACACTGTAATTTATAATTGGAGGTATTCTCAATGGCAAAAAAGTATTGCTACCTTTTTTCAGAGGGTAATGCTAACATGCGTGAGCTCCTCGGCGGTAAAGGCGCAAACCTTGCCGAAATGACCAACATCGGTCTTCCGGTACCGCAGGGCTTCACTATCACAACAGAAGCTTGTACTCAGTATTATGAGGACGGCCGCGAGATCAATCCCGAGATCATGGCTGAAATAAACGAGTACATCGTAAAGATGGAAGGCATCACCGGTAAAAAGTTCGGCGATAAGAAAAATCCGCTTCTCGTATCGGTTCGTTCCGGTGCGCGCGCTTCAATGCCCGGTATGATGGACACAATCCTCAACCTCGGCCTTAACGAGGAGGTTGTTAACACAATTTCCGAAATGTCAGGCAATCCGAGATGGGCTTGGGACTGCTACAGAAGATTTATTCAGATGTATTCCGACGTTGTTATGGAAGTCGGCAAGAAATATTTTGAGCAGCTTATAGACGCTATGAAAAAGGAAAAGGGCGTAACTCAGGACGTAGAGCTTGACGCCGACGACCTTAAAAAGCTCGCTATGCAGTTCAAGGATGAGTATAAGGCTAAAATAGGCGAGGATTTCCCGAGCGATCCCAAGGATCAGCTCATGGGCGCTATCAAGGCTGTTTTCCGTTCATGGGACAACCCCCGTGCAAACGTTTATCGCCGTGATAACGACATCCCGTATTCATGGGGTACCGCAGTTAACGTACAGTCAATGGCATTCGGCAACATGGGCGATGATTGCGGCACAGGCGTTGCATTCACACGTGACCCGGCTACCGGCGCTAAGGGCCTCTTCGGTGAGTTCCTTACAAACGCTCAGGGCGAGGACGTTGTTGCAGGCGTTCGTACTCCCATGCACATCACAGAGATGGAGCAGAAGTTCCCCGAGGCATTTGCAGAGTTTAAAAATGTTTGCAAGACCCTTGAGGATCATTACAGAGATATGCAGGATATGGAGTTCACCGTTGAGCACGGCAAGCTTTATATGCTTCAGACCAGAAACGGTAAGAGAACAGCTCAGGCAGCTCTTCAGATTGCTTGCGACCTCGTTGACGAGGGTATGAGAACCGAGGAAGAAGCGGTAGCTATGATCGACCCGCGTAACCTTGATACTCTTCTTCACCCGCAGTTTGACGCAGCAGCTCTTAAAGCAGCTACTCCGCTCGGCAAGGGCCTCGGTGCTTCTCCCGGTGCTGCTTGCGGTAAGATAGTATTCACCGCAGAGGATGCAGAGGAGTGGAACGAGAGAGGCGAAAAGGTTGTTCTTGTTCGTCTTGAGACCTCTCCCGAGGACATCACCGGTATGAAGGCTTCTCAGGGTATTCTCACCGTTCGCGGCGGTATGACTTCACACGCTGCCGTTGTTGCACGCGGTATGGGTACTTGCTGCGTATCGGGCTGCACAGCTATCGATATGGACGAAGAAAATAAGAAGTTCACTCTCGCAGGCAAGGAATTCCACGAGGGCGACTACATTTCAATAGACGGTTCTACCGGTAACATCTATGAGGGCATTATCCCGACTGTTGACGCTACAATAGCAGGCACCTTCGGCAGAATAATGGGCTGGGCTGATAAGTACAGAACCCTCAAGGTTCGTACCAATGCAGATACTCCGGCTGACGCTAAGAAGGCAAGAGAGCTCGGCGCTGAGGGCATCGGCCTTTGCCGTACAGAGCATATGTTCTTTGAAGAGGACAGAATTGCCGCATTCAGAGAGATGATTTGCTCCGACACCGTTGAAGAGAGAGAAGCTGCCCTTGATAAGATTCTTCCTTATCAGCAGAGCGATTTTGAAAAGCTCTATGAAGCACTTGAGGGCTGCCCGGTAACAATCCGTTTCCTCGATCCGCCTCTTCACGAGTTCGTTCCCACCGAAGAAGCTGACATCAAGAAGCTTGCAGACGCTCAGGGCAAGACCGTTGAGCAGATTAAGGCTATCATCGCTTCTCTTCACGAGTTTAACCCGATGATGGGTCACCGCGGACTTCGTCTTGCAGTAACCTATCCGGAAATCGCAAAGATGCAGACTAAGGCTGTTATCCGCGCCGCTATCAACGTTCAGAAGGTTCATCCGGACTGGACTGTTGCTCCCGAAATTATGATTCCGCTTTCATGCGACGCTAAAGAGCTTAAATATGTTAAGGACATCGTTGTTGAGACTGCAGATGCAGAAATTGCAGCTGCCGGCTCCGATATGAAGTATGAAGTAGGTACCATGATAGAGATTCCGCGTGCGGCTCTTACCGCAGGCGACATCGCTAAGGAAGCTGAGTTCTTCTGCTTCGGTACCAACGACCTTACTCAGATGACTTACGGCTTCAGCCGTGACGATGCAGGTAAGTTCCTCGGTGCTTACTATGACAAGAAGATATTCGAGAGCGATCCGTTTGCTAAGCTTGACCAGGTCGGCGTAGGCCAGCTCATGGAAATGGCTGTTAAGAACGGTAAAGCTACCCGTCCGTCACTTCACTGCGGTATCTGTGGTGAGCACGGCGGCGACCCGTCTTCTGTTGAGTTCTGCCACAAGATCGGCCTCGACTATGTATCTTGCTCACCGTTCCGTGTTCCGATCGCTCGTCTTGCTGCTGCTCAGGCTGCAATCGCAGAGAAGAACAAATAATCAGAGTTTGATTTTGGGCAACCCCAATTTTTAAACCATAACAGGAAAAAGACCTTGCAGAGTAAAATCCGCAGGGTCTTTTTTGCGCATTGTCGGAGCGCCTTAAAGATAAAAAATCAATGTGTGGATTGACGGTTTCGCTTACTTTGATGAGAAAAAAGTCTCCGTCGGCTGAATTTTGTCGCCGAAATGCGCCTTTTGATTGACAATCCGACGTAAACATTTTAAAATATCAAGAAGAGATTTTAAAAGGACGCGAAATATGAAGAAAAAAGTCAGATTGAAAAAGACGGTAAAAAGAAAATTTTTGCTGTTTGTAATTTTGGCCGTTATAATGACGGGGCTTATAGTGGGTGAGCTTACGATAGGGCAAAGAGAGGTAAAGGACCCTGCCGTTGAGAGACTTGAGGCAAGACTCGACGAGCCCGCCACGCAGGAGGACACTACCGAGGAGGAGACATCGGAGGAGGAAACCACAGAGGAGACGACCGAGCCCGAAACCGTTCCGGAGACGACTGCCTCGGCACCGCCCGTTACGGCTTTGGCCGCCGCTTTTTAAAAATCTCCTAACAAACACCCAGGGCTTCGGCAGCCGATTTTAACAATCCTCAAACCGTAGACCCGAGCTCGGGTAATTGGGAGCTCACGCTTGTTAACGCAGGGCATAAGCTGCCCGACGGATATGTGCCGTCGCTTGCAAACGCGATAAGCGGAAGCAGCGTGCAGCTTGATTCGAGAGTTGTTAAAGCATATCAAGAGATGTACGACGCCGCAAAGAAGGACGGCTGCATTTTAACTCCGTATGCAGGGTATTGCTCGGTTTCACGTCAAAACGATAATTACAACCGAAAGGTGAATTATTATAAAAATCAGGGCTTGTCCGATGACGACGCCGCCGCAAAGGCGCGCACGTTTATTTTGCCGGGCGGATATTCCGAGCAAAATCTCGGCCTGTCAATGGATATTGTGAGTGCAAGCTCCGATTTTGCCTCTACAAAGGAGTTTTCGTGGCTTGTAAAAAATGCGCAGGATTACGGCTTTATTTTGCGCTATCCCGAAAATAAAACTGACAAAACGGGTATGAATTATCAGCCGTGGCATTGGCGTTATGTCGGTAAAGAGGCTGCAAAGGCGATGAATAAGAGCGGCCTGTGCCTTGAGGAGTATCTCAAAGCGGCATAAATCAAGACGAAGCTCAAAAAAGGGGAATTATATAATGCTTAACACAAGAGCCGGAGGAGTTTTAATGCATATCACGTCGCTCCCGTCAAAATACGGAATCGGCGTAATGGGCGAAGAGACAAAACGGTTTATACGCCGCATCAAGGATATGGGGTTTTCATATTGGCAGGTGCTGCCGCTTTGTCCTACGGATTTTTACGGCTCACCTTATGCGTCTCCGGCGGCATTTGCGTTGTCACCGCTTCTGATTGACCCGGACACGCTCAAAAATGACGGCTTTGTGTCGGAAGACGACCTTGCAAGAAGCGTATATTACGGCTCGCCTTACACGGCGGACTACGAATTTGCCGCAAAAAGCCGCAGGGAGCTTTTAAAAATCGCGTATCAAAACAAGAAAAACGAAGTATCTGCGGAGACTGAAAAATTCTGCGAGGAGAACCCGTGGTGCGAAGCATATTCGCTGTTTTGCGCCGCAAAGGAAAAATTCGGCGGCAAGCCATGGTATGAGTGGGATGAAAAATTTGCGCGGTACGAAAATGTGCTTAAAAACAGAGACGAGTTGAAAGACGAAGCCGATTTTTATAAATTCGAGCAGTATATTGCCTTTTCTCAATGGCACCGCATAAAGCAGTTTGCCAACGAAAACGGCGTAAAAATACTCGGCGATATGCCGATATACGTCTCAACCGACAGTGCCGATGTTTGGAGCAATACGGAGCTTTTTGAGATAGACGAGCGTAGCTTTGTGCGCCGCAGAGTTTCGGGAGTTCCGCCCGATTACTTCTCAAAGGACGGTCAGCTTTGGGGCAACCCGCTTTATAATTGGGATGTGCTTGAAAAAACGGGCTATGCCTGGTGGCTCAGCCGCATAAAGGACGCTTTTCGACTTTATGATACGGTCAGAATTGACCATTTTCGCGCATTTGCGTCATATTGGGCTGTTCCTGCGGACGAAAAAACGGCGAAAAACGGCGAATGGGTCAAGGGGCCCGGAATGAAATTTTTTGACGCCGTAAAGGAAGGAATGGGAGACGTTCCTATTATTGCAGAGGATCTCGGCGTGTTCGGCGAGGACGTCACACAGCTGCTTGATAAAACTCGGTTCCCTGGTATGCGTGTAATACAGTTCGGCTTTGACCCGTGCGGAAACAGCACACATCTGCCGCATAACTATCCGCTGAATACCGTAGCGTATGTCGGCACGCACGACAATACAACGCTGCTTGCGTGGCTTTGGGAGGCAACGCCCGAAGAGCGAGCCTTTGCGCTTGATTACTGCGGATTTACGGGCGATAACTGGGGCGACGGCGGATATTACAGCCCGTCCTGCCGCAAGATTATCGAAACCGTGTGGCGCTCTTCGGCAAAGCTTGCCGTCATTTCTTATCAGGATATGTGCGGTTTCGGCTCGGACGCGCGTATGAATGTTCCCGGCAGAGCGTTCGGCAACTGGCAGTTCAGAACCACCGAGGAAACAATAGACGGTATAGACAAAAATTATTTCAGACACATTAACGACCTTTTCAGACGTACCGGCGGCGAATAATAACGAAAAGCTCCCCCAAGGGGAGCTTTTTTAATGGGTTTTATTTACAAGGCGCGGCACCCTAATAGTAATAGGCTCCCTTGTAAAGGGTGATTCCCCACAGTGTGGGGAAATGTCGCGGAGCGACAAAGGGGACTCTCTCCCGTCAGGAGCTGGCTACGAACGAAGTGAGTAGACTG
>ERZ859732.764-NODE-764-length-12028-cov-2.006765_pt1 | contig 12028 bp, 12 predicted proteins | sample MGYA00510123_ERZ859732 | MGnify/ENA primary metagenome ERZ859732 (study PRJEB30046, sample SAMN00715133) | human gut metagenome | study: EMG produced TPA metagenomics assembly of the A metagenome-wide association study of gut microbiota in type 2...
CATATCGTTGGAGAACCGCTCTATTTTCGGATGGAACCTGCTTGTTCTTCCATCGTAGGAGCCTAAATCTGTTCCTTTAGTGAAGTTCAGCGTTCGTGTTATTGCTGAAAGGAAATTGCTATTAAGAATTGCATCAAATACTCTAGGGAAAAGTAAAAGGATCACCAATCCAGCCGTTATTCCTAACTGTACAATAAGTACAGTTGCACTCTTGATTATTGTTTTCTTCTTTATATGAGACATCTCATAAAGGAGCAAATATCCGATAGTCAAGATCAATGCAATTCTTGACCCAGATAATAGTAATCCTGCTATGCACAACAGAAAAACAGATGTGCTATATTTTTTTTGAGTTTTTAAATATATTGCAGCAAAGCCGCAAAGAAATCCTGTTGTTTCAACATCAAGATTTATTGCATTGCATCTTCCTTCTATTCTTGAAAGAGACAACGCTAATTGGGCAAATTGTGTTATGATGTGAAATACTACAAATACCCCAAAAAATGCATCAAGCTTTATTTTGCTTCTGTGCAATAAAATTCTGAGCCATTCAAATAAAGTACACGCTATTAGTATTGTGAGAATTATTTCATATTCTCCATAATCAAAAATATTATTTTCTTGCTTAAATTTAAAATAGCACGAGCGAACAAATATAGCAACAAGAAGCAGTATCCAGGCCGTTCTTTTATTTTTTATTGCTTGTATTCCACCTATTGTTATAGGAATAAGGAACAAAAGACTAAACGAGTAATTCAGCCAGCGATAAGGAACATACGTTGGAGATTCAACTTTATAAATTCCTGTAATCTGAAACAAATCATCTGGAAATATCAAAAATACGGAAATCAGCGTCCATTCAAGCCACGTTATTCTAGGCGGCACTTTTAACACATTAATTTTTTTCATAAATTCAATCAATTATATTTCTTTAATTGCAAAACCAAATAAAAATATATTGTAGAAAACGCATTACAAATTTCACGCTCCAAAATGTTAAATTTTCTATATTTTATATAGTAGTACATTTCGCTTTCATGTTGCCATTTATAGATTTGTTTCCTTTTGGCCACGCTTGTCACTGTTGTAGAATGGTTATGAATCACATTCACTTCCAAGCAACATGCCCCCTTATACCCGTTATTCAGCATTCGCTCAGCCAAAATCGGTTCTTCCATATAGAGAAATGTATGCTCGTCCATATAATCCACTTTTTTTGCAGCTTCAAGGTTCAAGAGCATACAGCATCCTTGTGGTCTGTAGTTATAGCAATATGTATCATCTATCCCTTTAAGGCTTTCCGGCAGCGTTCTTCCTTTTTTCCTATATTGAATTTTACCAAGGCTCAAATCCCATACGGAAGGACGGAACAGATTGCGATTCGTTTCCATTCCACTGGGCGTAAACACTCTGGGCGATACAACTCCTATGGTAGAATCTTTTTCTAGTACAGAAATCATTTTTTTCAGCGTTTGCGGGTCATCAAACAAAATATCCGTGTTTGTTACCCATGCAAACTCATAATTGTTTTTTTTCGCCCACCGTAATCCAACATTGTTTCCGGCGGCATATCCTGTGTTCTTTTCATTTTGAATTAGGATAAACTTCTGATGCGCTACATTCCATTTTTTTAACTGCTCCATAGATTCATTGGGTGAGCAATTATCAACAACTACAATTTGTGTTCGTTCTGGTAATTCAATTTTTGAAATTTCATTTTCAATGAAATCAATCGTCAATTGCCAAGAATTATAATTTAAAATTATAATTGCAACACCCGATTTTATATTTTCCATTTAATACCTCTCATAGATTCAATGAAATGCAACTTGTGTAGATACTTTTGCCATGAAATAGCTATTTGGAATTATGACTCTCAGTGCAAAGCTTTTCAGTTTCCCATAGTTAAAATCTAATATATCTTTGGATATTTGCTTTGTCCTTTTTAAATACGGTTTCATTTCCTTTCTTGCATTCATATAGATGTCACGTTCTGAATTATAGGCCGAAACACAACAAAGTTGAATCAGCGCATATACATAGAGATATTCAAAATAGATATCCAGTTTTTCTTGGTATCTTGTTCCCTTTGGGAAATCCATTGTCGCTTTCGACCATGCAGCACAATCTATATAGTGTCTGGTTTTCCCTTTAAATGTACCGCCGCTCATGCTTTCATGTCCTACACGGTAACAATATAATGATTCATTCACGGTTACAATTTTATTGGCACATAATGCAATTTTATAATACACTCCATCTCCACAGGTCGGCCAAAGATCTAAAATCCTGTTTTCCTCAATCAAGGAACGGTCAATTAATTTACACCAAGGCTGCATATTGCGTTCTAAGAACATCCAGTCAAGCGTTCCTTTATATTCTTTAAACCACTTTTCTTTAAATGCGTTTTTTGCGGGATAAAAATCATAATCACAGTTAACGAAATCGGCATGTTCACTGATAGCTTTACTATACAGCTTTTCAAACATGGTCGGCTTTACAAAGTCATCCGCATCTATCCACCCAATATACTTTCCGCTGGATGCCTTAAAGCCATTTACTCTTGCCTTAAAAAGTCCTTGGTTTTCCTGAGATATAACTTTGATATTATCATGTTTACTCGCGTATTCAGAAACAATTTCAGGCGTTTTATCTGTGGAACCATCATTCACTACCACAATTTCAATGCTCTGAAATGTTTGCTGCAATACCGATTCCATACACTGTGCTATGTAATTTTCCGCATTATAGACCGGAACAATTACACTTATTTCCTTATTCCTCATACTTATTTCCTCAATATTTGCTCAAACATAAATTTCCGTAGCCAGTTCGGAGCCAGCGAAGATCCACTACGAATCACACAGCTCTTTATGTACTGACCATTTTCAATAAAACCTTGCTGCTTCATAAACTCGAACAGTTTTGCCTGCGTCTTGGCATACTTCCAACCTGCGCGCCGTAAGTACATATCCGAGCCGGCCCTCATATGGAGCAGCGGCTCCTGAATGTTGTAGCCCTGATATCCGGCCATTAATTTCCGAAGCCAGAGGTAATAGTCCTCCAGCAAGTAAAAATCCTGATAAGAGCCCGCAGCCTCAACTGCGGATTTTTTGTACATCACGCAAGGGTGGTTAAACGGGTTTCGATTCTTTGCAAATTCAATGATTTCCGCATTCGTCTCCGGCGGCACCCGCTTCGTATCAACAATACCCGGATTAGTTGTGAACTCCTCTACAATGCCGGAGCAAATACTCACTTCCGGATGAGCGTTGAACACAGCAACCTGTTTTTCGCAGCGATTCGGGTACGCAATATCATCACTATCCATCCGTGCAACCAGCTCATTTTTGCAGTGCTTGATGCCTTCATTCAATGCGTTGCCAAGACCGCTGTTTTGGGCAAGACGAACAATATTCAGAGTTGCCCCCATCTCCTGCTGCTTTGCAGCAATTACCCCATCCAGCGCATCGTTCAGGGGACCATCGCACACCAACACAAAGTCATCAGTTGGGAGAGTCTGTGCTTGAATGCTTTCAATCGCTTGCTTCAAATACTCTGGCTTCTCTTTGTGATAAACCGACATCAACACAGAATACTTTGAGGCCATCATGCAGCCTCCAGTTGTTCTTCATGTTGTTCAGAAAATTCCAGAATATCAAGAGAAGCAATATAAATTACCTCATCTTGTACCCCCCCAGGAAATTTTCAGATTTGTGTACTTAATGACATTCTTTACCATGTACCAGCCCTCATAATACGCGGCCTCTATCGGGTTCAATCCGACATACCGATATGTATTCCAATTCATCTTTGCAGCTTTGGCCTTATTGCCTGACTTCGATGACTTTGCAATTCTGTAGATAAGCAACGGCTCATCCACACCATAGGCTTTCGTTCCTTTTTTCAGGATGCTGAGCCAGATGGCAAAAATGCTTGCACTGGCATTGGCTTTTGTCTATTTTGTCATGGTGGCGCAGTTCCAGAGCCTGCTGTCGCCGTTCATTGTTCTGTTCACGATCCCGCTGGCCTTCACCGGCGGTATGCTCGGCCTGATGGCTGCCGGTGAGCAGCTGTCGCTGATCTCGCTGATGGGCTTCCTGGTCCTGATGGGCGTCGTCGTCAACAACGGCATTGTGTTTGTGGACTACGCCAACCAGCTGCGCATCGGCGGGCTGGAGCGCACCGACGCCCTTGTGGCGACGGGCCGCACCCGTATGCGCCCGATCCTGATGACGACGCTGACGACGGTGCTGGCGATGGTCACGATGCTGTTCGGCACCGACATGGCCAGCGAGATGAGCACCGGCATGGCCATTGTCATCATCGGCGGTCTGAGCTACGCCACGCTGATGACGCTGTTCGTCGTGCCTGTGCTGTATGACCTGTTCTACCGCAGGCCGCCGGTCAATATTGACGTCGGTGATGACGGTCTGGACGACCTGCCCGACGATGCGGCCGAGTTTGCCGCAGAGTTCGCCGCCCGCCGCGCCGCCGAAGCTGCATCCGCGCCACGCCGCCCAGATCTGAGCCGCGCGGCCCGTGCGCCGGAGGAAAACGACGGGGAGAAAAAGGAGGCCGACCATGACAATGGATAACCATGCAGCCCGCAAAGCTGCCGTCTACGAGGCTGCCCTGCAGCTGGTCGCCCGGGGCGTCAGCCCCGCAGCTATGACTATCCAGCAGCTGGCCGACACGGCAGGCATTGGAAAAGGTACGGTGTACGGCTATTTTTCCTCAAAGGAGGAGATCCTGCAGGGCCTGGCCGAATACTGCTTTGCCCGGGAAAACGAACGCATCCGCGTCCTGTTTGCCGACTGCTGCACGCTGGCCGGGCTGGAGGAGCGGGCGGTAGCCTATTTGCAGGACATTGCTGCCAACCGGATGGGCGATTATAAGATGATTGCCCAGGCGCTGGGCACGCCGGGAAAGTGCGAGTCCGTGCCCGCCTGTGCGGACGAGCTGCGGGACATCATGCGCACGCTGCTCATACGCCTGCAGGCTGCGGGGGAGATCGACCCCGCGGTAAGTCTGGAATACTGCTGCACCGCGATCTTTTCCGCCGTTGTCGGCGGCCTGATCGGGCTGTGTGTTACCGCGGAGAAAAGGCGCAGCGCCGACACACTCATGCAGAATCTGCGCATGATGCTGCACAGAACATTGGCAAAATAAAAAATATGGGCACAGCACGCTTTCCGGCGAAAAGCGTGCTGTGCCTTGTTCTGCTTTCCGGCAGGAAAGAACTGGATTTAGTTGCAAGATACCTGCAAATATGCTATACTTCAATATGTGTAGCTATGCCAATTTCTTGGGAGCGCTAAACTTCAGCCGACAGTACCGCAAAGAAAAAATACAGCGTACTGCAAAAAAAAGAAATGGAATGACAGAAAATGAGAAATTCTGCAGATAGAATATACCGCAGCACGGTGGTCAATAAGAGCCAGCGCCAGAATGCGGACTTGATTTTGCTGGATATTTTGCTGCTGGCAGCCAATACGGCGGCGTTTGCAGTATGCTGGTTCAGCTATTATGAAAAGCATCTGTATTTGAGCTTTGAAGGGTATGGTGACTATATGGTCATCGGACTGTTCTTTGCTTTAAATGCGGTTTTTGCACATTTGTACGGCGCTTTTGAACTTATGACCAGCCGCATAACAGAGCTGATCTACTCCAATGTGATCGCGCTGCTCATGACACATTTCTTTATGTATATGGTCACCTGGATGCTTGTGCGCAATGAAGTGCCCAACGTGATCCCGCTGCTGCTCTGCCTTGCAGCGTGCGGTGGCTTGAGCGCACTGTGGTCGTATATCGCTTACCAGCTGACGGACAAAATCATCCCGCCCAAGCGTACACTCATTGTCTATGATAATGGGGAGGCGTACAAGAGCGGTGCCAAAATCACCCGTAAATATGATAACCGTTTCAAGGTTGTGGGAGAGGCTATCGCAACCCGCCCGACACCGGACATTTACCACGAGATCGAGAAAAAAAATGCTGAGGCGGTTATGCTCTGCGGCCTTGCTTCAAGCCAGCGCAATGATATTCTGAAGTACTGCATTGACCACGATGTGATGGCCTATGTGCGCCCGAATATCGGCGACCTGATCATCAGTGAGGCGCGCAGCTTCCGCATGGATAATCTGCCGGTGTTGCTTTGCCAGCGTGCAGCTCCGTCGCTGTTCTATCTTACCTTAAAGCGCACCATGGACATTCTGCTGTCCGGTGTGGCGCTGATCATCGCCAGCCCGTTCATGCTGGTCACAGCCATCGCCATCAAAGCGTATGACGGCGGCCCGGTCATGTTCAAGCAAAAGCGCATGACATTGGATCGTAAGGTGTTTGAAATTCATAAATTCCGCAGCATGAAGGTGGATGCCGACAAGGGCGGCAAGGGCATTGTGACGATGCAGAACGACGACCGCATCACGCCGGTGGGCAAGGTCATCCGTGCCTGCCGCCTGGACGAGCTGCCGCAGCTGTATGATATTTTCATCGGCAACATGACTATTGTCGGCCCGCGTCCCGAGCGGCTGGAGACAATTGAGCTGTACGAGAAGGAAATGCCGGAGTTCGGTATGCGTCTGCAGGTCAAGGCCGGTCTGACCGGTTATGCGCAGGTCTACGGCAAGGCCAACACCAGCCCGTATGACAAATTGCAGATGGATCTGATGTACATTGGCGAGCAGAGCGTCATCACCGACCTGAAGATCATTTTTGCCACGATCAAAATTCTTTTCATGCCGGAGAGCACCGAGGGTTTTGCCGAGGAAAAGGACGCGCTGGGCACTGACGAAGTGACAGATTCCATGCAGTAAAAACGACAGAAATTGAAAAGTCAGAAGGAGTGTTTCATCAGCGATGAAAAGTCAGGACTACGGCATTGATGTGCTGGAAATCATCAAGCATCTTGTGAATCGGGTTTGGATTATTGTACTGTGCACGGTCATAGCCGCCGTTGCGGTTATGCCAGTCATGGGATTGATGCCCCAAAAAAGCCAGATGCAGGCACTGCTGGCCGTATATACACGGCCCGGCAAGTTCGTTACCGATATTCACGTTTCCGGCGCGATCGGCTCGCTGCTGGGGGACGACGCGACGATTCAGAATCAGACGCAGTCCTCTGATTTTGGGTCCAGCATGGACGACGGTGCTCAGCTTGTGTCGCTGCTCTCCACTTCTCTGAAAAGTGAGCCGATGCTGGAACAGATTATTGAGGAACTGGATCTGACGATCACTGCGCCAAAACTGGCACGGCAAATCACGATTACCCGGCCGGAAGACACCAACTTTGTACAGATCAAAGTATCGGATAAGGACGGAGAACAAGCACGGCGCATCTGTCAGACACTGGTGGATCATGTGCAGGACGTTTTGGATACGCTGAACCAGTCGGAAGAAAATGTAAGTTACGATGTGGCCATGGCGCCTTCCGTTGTGAACGACGGAAAGGCTGCCGGCATCCTGCGTACAACGGCAATGGGCGCAGCCATTGGCTTTGTGCTCAGTGCAGGGGTCTTCTTTGTGCAGTATTTCATGGACACCCGCGTTTATAAGAAAAACGATCTGGAAGAACTGCTGGATATGAAGGTGCTGAGTGTGATTCCGGCACCGGGCAAGGAGGATGTTTCCCATGGCTGAGTTGAAGCGTAAGGCAACAGAGACACCGCGCCTGAAAGACGGTGCCCATACGCCTTTTGCGGAAGCATACCGTGAACTGCGCACGAATCTGGAATATCAGGCTGACACACAAGGCGTAAAGTCGGTTCTGTTGGCAGTCCCGGATGAAAAGTCTGACCAGACGGTCTTTGCAGAAAATCTTGCCCGCACAATGGCAGTCGGGAACAAGAATATTTTGCTGGTGGACGGCGATATTTCGAATAAAAAATTGACATTGTATATGGGGCTGCGCCCAGAGGAAAAGGGCTTTACGGACGTGCTGCAAGGCCACTGCCGGTTAGCGGATGCAGTCAAAAAATGCGGCACGGTGAGTGTTCTGCCGGCGGGTACATCAGTGGATGACCCGGCAGAGGTGTTTGCAGCCGGTGCCGAAGCCCTGCTGCGCCGACTGGAAGAAGAGTATGCTGCGGTGCTTGTGACTGCGCCGCCGGTTTGCCGTGCTACGGATGCGGTGGTGCTGGGACGTGTGGTAAAAGGCACAATCGTGCTGGTGGAAGCTGGTACAGTGCCGCAGGACTGCGTGCAGAAATGCCGGGACGCACTGCTTGCAGTGGGGGCAAACCTGCTGGGCGCTGTGCTGACGGACTATGACCCGAAAAAAATCTGAAAGATACCCGGTTGACGATAGGAAAAAATGCAGTGGGGAACAAAGATGAAGAAGGCGCTATTCGTAACACATAACAGCAGATTTCTTGTGCAGTTTGAAATGAATGATATTCGCATTTTGCAGACCATGGGTCTGGAGGTGCACTGCGCGACGAACTTCCGCGGTGAGATGATGCGCAAGGATGCAGAAAAGACTTTGACGGATGCTGGAGTAATCTGCCATTCTATCGATATTGAGCGTTCCCCGTTCAAGCTGGGACAAAATATCCGGGCCGTTTTTGAGCTGCGGCAGCTTATGCGCCAAGAAAAGTTTGCGCTGGTACACTGTCACACCCCGATGGGCGGTGTGGTTGGTCGGCTGGCGGCCAATGCGGAGCATGTGCGCCCGGTTATGTACACGGCGCCCGGGGTCCCCTTATCTCCTTCTGCTTAGGGGCAAACACTTTTATAAGGGGTGCCCGCTGCAAAATCGATTGATTTACGAGCCAATTGAGTCCACATTGGCTCATATTACCGATGCACAGCTTACGATCAACCGGGAAGATTACGCAGCAGCACAAAAATTTAAGCTGCGCGGCAGGGCATATTATGTGCCGGGCATTGGCGTGGATGTGGAAAAGTTGTCTCATGTGCCGGTGGACCGGAAGGCCGAGCGCGAAAAACTGGGTATCCCGGAGGATGCTTATGTTTTTGTGTCGGTGGGAGAACTGAACAAAAATAAAAATCATCTTGCCGCAATCCATGCCTTTGAAAAGACCGCAATTCCCAATGCGTACTACCTCGTCTGCGGCACCGGCCCGCTGGCGGAATACTACCGAGTTATGCTGGAGGAAAAGGGCCTGACAGACAAGGTGAAATTGCTGGGATTCCGGTCAGACGTGTCTGATATTCTGCGCGCCTGCGACTGTTTTGTCTTCCCCTCCCACCGCGAGGGGCTTTCTGTGTCGCTGATGGAAGCTATGGCGGCAGGACTGCTGTGCATTGCATCCCGCATTCGCGGCAATGTGGATCTTCTGTCGGACAGCCGGTATCTGTTCGATCCGGTGGACGAGGAGACACTTGGCCGGTTAATGCAGGAGGCCGCCGCCGGTGTGCAGACTGAGGAAGAAAAGGAAAAGAATCGCGTGATGATCCAAAAGTATGACGTGTCGAACGCGAGCCGCTGTATGAAAGAAATCTACGAAACCATGCTAAAAATGGGCGATGCGAAATGAAGATACTGCACTTATTGAAAAGTGACCGCTTCTCCGGGGCGGAAAGTGTGGCACTAACGATTATGGACCTGTTCCCGGAGGCAGAAACGATTTATGCTTCTGCAGACGGGCCGATCCGCCGTGTGGTGGAACAACGCGGGCATCGGTTCTACGCACTGCAGGATACGTCCGCTAAGGGCGTGCGGGCAGCGGTAGAAGAATTGCAGCCGGACCTAATCCATGCGCATGATTTCAGTATGGCCAGCAGCGCTGCGTGGAGCACCGGGACGATTCCGGTTGTGGCACATCTGCACAACAATCCGCCGTGGCTGAAAAAGCCGCACCCGAAAAGCATTGTGTTTGCACTTTCTCTGCCCAAAATCCGGCAGGTCATCAGTGTCTCGTCCTCGGTGGAAGAGGAATACCTTTTCAGAGCACTTCTGAAAGGAAAAAACACGGTGGTCGGCAACGTGGTGGATGCAGAACACGTGAAGCATTGTGCCGAGGAACCATGCGCGGCAGCCCCGGTGGATCTTGTCTTTTTAGGACGCTTGTGTGAGCCGAAAAATCCGTTGATGTTCTGCCGTATTGTAAATGAGGTCAAGAAATGTTACCCGAATGTGAGCGCACGTATGATCGGGGATGGAGAGCTTCGGTCACAGGTGGAAACATATTTGAGGGAGAGTGGATTGGAGCAAGCAGTGGAACTGGCTGGCTTTCAAAGCAACCCTTATCAGTACCTGACAAAAAGCCGCATTATGCTAATGCCATCCTCATGGGAGGGGTTTGGCTTAGCTGCTGTAGAAGGGTTGCTGTTGGGAAAACCCGTTCTGTGCAGTGGCGCAGGAGGACTGAAAGATATTGTGGATGAATCCTGTGGTGCGATTTGCACTACAGAAGTAGAATATGCCGCTGCAGTAGACAAAATTTTGCAGCCAGATGTATATACGGTAATATCTCAGAATGCTGTGGAACGTAGCCGGAAATTTACGGATTTGGTTGCTTACAAAAATAAGATTGAGAACGTATATGACATGGCGCTTGGAAAAGGCTGAACGTTGAGAATGCTTGAGGATAAACAGATGGAAAAGAAACCGTTGGTAACAGTTTTGACACCGACCTATAATCGAGTACATTTGCTGGAAACTTTGGTTCAGAGTTTGTGCAGACAGTCTGCGCAGGATTTCCAGTGGCTGGTCGTGGATGACGGCAGCACAGATGGAACAGAACAGTATTTTGCAGAGCTGAAAAAGCGGGAACTGCCGTTTGCGTGGGAATACCACCGTCAGGAAAACGGCGGCAAGCATACGGCGCTGAACGCGGCACACCCCTATATTCAGGGGGAACTGGTGCTGATTCTGGACAGCGACGATTATCTGACGGATGATGCCATCGAAACGATCAAGACGGATTGGCCAAAGTACCGCGGCAGGGATGACCTGTGTGGTTTGAATTATTTTAGAGAAAAACCGGATGGAAAGAATATCAGTGCGGAAAATCCGGAAGATTTTTATGTCGCCAATTATGTGGATTATATCATCAACAACCGGATCAGAGGCGATCACTGTGAAGTGGTCCGGGCTGATCTGCTGAAAGCCAGCCTGTTCCCGGTCTATCCGGGGGAGCGATTTATGGCAGAGTCATGGCTTTGGAATACGGTTGCGGCACAGCACCAGTGGGTATACCGCAATAAGGCAATCTATGTCTGTGAGTACCTGGAGGGCGGTCTGACAAAGAGTGGCCGTGCGCTGCGGATGAAATGCCCTTATGGCATGATGGATGACTGCCGCAAGCATTTCACAAATCGGGTATGCGTTAAAGTGCGTCTGAAAGAAATGCTGCTGTATTGGGTCTATGCCCACTGCGCAGGATATTCCTTTACCAAAACGTTGGAGACTTCCGGTCGTCCGGCAGGTATGGCACTGATGGCACTGCCGGGGGCGCTGCTTTACAGCTATTGGAAGAAAAAATATCTGGGTGAGAAAAAGTAATGCTGATCTATCTTATCATTGCATCGGTCTGCTATCTGGGGGCGTGGTCAAAAGCGCCCAAGAAGGCGTATCAGCTTTCTTTTTTTGCACTGTGGTTTTTCATGGCGTTCCGGGGGCTGGACCTGAGCAGCAAGGTGGACGGCTTTTATTATCACGATTTTTTTGAAAATGACGTGACTACGCTGGCGCAGTTTGATTTCAACATTCTATCCTATACGCGGACGGTTCAGGCTAAAACGGGGTTTGGCTGGGGATTCGGCCTGCTTAGCGCGGTCTGCAAGACGATTTGTCCGCGGTTTGAGTTCTTTCAGGTCGTGTTTACAGCGTTACTCTTTGTGCTGCTGGCGATGGTGATGAGGGAACTGCATTTGAGTGATCAGGAAAAATGTCTGTTTCTGTTCTTCTATATGACCCAGCAGATGCTGTGGTATTTCTGCAATCTTCTGAGGCAGGCACCGGCCAACCTGATCGTTTGGTATGTGATGCTACATGAATTTAAGGATCACAAATGGATCAAGCGGATCCTGCTGATCGGTGTAGCCATGTTGCTCCACACGT
>ERZ859732.766-NODE-766-length-12013-cov-5.112895_pt1 | contig 12013 bp, 9 predicted proteins | sample MGYA00510123_ERZ859732 | MGnify/ENA primary metagenome ERZ859732 (study PRJEB30046, sample SAMN00715133) | human gut metagenome | study: EMG produced TPA metagenomics assembly of the A metagenome-wide association study of gut microbiota in type 2...
GCCGGAGACCTCCGCTACTTTTTACTTTTTTACTTTTAAGACCATTTCCTTCGCTGTGCGCTCCGACGGACTGTCCTCGCCAATCTTCCGCCACACCTCCTCGTAGCCCTCGAGCATCTCTCTGCGCGCTGCGCCGTCGGGTAGCAGACGCTTGAGCTGTTCGGCGATGTTAGCCTCCGAGAATGTGTTGGCCACCAGCTCCGGCACCACCTCGCGGTCGGCGATGAGGTTCACCAGCGACACATACTTCACCTTCAGCATGAGGCGTCGCAAGAAGCCCACCAGCTTAGGCAGCGCCGTATTGTAGCATACCACTTGCGGCACGGGGAAGAGCGCCGTCTCGAGCGTCGCCGTGCCGCTCGTCACGAGCGCCGTGTCGGCATGTGAGAGCAGAGCGTAGGTCTCGCCGCGCACCACGTGCACGTCGCTTCCGCCGATGAACGCGTCGTAGAACTCGGCGTCGATGCCCGGCGCCGCTGCAAGTACTAACTGATAGCCACCGAAGCCGCGCGCCGCAGCAATCATCTGCGGCAGATTGCCCGCAATCTCCTGCTGGCGGCTTCCGGCGAGCAGCGCTATTATGGGGCGCTCGTCGAGTCCGTGCTCACGACGGAACTCCTCGCCCGATACGTTGTACGCCGCGCGGAACTGGCGCACCTCCTCAGCCGTTGGGTTGCCCACGTAATGAATAGGGTAGTGGTGCTTCTGCTCGAAGAACGGCACCTCGAACGGCAGTATCGAGAACAGCTCGTCGACGTTGCGCTTTATCTCCTTGATGCGATACTCCTTCCACGCCCATATCTTCGGCGAGATATAGTAGTAGACCGGTATCTTGGTATGCTCGTGTACGAACTTCGCAATCTTGAGGTTGAAGCCCGGATAGTCGACAAGAATCACGGCGTCGGGCCGCCACTCCACGATGTCGCGCTTGCAGAACGCCATGTTGCGCAGAATAGTGCGCAGGTGGAGCAGTACGGCGATGATGCCCATGTACGCCAGTTCGCGGTAGTGGCGCACGCGTGTGCCTCCGACAGCCGACATCATGTCGCCGCCGAAGAAGCGAAACTCAGCTTTAGGGTCTTCTTTGAGCAGAGCCTTCATAAGATGCGAGGCGTGCAGGTCGCCCGATGCCTCGCCAACTATTAAGTAGTATTTCATGTTCTTTATATGTGGCGTTTAAGCCTAACTAAGCCTAACTAAGCCTTTCTAAGCCTGACTAAGCCTTTCTAAGCCTAACTAAGCCTTCCTAAGTCTTTCTAAGTCTTCTAAGCCTTTGCTAACTAAGCCATCCCCGATGGGGAGGGTTGGGAGGGGCTCAAAATTCTTCCTTCCAACTTCGCAGCAAGTCGTAGTCTGTAACGTCGATGCGCGTCGGCGTGATTGAGACATATCCGTGCGTGAGTGCCCAGTTGTCGGTATCCTCCTGCTCCGGCTCGTCGTTGCGGTAGGCGCCCGTCATCCAGTAGTAGTCGTAGCCGTGCGGATGGCGCATCTTCGCACACTCGTTGTACCACGTGCCCATAGCCATGCGGCACATTTTCACGCCCTTGAACTCCTTTAGCTTCGGGAAGTTCACGTTCAGGCACACGCCCTTGGGCAGACCCTCGGCGAGCACCTTCTGCACAATCTGGCGCACGTACGGGCGCAGCGGTTCGAAGTCGGCATCCGACGCGAAGTCGCAGAGCGAGAAGCCAATAGACGGTATGTACTTCATACAGCCCTCGATGGTTACGCCCATCGTGCCGCTGTAGTGAACGTTCACCGAGGCATTGTCGCCGTGGTTGATGCCGCCCAGAATCATGTCGGGCAGACGATCGGCGCACAGCTCCTGCAGCGCCAGCTTAACGCAGTCGACCGGCGTGCCGTTGCACGACCACATCTGCATGCCTTCCTCGTCGCGGCGCAGCTTCAAGCGCAGCGGAACCGTGGCTGAGAACGCCGTAGCGAAGCCAGAACGAGCCGATTCGGGAGCACAAACTATGATGTCGGCAATGTCGCGCAGCATGTCGATAAGCGAGTTTATACCCTTGGCATGGTAGCCGTCGTCGTTCGAAATAAGTATTAATGGCTTTTTAGTATTCATAATTTTAGTTTTATTTCAACTGCAAATGTACGAAAAAAGGTTTAAACGAGCCTATTCTCATATAAAATATGTACCTTTGCCAAATAATTTTGACTTCAAATGGGAAAGATAATAGCATTGGCCAACCAAAAAGGTGGCGTAGGCAAGACGACAACAACGATAAACTTGGCAGCATCGCTCGCTACATTCGAGAAAACGGTGCTTGTGGTGGATGCAGACCCACAGGCGAACGCATCGAGCGGACTGGGCGTAGACATCAAGGAGATTGACTGCTCGCTCTATGAGTGCATCATCGACCACGCCGACGTGCACGACGCAGTCTACACCACCGACATCAACGGACTCGACGTCATTCCCAGCCATATCGACCTCGTGGGAGCAGAGATAGAGATGCTCAACCTGAAGAACCGCGAGCGCGTAATAAAGAACATGCTCGACCAGATACGCGACGACTACGACTACATACTCATCGACTGCAGTCCGTCGCTCGGACTCATCACCGTGAATGCGCTCACCGCTGCCGACTCGGTGGTGATACCCGTGCAGTGCGAATACTTTGCGCTCGAAGGCATCACGAAACTCCTCAACACCATCAAGATAATAAAGAGCAAGCTAAATCCGGCATTGGAGATAGAAGGCTTCCTGCTCACCATGTACGATAGCCGCCTGCGACTCGCCAACCAGATATACGACGAGGTGAAGCGCCACTTCCAGGAACTTGTGTTCAAGACTGTCATACAACGCAACGTGAAGCTCAGCGAGAGCCCCAGCCACGGACTCCCCGTGATTCTTTACGACGCTGACTCGGCTGGGTCGAAAAACCACTTGGCACTCGCCAAGGAGATTATCAACAAGAACGAAAAAAGAGTAAACAAACAAGACGATGGCAGTACACAAGAAATATAACCGAAGCGTGCTCGGACGCGGACTCGACGAGATTGAAGGCGGACGTGGACTCGATGCGCTCATCGACACCGGAGGAGTGCGTACGCAGGGCACATCAACCATAAACGAAATACCGCTCAACCAGATAGAGGCTAACCCTAACCAGCCCCGACGCGACTTCGACCCCGAAGCGCTGCAGGAACTGGCAAACAGCATCAGCGAGATTGGCATCATTCAGCCCATCACGCTCAGACAAATAAGCGACGAACGCTTCCAAATCATTGCGGGCGAACGCCGCTGGCGCGCCTCGCAGATGGCTGGTCTCACAGCCATTCCGGCATACATACGCACCATTGCCGACGAGAATATCATGGAGATGGCGCTCGTCGAGAACATTCAGCGCGAAGATCTCAACGCCATTGAGATTGCGCTCGCATACGAACACCTGCTCGACGCCGACGGCATGACACAGGAGAAGGTGTCGGAGCGTGTAGGAAAGAGTCGCACAGCCATAGCCAACTATCTACGTCTGCTGCGTTTGCCAGCTCAGGTGCAGATAGCCCTGCAGAAAAAGGAGATAGATATGGGACACGCTCGCGCTCTGCTCGCTATCGACTCGCCCTCGCTGCAGATAAAACTCTTCAACGAAGTGCTCAAGAACGGCTACTCCGTGCGCAAGGTTGAGGAAATGGCGCAGATGCTCAAGAACGGCGAAGACGTGAACAGCGGAACAAAGAAGATTGTGGCAAAGGCGAAGCTCCCAGAGGAATACAACGCCCTGCGCAGCCACCTTTCGGAGTTCCTGCAGACAAAGGTGCAACTCACCTGCTCGCCCAAAGGCAAGGGAAAGATTACAATACCCTTCGCAAACGAAGAAGAACTGGAGCATATCATGGCTGTGTTCGACAAGATGAAGTAAGAACCTGCAATAGCTTGCAGACAAAACATAAACAAGAAACAATAGTGAAACAGAACATTACATATATATTAAAGACATTGGCGCTTGCTGCGATTCTGCTCTCGTCCGCTACAACGGCAAAAGCGCAGACCGCAGCTGATAGTATGGATGTTTCGTTCACATCTATAAAGGCAGACAGCGTAGCCGACAACGCACTCTCGCCTATAAAGGCAGACAGCGTTTACAAGATGAAGCGCGACTGGAGCACATGGCGCCCCAATCCGAAGCGTGCCATGTGGCTCGCCATCGTTTTGCCCGGCGCCGGACAGATCTATAACCGCAAGTATTGGAAGTTGCCGATTGTGTATGGCGGATTCGTGGGTTGCATCTACGCCATGCGTTGGAACAATCAGATGTACACCGACTACTCGCAGGCTTATCTCGACTTGATGGATGACGACCCGAACACGCAGAGCTATAACCAGTTTCTGCATCTCGGAGCGAAAATCGACGAGGCGAACATACAGCGCTATCAGGCGCTCTTCAAAAAGCGCAAAGACAAGTTTCGCCGCTGGCGCGACCTTAGCTTCTTCTGCCTGGTGGGTGTCTACGCACTCTCAATCGTTGACGCATACGTTGACGCGTCGCTCTCAGAGTTCGATATCTCGAAGGATTTGAGCCTTAAGCTGGAGCCGACCATCATCAACGACAACCGCCAACGGAACCCTTTCAAGGCTAACAGCTTGGGATTGAGTTGCAGCCTGAATTTCTAAAGACAAACAAAAGATTATGAAGAAATCATTGATAATTATAGCCGCAGCGTTTTTCGGCTTTGCAAGTCAGGCTCTCGCGCAGAGCGAGAATAATGACGACGAAATAATAGTAACCGACGCCCAGGGCAAGCAGGAAGTGATTGACCTGCCTGAGGCGCTTACTCACGATTATGACAGTCTGCTCAACAACTATAACAGCAAGACTTATCTCCACATGAGCTTCGACTGCAACATGCCTGATGTGAATCCGGTTTACAGCGCAGAAGTGTACAAGGAGCGTCTGAGCCGCATCCCGACCATCATCGAGTTGCCCTACAACGACGTCGTTCAGAAGTTCATTGATCGCTACAGCGGACGTCTGCGCCGCTCTGTGAGCGTAATGCTTGGCGCACAGAATTTCTATATGCCTATCTTCGAGGAGGCTCTCGAGTCGTATGGCTTGCCTCTCGAATTGAAGTATCTGCCGGTCATTGAGTCGGCGCTCAATCCTAACGCCGTTTCGCGCGTCGGAGCCACAGGTCTTTGGCAGTTCATGCTCACCACCGGCAAGAAGTACGGACTCGAAGTGAACTCGCTTGTTGACGAACGTCGCGACCCTGTTCGCGCTTCGTACGCAGCAGCCCACTATCTGCGCGATCTCTATAAGATCTTCGGCGATTGGAACCTCGTTATCGCAGCCTACAACTGCGGTCCGGAGGCCATCAACCGCGCCATCCACCGCTCAAACGGCGAGAAAGACTACTGGCGCATCTATCCTTATCTGCCGAAAGAAACACGTGGCTACGTACCAGCGTTCATCGCCGCCAACTATATAATGAACTACTATTGTGAGCACAATATCTGTCCGATGCGTGCAGACCTGCCCGTAAAGACCGACACCGTGGTCGTAAACCGCGACGTACACTTCGAGCAGGTGGCTCAGGTGCTCGGTATGGATGTTGACCAGATAAAGCAACTCAACCCGCAGTATCGCCGTAGCATTGTGAACGGCAGCACAAAGCCGTCTGCAATTCGCTTGCCGCTGGCTATGGTGGGCAGCTTCATCGACAACGAAGACTCTATCTACGCCTACAAACCCGACGAACTGCTCACAAAGCGCCTGGAAGTGGCTATAAACACAGACGCTCCGGTAGTGTCGCGCCACTCTTCAAGCAGAAGCGGCAGACACAGCAAGGCGTCGCGCAGAAAGTCGCGCCACGTACGCAGCAAGAACGTAACGATTCGCCAGGGCGACACGCTCTCTGAAATAGCACGTCGCAACGGCACCACCGTTAGAAAACTGAAAAAGCTTAACAAGATTAGCGGAAGCAACATACGTGCAGGCAAGAAGATTCGCATCAAGTAAGACTGGTGCGAATCTCTGCACCCTGCCGCATACACATATACCTTATTAATATATAGGAGACCTGAATCATGGACGACCAGAATCTGAAAGACAAGCAGCGAGAGTCTGCTGATGACCAAATGATAGAACAAGCCTTCAAGGAAGTACTCGATATATATGTGGCATCGCGTCACCGAAAGAAGGTTGATATTATAACCAAGGCATTCAACTTCGCACGACAGGCACACAAAGGTGTGCGCCGATTGTCGGGCGAACCATACATCATGCACCCTATTGCGGTGGCACGCATCGCAGTGGAGGAGATGGGACTCGGGTCGACGAGCATCTGCGCCGCACTCCTGCACGATGTTGTCGAGGATACCGACTATACTGTTGAGGATATCACGAATATCTTCGGCGAGAAGATTGCGCAGATTGTGGACGGACTGACCAAAATTTCGGGTGGTATATTCGGCGACAAGGCGTCGGCGCAGGCAGAAAACTTCAAGAAGTTGCTGCTCACGATGAGCGATGACATCCGTGTCATACTCATCAAGATTTGCGACCGCTTGCACAACATGCGCACTCTGCAGTCGCAGCCGGCTAACAAGCAATATAAGATTGCCGGTGAGACGCTCTACATCTACGCTCCACTCGCAAACCGCTTGGGCTTGAACAAGATAAAAACTGAACTCGAAGACCTCTCTTTCCGCTACGAGCATCCAGAAGAGTACGACTATATCAAGGGAAAACTTGCCGACACGCAGGCGCAGCGCGACATGCTTTTCGAGAACTTCACTGCTCCTATACGTGAAGCTCTCGACAAGATGGGCATAAAGTACGAACTGAAGGCGCGCGTGAAGAGTCCTTATTCCATTTGGAACAAGATGCAGAACAAGCACGTCACGTTCGACGAAATCTACGACATTCTTGCTGTGCGCATCATCTATACGCCGAAGGAACGCTCGGAGGAAATCAACGAGTGCTTCAAGATATACGTCGCAATCAACCGCATATACAAGTCGCACCCCGACCGTCTGCGCGACTGGGTGAACCACCCGAAGGCAAACGGCTATCAGGCTTTGCACGTGACGCTGATGTCGAAGCAGGGCAAGTGGATAGAGGTGCAGATACGTTCCGACCATATGGACGAAGTGGCTGAGCAGGGCTTTGCCGCTCACTGGAAGTACAAGGAGAAGGGACTGGAGTCGAGCGTAGAGACCGTTGATGAAGATTCGGAACTCAACAACTGGCTGTCTACTATCAAGGAGATTCTCGACGACCCTCAGCCCGACGCAATGGACTTCCTCGATACCATCAAGCTTAACCTCTTCGCAAGCGAGATATTCGTGTTCACACCGAAGGGCGAAATCAAGACCATGCCGGCGCAATGTACGGCGCTCGACTTCGCTTTCCAGATACACACGTTCCTCGGTTCGCACTGTATCGGCGCTAAGGTGAACCACAAACTGGTGCCGCTGAGCCACAAGTTGCAGAGCGGCGACCAGGTGGAGATACTCTCGTCGAAGTCGCAGCACGTGCAGGCTTCGTGGATAAACTTCGTTTTCACGGCGAAGGCGAAACAGAAGATTATGGCGATACTGCGCCGCGACAACCGCGAACTGCAGAAGCGAGGCGAGCAGATACTCGACGACTGGCTGCGCAAGAACGAACTGGAGATGACTACGCAGGTGCTCAATAAACTCTGCGAACTGCATGAGGCGAAGAAGCACGAGGATCTGTTTCTTATGCTTGGCAAACGCTCCGTCCTGCTCGGTGACAAAGACCTCGACGAGCTGTGCGAGCGCAAGGCTGAGCAGGGCGGATGGCGCAAGTTTGTGCCATTCCTTAAGAAGGACAACAGCAAGGACGACAAGAAGTCGAATCTATTCATAGTGGGCGAGGGCTTTAATAAGAAGAAGCCAGTGATCATCAACGAGGAGAACATCTCGCAATACATCTTCCCGACATGCTGCCACGCCATCCCCGGCGACGACATCATGGGATACATCGACAACAAGAACCGCATAGAGATTCACCGCCGCAACTGCGATGTGGCTTCGCGACTGAAGGCGAGCTTCGGCAATCGTATCCTCGACGCAAAGTGGGATATGCACAAGGTGATGTTCTTCGATGCGACGATAGAGTTGCGCGGCATCGACCGCAAGGGCATGCTGCACGACATCTCGGAGGTTATCTCCGACAAGCTCGACGTCAATATGCACCGTATCACTATCTCGAGTGAGGAGGGCATCTTCGACGGCACCATCGAGATTCGCGTTCGCGACCGCAGCGAAGTGAGTGTCATCATGGACGAACTCAAAAAGATTGAGGACCTCAAGGAGGTGCTTCAGATACTATAACAAAAAAATCCGCAATGCTTGTTTTTCAGCATTGCGGATTTCTTATTTTTACTTATGCGGGTTTTGTGCGTAACACAGTTCTGTTTACACTACCTTGCGCAATAGCGACTCCTTATTAATGTAGGCTTTGCGCAATTTCGTTAATTTCTTCTGCCGTAAGTCCCGTGTATCTTTGTATTTTCTCAGTAGAGTCGCCGTCGCTTAGCATGAGTTTTGCAAACTCAATGTTCTTCTGTCGCTCAGCCTCTGCTTTTCCTTTCTCTATTCCTTTCTCTATTCCTTGCGCCATTCCTTTCTCTATTCCCTGCGCCATTCCTTTCTCTATTCCCTGCGCCATTCCCTGCGCCATTCCTTCTTCTAATCCCTGCTTTCGCCCGTCTTCCAATCCGGTCTTTATAGCGTATTTGTAAGTGGCGTAGGCGTCGCGCATGATTCTGATGCTATCCTCGTATTTGTCCATGTCTTTTTTGCTGAGAGTTCTAAGGTCAGAAATCTCAGCCAACTTTTTAAACACAGCGTTTTTAGCCAGGAAGGGCATTCTTTCAAATGTATTCATATTCTTTAAAACAAATATCCAGCGTTCAAAATCGGTTTCACACTCCGTCTCTGTTTTCTCGAAGAACGGCAGCATCAGATACACCATGCGTATCTTGTCGGACACCATCTTACCGTTGTCTCTATCGGCGAGTATCATGTCCGTTCTGAACTTGCCCAATGGTAGCAACGGGTCGATGAAGTTCATGAAGCATATTGTGTAGACGGGTCGTATATCATAGTCCCATTCTCCTTTTATGCCTTGGTTCACTATCACGCGTGAGGTGTAATACAAAGCCCGGTCAATGAAGTGTTCTTGTCCTCGGTTTTGCATTTCCACGATAATCTCTTTGCCCTCGTCCGTCGTGCAATAGATATCGAATATCACCTCTCTTGAATCTTTCGACAGTCCGATTTGTTCTTTGTTGCCGAACGCCAGCGACTTAATTACAAACTCGCCGGCAAACAGGTCGTTCAAGAAGCAAATCAGCAAGTCTTTAGAAATCTCACGACCAAAGATATGTTTAAATCCCCAATCTGAGAAAGGATTGATGAATTGTGCCATATTTCTATTGTTTTGATTTACTGCAAAAATACGATTTTGTTGTGAGAAATACAAGAATAGCGTGCTATTTATTTATTATTTATGTGTTTTTGTAAAATGTTATGTATATGTGGGTGGTTATTTGTGAACAGCACATACACTACTATGTGTAAAAAATAACTTGGGGCTTGCATGAAAGATGCAAGCCCCAAGTTGCGTTGTATAGATTCAATTTGAAGTCGTATTATATGCGATATTACTTCTCGCCGTTCACTTCGAGCGAGCATGTGATGCCACGGCGCATCATGTCTTTCATTGTCGGCTTCAGACGAGTGAGGAATCCCTCCCACGAGCGGTTCTGCTGCTTTGTCCAGCCAGCTTCTGCGAGAGCGATGGCACGCGGATAAGCCTGATAGTAGATGCGCTCTACGGTCGGTATGCACTCGCTCCAAAGTGTGCCAGCCACGCCGAAGAGGTTGTACTCCTCAAACTGCTCGTTCATGCCCCACGCCGGGTCGAGCGAGTAGGCATCCTTCAGCGTTGTAGCGGGCATGCCCCAGTTCACCTCCGGCATATCGCCCTTTGCCATCGGATAGTCGAAGTAGCAGTGCTCGCCGGGGCAGAGCATGATGCGAGCGTTGTTGCGCACGGCAGCGTCGAGTGCCTCCTGCGTCTGTCCGCTGCGCCAAGCGAAGGTTACGCAACCGGGCTGAATCTCCTTGAAGTCAGACTCGTACCAGAACATCGGCGTCTTGCCGTACTTGTCGCGCAGCAGTTCTATCATGCGGTCGAACAGATAGCCCTGCAGACGCCAGTTCTCCGAGCGGTCGGTGGTCTTGATGCCGAGCTTCTGCTTCAGCGCCTGACACTTCGGGCAGTCGGTCCAGCAGTCGAGCGCTGGGTTGCCAGCCTCGTCGCCGCCGAGATGGATATACTTAGACGGGAAGATGTCGGTAATCTCCTTGAACACATTGCCGAGGAACTCGTATGTGAAGTCGTTGCCCGGGCAGAGCAGTTCGTTAGACACGCCGCAGGTTGTGCGCACCGGCACCTGACGTTGGTGGCAAGTGAGTTCGGGGAACACGCTGATGGCAGCCACCTCGTGTCCCGGCATCTCTATCTCCGGCACGATGTCCACGTGATACTCAGCGCCCAGCTTCACCAGTTCGCGCATCTGCTCCTGCGTGTAGTAGCCCTTGTACGGCATCTGAATGTCGTCCTGACCCCAGCGCGACGAAGCCTGCTCCGTGAGCTGTGGGTATTTCTTTATCTCGATGCGCCACGCCTGGTCGTCAACCAAATGGAGGTGCATGGCGTTGAGCTTATAGCGCGCCATCTCGGGCACGAACGCCTTCAGGTCCTCGAATGGTATGAACGTGCGTGCAGGGTCAACCATCAGTTCGCGAACGTGCGTGCGCGGTTTGTCGCTGATGAACAGCGCCGGGATGGCGTCGGCACACTCCGTAGCGCCGTTGCCGCGCAGCAGCTGGTCGAGCGTCATGAGCGCGTAGAACACGCCGCGCGCTGTCTTGCCCTTCGCTGTTATGCCCTTGGCGTCTACAGCGAGCGTGTACGCCTCGTCGTCGCTGAGCGAGTTGTCGAGCGCCAGCGTAATCTGTGTGCCGCGCTGACGACTGTTCACGATGTTGCCGATGCGCTCTGTGAGCACGCGTCGAGCCTGTGCTGCCTCGTTCGAGAGTCCGTCGGCAGCTACGATGTTCCACGCTGTCTTCACCTTAAGGTCGGCGCCCTTCAGCATCTTCAGTTCTACGGGGAACGGCACGAGGCAGTCCTCCGGCTTGCTCACCTGATACGGCTCCTTAGCGTCGCTGAAGAAGAGGCTCCAGCCCGCAGCCTTGCGGTAGAGTTTTTTGCTGCCCTTCGGCACGATGAGCTTCACGTTCTGGCGGTTGAGTCCGTAGAACGCCGTAGCGTCAGCCTTCGGCGGCATCTTCGAGTCTACGCGCATGGTTTTCAGACCCGCGAGTCGGGCGAAGGCGTACTCTGCAATCTGCGGAGCGCCCTTTATTGTTATCTCCTCCAGTGCCGTGCAGCCCGAGAAGGCGGCAGCGCCGATAGTCTCTACACCAGCCGGAATGGTTATCTTGCTCAGCTTGTCGCATGCGAAGAACGCCTGCGAACCGATCGACTTCGCCGCTGTTGGCAGCGTGATCTGCTCGAGCTGGTGGCGCGAGTGGAAAGCGTTGTTAGGGATTGCGGTGCTCTGCGCCTCGCTAAGGTCTACGGAGCGCATCTGGAAACAGAGGTCGCGCAACTGACGATAGTCGCTGTTGCCCGTCGTTGTCAGTTCGCCCGTGAGCTTGAGGCTTACAGCCATCGACTTCTGCTCGGGCTTCAGGTCGTCCATGCGTGCTACGGTCTGTGCCGAAACTACGGCAGAAAGGAGCGTAGCGGCAGACAATAGGATGAATTTTCTCATTGTTTTATTGTAGATTTAGTTTATAAAAATCGGTTTAATTGGTGGGGTGTAAGGGGTGGAAGTAGGCGGATTGTCATCGTGCACCGAACGCCGCCCGATCAGATTGCGTCCGCCGTCTGATTGGATTTCCCCCCCCCCCCGCTCCGAGTGTGGCCGCCGCCCCCCGGGT
>ERZ859732.767-NODE-767-length-12010-cov-2.038645_pt1 | contig 12010 bp, 7 predicted proteins | sample MGYA00510123_ERZ859732 | MGnify/ENA primary metagenome ERZ859732 (study PRJEB30046, sample SAMN00715133) | human gut metagenome | study: EMG produced TPA metagenomics assembly of the A metagenome-wide association study of gut microbiota in type 2...
AAGAAACCGCGCAGGGTATTATAATATGGTATGAGTATGCGGAGCGGTACGGAGTTTTTGCGAACTTCGGAGGATTTGCCTCTGCACCGCATCCGACACGAAAGGAGAAAACGGAAAATGAGGAGAAGTATGCTGTTTTTGCCCGGCAACACGCCGAACATGATCATAAACGGCGATGCGCTCGGTGCCGACAGTATCATTCTGGATCTGGAAGATGCAGTCTCGCCGGATGAAAAGGATTCCGCAAGGCTGCTCGTTCGCAGCGCAATGAAAAATATGGGCTTTGCCGGCTGTGAAATCACCGTCCGCATAAATTCAATAGATACCGATTACTGGAAGGACGATCTTGAGGCCGTGATTCCTCTTAAGCCCGACCTTATTATGCCCCCCAAGGCAAGCTGCGCGGAGGATATGCGCATTATTGATGGCTGTATATCTATTGATGAAACAGAAAAGAAATTGATTGCTGAGATAATGAGCAATGAAATTATATATATATATGACGTTACAGCAGAAAAACGTAACGATATTTTAAAGATTTGTTTTGAGGCGGGAAAAGATGTATATTTGTCTACAAAGATTTCTGATATACAGCTTAGAGCATCATATTTGACACAGGATAGTGATCAGCCTTGCTTTTATTGCCCAAGACCTGCTATATCTAAAAAGGCTGCTGTAGTGAAACGTTTTTTCGATATAGTAATATCCATTATTGGATTGATTCTTACATCCTGGTTGTTTCTTATTGTTGCTATTGCAATAAAAATAGAGGATGGAGGAAGGGTTTTTTACAGGCAGGACAGATGCACCAAGGATGGAAAGATTTTTTCTATTCTGAAATTCAGGAGTATGATAGAACATATTGAAGAGGGAAAAATATACATAACAAAGCACAAGGATAATCGTATAACAAAAGTTGGATATATCATAAGAAAAACAAAGATTGATGAATTACCGCAATTGGTCAATATATTAAAAGGTGATATGAGTCTGGTAGGCCCTAGACCGGAAAGACCGGAGCTTATAGCGGATATTTTAAAAGAAATACCTGAGTATAATTTTAGAACTACTGTGAAAGCCGGACTTACAGGATATGCGCAGGTTCATGGTGATTACCATACTGATTTTTTGGAGAAATTGAGATGGGATATGATATATATAGAGAATTATTCAATCATTTTGGATTTGAAAATTTTACTTATGACAATTCCAACTATATTACGTGGGAGCAGTGACGTATGAGATTAGCTGTATATAATTTCCTAGTAAATCGACATCCGGGAATAAGACAAAAATATCATAATTATCATGACAGAGCGCATGGATATAAGAATATATTATCATGGTTCTATCTTATATTGCTTAATTTAATATGCTTCTTTACTATAGGACATTATCCTAAGCAGGCTAATGCAAGCAATTCGGGTAAACACAAGAAACTCCCTCTCACTGAATCCGAATCAATGGTCAGATTCAGACAGGGAAAATGTGTGGATGATTTAGTTAGCGAATTAATGAAGTATGATGTTGTTTCATTTGATATATTTGATACCTTGATATTCAGACCTTTTTCAGCACCTACGGATTTATTTTATCTCATAGGAAATGAAATCGGGCTTCTTGATTTTAAACGTATGAGAGAAGAAGCCGAGTATACAGCCAGAATTGAAAAATATGCAGAATCCGGCACTTATGAGGTAGATTTTAGGGATATATGGCTTAAGTTAAGTGAAATGATAGATATATCAGTGGATGATGGAATGGCATTAGAGCACAAATATGAGCTGGAGTTTTGTTATGCAAATCCATTTATGAAGAAGGTATTTGATAAACTCATCAAATCAGAAAAGAGAATTGTGATTACTTCTGATATGTATCTGTCGAAAGCTTTTCTGAATAAGCTTCTTCACAGTAATGGATATACCGGATTTGAAAGGCTTTATGTGTCATGCGAATATGATAAGAGTAAATCGGATGGCAGACTTTATGATGTTGTCTTGAGTGAAATGCAGATTGCACCTGAGCAGATGATTCATGTAGGGGATAATGAACACAGTGATGTGAAGATCCCAAAGCGACGTGGTATATCAAGCTGCTATTATCCGAATGTAAATAAGCATTCGATAGACTATAGAGCAAGTGAGATAAGCAGTATTATCGGTGGAGCCTATAGGGGAATTGTTAATAACCATATTTATAATGGTATTTCAGGATATTCTCGTGAATATGAATATGGATATATTTATGGTGGAATTTTTGCCATGGGATATTGCTGTTTTATTCATGATTATGTGAGAAAAAATTGTATAGATAGAGTATTGTTTCTTTCTAGAGATGGGGATATACTGAAACAGGTATATGAAAAGCTATTTCCTAATGAGGCTGTGGAGTATGCATATTGGTCAAGGAAAGCAGCTACAAAACTCATGGCAAATGGAAATAAGTATGATTTCTTTAGAAGATTTCTCTACCATAAGGTGAATCAGAAAATAACTGTTAAAAAGATTTTTGATTCGATGGAACTTGCTGATATGTTGGCAGAATGTCATGAAGTTAATGGTAACGATTACCTTACGAATGATAATGCGGCTGTTATTAAGAGTTTTCTTGTAAGTAATTGGGAAAGAGTATTACATCATTATGAAAATGAGCACAAGGCAGCTAAGTTGTATTATGGTAAGCTCATCGGTGATTCGAAAAAAATTGCGGTCATTGATATTGGCTGGGCAGGAAGCGGTGCAATGTCTTTGAGATATTTATTCGAAAAAGAGTGGAATATAAATTGTGAGGTTATTGGTGTGATAGCCGGAACTAATACTGTACACAATGCGGAGGCTGATGCCAGTGATTCATTTTTACAGAGCGGAGAGCTTGTATCATATTTGTATTCATTTGCTCATAACAGGAATCTTATGAAGCAACATGATCTCAATAAGGATTACAATGTATATTGGGAGCTGCTGTTATCGTCACCAACTCCACAGTTTATGGGCTTTAGCATGGATGATGGTAAATATGAATTCCGGTTTGGCAGGTTAGATGCAAATCAATCAGGAATCATGGAGATTCAAAAAGGAATACTGGATTTTGTTGAGCAGTATCAATGTCATTTTGGAAATGCCGAGAATGAAAAATTTTCATATATGTATAATATATCAGGTAGTGACGCGTATGCCCCGATGCTTGTTGCAGCAGAGCATGATGAATGTTATCTTAAGATGATCAATTCGTTATTTGATCTACAGGTTAATGTGAACTAGAAGGAGGCACCATGAGAGAGAATAATATCAGAGAAGTAAAGAAAGAAAAAAGTGATAAGAAGTTTTCATTTAAGTATATAGTGTGGCTGATTGCCATGGCTTTTCTTGTCACATCGGTTGTTGTGTTGACTAAAGTAGTAAAAATGAATATTTTGCCGACAAAGTTTCTTGCAGTTGCAATAGGGGGAGTTGTGCTTATTATTGTATTCGATTTATTAGCAGCAAGAAAACTGTGGCCCGGTATACTTACTAGCATTATTTCAATTGCTTTGATTGCAGCCATGATAATAGGAATTATCGCCATAAATAAAGTGGATAAGACTGTGGATATAGTCACAGACAAGGGCACAGAAGAAAAGACGGAGATGGTTATAGCAGTTCTGGCTGATTCTGATGTGGAAAAAATAACAGATCTTTCAGAGCTTTTGATAGGATATCTTGATGATTATGATGTTAATTCGTCTAAAAAGGTAATGGATGAGATTGATAAAAGCGTGGGTGGATCGGCAAATTATAATGCTTTTGATGATAAATTCGCCATGGTTGATGCCTTATATAATCAGACTATCAAGGCAATGATCTTAAATAAAGCCAATATTGATGTTATCAAAGATGGTGAAGGATACGGGGATTTTGAGGACAAAGTTAAGATTATTTATTCTTCAGAAATAACAAATTATATTGAAATAGTAGATAAAGAACAAAATACAAATCTGAATCAGTTTGTAGTATATATCAGTGGTATAGATACTTTTGGAGATGTATCTGTCAGAAGTAGAAGTGATGTAAATATTCTTGCTGTTGTGAATACAAAGACTAAGCATATTCAGTTGATCAATACTCCTAGAGATTATTATATAGAGCATCCAAAGAGCAATGGTGTGAAGGATAAGCTTACACATGCCGGACTTTATGGAGTAGAAAATTCGATTGGAGCACTTGAAAATCTGTATGGTGTGAAGATTAATTACTATGTCCGCATGAATTTTAGTGGATTTGAAGATATCATAGATGCTATGGGGGGAATTGATGTTTATTCAGACAAAGATTTTACAGTTGAACCGGTTAAACATTATACCGTAGGTGTAAACCACTTATCAGGCATTGAGGCTCTGGCTTTTGCAAGAGAGAGACATGCTTTTGCTGCTGGTGATATACAACGTGGGCAGAACCAGATGAAGGTGATCATTGCTATGATCAATAAGCTTTCATCAAAGGATGTTTTATATAACTATTCAAATGTATTAGATGGAATTGCGGGAACATTCCAGACTGACATGGCTTCAGATGATATATATACCTTAGTAAAGAAACAGTTGGTTGATAATACGAAATATACTATTGACTCATATTCAGTAACAGGTACAGGGGATTCATGTACTACTTACTCTACACCAAAGACAAAGGTTTGGGTTATGCAGCCGAATATGGATGAGGTGGAGCATGCTAAAGGCCTGATTAACAGTGTTTTAAGTGAATAAATGGCGCATTTATAGTTAGAAGAGATGTTTAAGAAGAGGTACTAATGAAGAAAAGATTTATTGCGGTTACTTTATCGGTTATGATGCTTTTTTCTTCCAATATCAGTGTTTTTGCTGAGGGCAATGATGTTTCTGTTAAACACAGTTTGGAAAACACAGATTATGCTAAGGCTTCTGATAGAACCGGTTATCAGAAAATGGAAACTGAGGAGATAAAATTATCTCAAGAGGAGTTTAATGAGCTCTTGGAACAGAAACAAGAGGATTCTATTACAACTTACAGCTCAACAGATTCGGCTTATTGGAAGAAGTTTGGTAGTAATTATTATTATAATAAGCTTACTGCGCAAGAGAAGAGTGCCTGGAATGAGCTGGAGCAGGTTTGTATTTCATATGCAACGAACGATAAAGATATAAGTAATAGTAAAATACAAACCGATAATTTGTATTTTGCTAATTGGAAGATTCAAAAAGTATATAATTTTATACATATGTTTAAGCTTTCACATCCACAATTCTATTTTTTATCCAATAGATCCACGGTTTCCTATTGTGATGCATCGCAAGGGTATATGTTAGGCATTGGTGTGTATTCACCATTTGATAGTGGACATCAGAGAGCGGCATATACTACCTATTTTTGTAATAAGATAGACAACTGGGTAGAGCAGATAAAGCAAAAATCGTCATCATTGGTAGAAGAACGTGAAAAATATGCATTTGACTTAATTTGTGCTAATACAACATATGAGGATGGGACATATGATCAGTCGGCGTTTAGCCTGATATATGAAGGTAAGACTGTTTGTGCTGGCTATGCTGCAACATTTCAGCTGTTAATGAATGCTGTTGGAATAGATACTATAGAAGTAACAAGTTATGATCATGCATGGAATCTTTCTAATGTTCATGGTGTATGGTATGAAGTTGATGCTACCTGGGCTGATAATGATAGTACCGGAAATATAGATTATAGTTATTATAATAAAAGTGAGGCAACTATCTCAGAAAATGGATATGAAACCAGTCATGTAAAAGAAAGTCAGTGGGATAATTACCAGCCTGAAGCAAAGTATGATTCAGATTATTCATGGGAATATTATTATAGCCCATATTTTAATAATGGAAATTATACATGGTTTATGGTAAATAGCAATTCATCATTAAGTGGAGGATATTTGGCAACACCGGTCAATGCATTTAATGGAGCGACGTATGGTTCTGCGCCTTCTACAGTTACAAATGATGGGATTACATATTCAACCTTGTACTTAAAGAAAGATCCGGCTGGAACTGTGACTGCAAATGATATGAAAGGATTGAAAATAGGTGGTCGTGCAGTGGATGCATTACGCCTTAACTGGGATAAGGATTTAAAGGCATCGGGATATATTGTTGAGCAGTATTCCGGAGGTAGTTGGAAGAGAATTGCAAGGATGGGTAGTAATGCAACGACTACTTTACGTGTTGAAAAATTATTGCCATCTACTACATATAAGTTCAGAGTAAGGACATTTGTATATTCAGGCAATACTCCTGTATATGGTAAGTATGCATATGTTAACGGAAAAACAAATCCGGGTGTTGTTTCCGGATTAAAGATTGGTGGAACAGCAAAGGATGCATTACGTCTCAATTGGAGCAAAAATTATTCCGCAAACGGATATATTATTGAACAGTATAAAGATGGTAGTTGGAAGAGAATCAAAAAGATAGAGTCTAATTCAACAGTAACATATAGAGTAGAAAAGTTGTCTGCAGGAACAACGTATAAGTTCCGGGTTATGGCATATGGCTTTGATGGTAATACTCCTTTGTATAGTGCATATCAGAATGTGTCCGGAACGACAACCGCAGCATCAAAGGCTCCTTCAACTGTTTCTGATTTTAAAATTGGGGGAAGGGCAACAGATGCTTTGAGATTAAATTGGACTAAAAATAATTCGGCATCAGGTTATATTATTGAACAGAATAAGAATGGCTCATGGACACGCATAGTTCGTATTGCATCAAATTCTACGACCACATATCGCGTAGAGGGATTAAAAGATTCTACAACTTATCAGTTTAGAATAAAGGCATTTGGGTATAGTGGAAATACAGCTTTATATAGCGGTTATAAAAACATATCGGGCACAACACTGCCTGCCGCTGTTTCAGGGGTTAAAATAGGTGGAACAGCAAAAGATGCTCTTCGTTTAAACTGGAATAAAAATAGTAAGGTTTCAGGATATATTATTGAACAATACAGTGAGGGTAAATGGGGACGAATAGCTCGAATAGGCTCTAATTCGACAACTACGTATCGTGTAGAAAAATTGAAAAGTAAGACGTCATATGTGTATCGTATAAAAGCATTTGACTTTGATGGTTCAATAGCTATTTATGGAAACTATAGTTATATAAGTGGTGTGACAAATTAATTTTATGGGTGTTGCCTGTATTTATACAGGTAGCATCCAGTTTTATTATATGAAATCTATAACATGTACTTGTAAAATTGGGAAAAAAGTTGCATAATATAAATGAGTATAAAGAACTATGCGTTATTTTTAAATAGGAGGGAAACTATGAAGAGTGAACTAAAAAGTAAGATTATAATAATGCTTTTGATAATTTTTGCGACTATTGGAGGATATAATTCATTGATTTATGCGGATGAACAAAAAAATTCTTGTGAATATGATATGTATGAAAACGGTTCGGGGAAGAATATTACTTCCGATGAAGCTGTAAAAAGCGAGGGAGATAATCTAAAAGAAGCTGATGGAACAGATCTGTTTCGTACTTCAAATATGGGAATAAGTCAGAGTGGAGTGGATTTAATAAAACAGTTTGAGGGATGCAGATTGACTGCTTATAAGGTTACAGGCAGTGAAAAGTATTATACTATAGGCTATGGTCATTATGGAGCTGACGTGTATGCAGGGATGACTATTACTCAGGCACAGGCTGAAAGTATGCTTAAATCGGATCTTGTAAGATTTGAAGGATATGTAAACACATTTTTAAATAAAAATAATATTACAATTAATCAGAATCAATTTGATGCCTTGGTAAGTTTTACATATAATGTTGGAAATGTTTGGGTTAGTTACAATACTTTTCAGTTGAAAACATATTTGATAAATGGGGTATCAAATTATAACAGCGATCAGATAACAACTGCATTTACAAATTGGAACAAGTCGGGTGGCGTAGTGTTGGATGGACTGACTAGAAGAAGAAAAGCAGAGGCAGCACTGTTTCTTAATGGAAATACCAATGATTGTTCGTGTTCAGATTCATATGCAGGAGATTATGTTTGTACTGCGTCATCAGCTTTAAATATAAGAAGTGGACATGGTGGTACAGTGATTGGAACAATCCCATCAGGAGCGGTTGTATATGTTTCAAAAGCGGATGGAACATGGGCACATGTATCATATAATGGAATTAATGGATGCTCATCCATGCAGTACTTAAAGAAAAAACAAGATACTCTTAATTATCAGTTACATGTATGGATATCCGATACTGATATGGGAAGTGTACCAGAGCACTTTTATAAAGGAAAATCATACTATTTATGCTATGAAATATTAGATACGGATACAGGAAAAAGAGTAGATATAGATCATGATGGACTTAATTATAGTGTAAGTGAAGTATTTGGGTATCCTGATGGAACAAAGTCTGATCCATGTACTTACGGAAATGATTACAATTGGTATAGAAGCTATATGGGGGCAACAGGTCAGTATAAAGGAATTGTAACTGTTACAGGTGATATAAATACTTCCTGTGAAATTGGTTGGAAAGTTGAGTATTCAGGTAATGTAACGTTAAAAGCATCTACATATTCGGTTAATCTTAATATACCGGGAAACATAAGTCAAAGGGTTACATTAACAATGGAGGGAGAGATACCTGACAATTGTAAGTTGGCAAAAGAGTCATCGGGAAGCGGTTTTTCTGCAAAATGGGATGGTGACTGGAATGGATGGTCGCATGACATGGTAATTACTGCAGAAAGTGCAGGAACGGGTGTAATAAGTGTATCAGTAGTAGATGGAAACAATACTTCTGTAGAATATGGAACTATTAAGATATATGTTAATGTGACCAAAGAACAAAAAACTGTTTCTGCTATGAGTGGGCTGAAGCTGGCAGGACGCGCGTCAGATGCACTTAGGATTAATTGGAATACAAACAGTAGCGCATCAGGTTATATAATAGAGCAGTATAAAGATGGTAATTGGAGCAGAATTGCTAAAATATCTGGAGCGAATACATATAGAATTGAAAATTTGGAAAGTTCTAGGCAATATAATTTCAGAGTCTGTGGATACACTACAGATGACGGAGATGAAGTATATGGAAGTTATGCTTATGTTTCCGGGATAACAAATCCGAAATCCGTAACAGGAGTGAAGATTGGAGGAATTGCAAAAGATGCATTAAGAATAAATTGGAGTCAGAATATATGTGCTTCCGGTTATATCATAGAAAAATATGAAAACGGAAAGTGGAATCGTATTGCAAGAATAGCCGATGCAAATACAACTACATACAGAGTGGAAAATTTAAAGTCTGCATCTACTTACAATTTTAGAATAAAGGCATTTGATTTTGATGGATCAGTTCCGATATATAGTGAATATCAGAATATTTCGGGAAAGACAAATTCAGCATCTAATACATCCGCAACGGTATCTAATGTAACAGGGGTAAAAATAGGTGGAAGAGCAGCAGATGCACTTAGGATCAACTGGAATAAAGTAAATGGCACATCAGGATATATTATTGAGAAGTATGAAAACGGAAAGTGGATCCGAATAGCGAGAATAGCAGATGCAAATACACAGACTTATCGCGTTGAAGGGCTAAAGGCATCTACAACATATAAGTTTAGAATAGAAGCATTTAGTTTTAGCGGAAAAACACCATTGTATAGTACTTATGCATACATAAACGGAAGAACCAATCCGGCTGTTGCAACAGGTGTTTGTATAGGTGGAACTGCAAAGGATGCACTGAGAGTAAATTGGAATAAGGTTAATGGTGCATCAGGCTACATAATAGAAAAGTATGATAATGGAAATTGGATTAGGGTAGCGAGAATAGCAGATGCAAATACGCAGACATACAGGGTTGAGAAACTTAAAAGTAATACAGCATATGTATTTAGAGTCAGATCATTTGATTTTGATGGAAGTACACCATTATATAGTGGTTCCCAATATGTAACAGGTAGTACATTATAATTGCTTGTGATAAATGGCAGCTAGGATAATATGTGGAATGGGTAAGGAAAAATATGAGGAAAAAACTGTTTATTTTATTATTTTTGGTATGTATATGTGGGTTTGATTATAATATGGTTTATGCAGCACAACCCACTGAGGAGTGGGAGTTACCGATAGTGCCGGGAGATGAAGGTGTTATTGATAAGGTTGATTCATTCTTATGCTCAAATGCAACAGAGAGTACTTTTCAGTTACAATGGAATAAGGTGAATAATGCAGATGGATACATTATAGAACAGTTTAAGGATGAAAAGTGGACGAGAATAGCACGAATTGGGAATGGAAAAACAATATCTTATAAGGTTGAAGGACTGACTTCAGGAAAAAAATATCAATTTAGAATAAAAACGTTCATGTTTTTGGGAAAGGTACCGCTATATAGTGATTATGTTCTGGTAAGTGGAACTACTTTGCCTACCAAGAATACTAATGTTGTGATTGGTGGCAGGGCAACTGATGCATTAAGAATTAATTGGAGTAAAAATGAAAGTGCAGCAGGATATATCATAGAGCAGCAAAAAGATGGAAAGTGGGTACGAATAGCAAGGATTGCTGATAAAAATACCACAACATACAGGGTTGAAAAATTATCAGCAGGAACAAGCTACAATTTTCGTATAATGTCATTTAACTTTGATGGTAATACTGCCATATACAGTGGATATGTTACTGTTAAAGGAATGACTCTTCCGATGTATAACAATAATGTAGTGATAGGTGGTCGAGCAACGGATGCACTGAGAATAAACTGGGCTAAGAACAAAAGTGCATCAGGATATATTATTGAACAATACAAAGGTGGAAAATGGATACGAATAGCAAGAATTGCTGATAAAAATACTACAACATATAGAGTAGAAAAGTTATCATCAGGAACAAACTACAAATTCCGTATAAAGTCATTCAATTTTGATGGTAATTCAGCAATATATAGTGGATATGTTAATGTGAGCGGGACAACATTAACAAAATGATATAAATGGTATAGTGCGTTAGTAATATAAGAAAAAAAGGATTGATCAGCTATAAGACGGATTAATCCTATTTTTCTATTATTGTTTATGATTTCTTAACTTGTCCAGATTCAGCTCTCATTTTGTCCTGGTGAGGATATTAATAAAAACCTTCTGTGATATATTAAGAGAAGGCTGAGCTTTCATAAAAATTGAATTACATAAAAAGGATATAGAAAATGAAATTTAAGTTTAACAAAAAAATGGTTAGCACAATAGTGATATTGATTTTTGGCATAGCAATTACAGTTGCAGCACTGTCTGCAAAGAATATGGAGCTTGAAAATAAGACAAGCTCAGAAATAGCCACAGAGACAGTATCAGCTACAGAGATGATATTGGATACAGAAAATACAGAGACTAGTAATGTGGATAAGAATTCATCAGATTTCTCAAAAGACAAAGCAACAGTAGTCGATGATAAGGACAAATCTGGTGATACGAAGAATTCTGATAAAAGTTCAACAACTACAAAAGAAACGGGTAAAAGCTTGAAAGATACAAAGAGCTCATCAAAAACCACCGATAATAATAATGATTCAGATAATGACAATTCAGGAATGAGTAATAATAATGAACCGAAATCTGATAACGGAGTGATAGAGCTTCCAATTATACCGGTTGACTAATGTGACGTGGTATTAACCTATGCATATAATGGTGGTTATAGACCGTAAAATTTTTGGGTAGTTGCTTTCTGGCACCACTTAGAAAGACGGTTAAAAAGTAATAGAAGCGTATGGGATACCAGTTGTGGTTTTACCTATATTTGAAGAAGAAACGTAAGATGAGTTAATACAATGGAGAACGATACATTGTAATTGTATTTTACATGGTAATCCGCTATACTAGATATAAGTGTAGCAGATTATTTTAATGGAGGAAGTCGAATGAAGACAAAAAAGTTTTTATCATTGGTGTTAAGTGCGGCTATGATATTAGGTGCGGCTGTTCCGGTCGCAGCAGAA
>ERZ859732.769-NODE-769-length-12001-cov-4.412690_pt1 | contig 12001 bp, 9 predicted proteins | sample MGYA00510123_ERZ859732 | MGnify/ENA primary metagenome ERZ859732 (study PRJEB30046, sample SAMN00715133) | human gut metagenome | study: EMG produced TPA metagenomics assembly of the A metagenome-wide association study of gut microbiota in type 2...
AGTTCCGTAAGGTCATCGCCAACAACATGACGGAAGACCGCACCCTCATCATCTCAACTCACCAAGTGCACGATGTAGAGTCACTACTCGACCACATCATCATCATGAACCAGAGCCAGCTCCTGCTCGATGCTTCGGTTTCAGACATCTGCGGGAAATACACCTTCGAGTACCGCAACCCACAGGAAATGGACGACACCGTGCTCTACGCCGAGCCAACCCTGCAGGGCAATGCCGCCATCTGCAAGCGACAGGAAGGTGAGCAGGAAACACAGATGAATCTGGAATTACTGTTCAATGCAGTGATAGGTGGAAAACTCACAGAGTAAGAGTTATCCATCAAGTTCATCAAGAATTAGAAAAATATAAAATCATCATTAAATAACGACGATTATGAACAAGACTTTTGATTTACATAGATTCGGAATGGTGCTGCGTTGGGATTTGCTTACCAACAGGAAAAGCTATTTCTGCAGTATCGCAGGATTGGCTATCGGTATCATCATGCTTTCCATTTCCACGCTTTATACCTTCCCTCATAGCCATTACATTGTAGAAGGAGGAGATTTGGGTAATTACTACGAAGATAGCATGACAGGACTCCTTGCCACTATTTTAATGGCGTTTTTCTTTGTATCTGCCTGCAACATCTTTAGCAATACGAAGACCAAGCTGCAACGAGAGAACTTTCTGATGTTGCCAGCCAACAATCTGGAGAAATATGCAGCTCGTTTCCTGATGATGAGTGTAGGCAGTATCCTCATCATGGTGATTGCTACGCTTATAGGCGACTTCGTGCAGTTTATATTGAGCTTTTTCATGACTCCCGGTTACCATGCAAGCATCATCGGAAGTTCTCTAAGACAAATATACGAAGCCGCAACCAATACCGGTGACAATCCTATCTGTATCTTAGCGGGGCAATGTAAAATAGAAGCAGCCCTGGTTGGATGGAGCTTTCTCATCATGATTTACTCCTTCACTCTGCTAGGCGGCACCTTCTTCCGCAAACAGCCTATCATCCTGACAGCCGTATCAGGTATTATCATTTACATGATTGTAGGTTATTGCGGCAGCAAGCTCGAAGATTGGAGAGCTTTCGATTTCTACACCCATCTTAATCATGATAATCCGGGCACTTCTCTCTGCATCGCCATCTTCTGGTCGGTCGTTTTCCTTGCTTTGGCAGCCTTCAGCCTCTGGGCATCCTACAAGCTCTTCACCCGCATGCAGGTAATCTGCAACAAGTGGATAAACATCTAACAGTACTTTCGCATGTGGTTCAAGAACGGGCTGAAGGCCCAAAAGCCCCTAGCCCAGGGCATCGCCCTGGGTATAATAGTAATTATTGCAAAGCGCCCTGTAAGGGCAAAAGCTTTGTAAATTGCCGGGGGCTTTGAAGCTTTTGCCCTTACAGGGCGACAGGCTAGCGTCCTTTAAAACCCAGGGCGATGCCCCCGGGGGGGGGGGGTCGCGTTTCCGGGGGGGGCTTTTTGTTCTGCTTTAAAGCACTTTGGCACCGTTTGCGGTCAATTTGAAGGTTGCGCCCAGCATATCCGCTGCCCCGCGGTACATCAGCATCCGCGTGCAAAAAGTGGTTTCGCATTTTCATCTCTCTTCCCAGCAAATCGAATTCGTGCTACAATAGATTCGGACAAATCAAAGAGGGAGAACGTAACATGAAAATACAATCTGTTGCTATTTTGGGCGCTGGAGCGGTGGGCTCTTACATCATCTGGGGGCTTTCTAAAAAGGATACTATCCGTCTGGGTGTGATCGCGGAAGGCAACCGTGCTCAGCGGCTGAAAGAAAGCGGCTGCGCCATCAATGGAGCAGTTTACCGCCCGGAGGTCTGGACCCCGCAGGAAGCGCAGGGCGTAGACCTGTTGGTCGTTACACTGAAATATGGCTCACTGCCCGGAGCTCTGGAAAGCATCAAGACTGCTGTCGGCAGCAATACCGTTGTGATGAGTCTGATGAACGGTGTGGACAGCGAAGAGCTGATCGCCGCACAGGTAGGTGCAGAGCATCTGCTGTATTCCTTCATCAAAGTTGCATCACATAAGGAAGCAGATGGTTACCATTTTGACCCGGATGCAACACTGGGCGTGATCTATGGTGAGCTGTCGGCACCGTATGAGAGTGAACGTGTCAAGGCAGTGCAGGAGCTGTTCACGGATTCCGAGGTCAACTTCCGGGTCACGGAGCATATTCGGGAAGAGATGTGGAGCAAGTTCCGGCTGAACGTCTGCAACAATCTGCCGCAGGCGATTCTGGGGGCCGGTGTGGGCTGCTACCGGGACAGCGTCCACATGAAAGCCATCAGCGATGGCCTGCGCCGGGAACTGGAAGCCATTGCGGCTGCACGTGGCATTGATCTGCGCATTGCAGATGCCGTCAGCCACGGATGCGCTGTTCCTGCCACGGCCCGTTATTCCACTCTGCAGGATCTGGATGCCGGACGGCATACAGAAATCGATATGTTCTCCGGTGCGCTTATGCGCATGGGGCGCGAGTTAGGCATCCCGACGCCCTACAACGAATACACCTACCACATGATCAAGGCTCTGGAGGAGAAAAACGACGGCATGTTTGACTATACGGCAACAGATGCTGTGACCTGCTCCCGATAATAAGGGGGTGTAGACGGCCCTTGCGGGCGGCTGCATTTTTCTGATTTTTCTTTATTTTTTGCAGAAAAAAACTCTCAATAGTCCCACCGTGGGTGTCTATTGAGAGTTTTTTTCTGCATTTTATAATTACCTGCGGCTCTGCGTTGCCTTTTGGCAGTCTGCATTTTGAAAAGCTGTGTTTCTCCTGCCGACCCTCTCCCCTTCCCTGCCGTTTCCCCGGATGCGCATGATTTTGTTTGCCGTTTTGTATACTATATATAAATTATTACAGTTTGTTTCTTTTGTTCTATTTTTGCAGCGGAGAAGATTTCTCGCAATACTTTATGCTTTTTTCGTATACTTTTACGTACTATCGAAGATTCTTAGAGAATTTTTTGTTCAGAATAAAACTCGCAATACAAGAAGGAGAATTTTTTTGTTTTTTTCTTTTGTTGTCAGAAAATTTCTCTCAATAAGCCTTTTTCCCCTCTGCCCTCTCTTTTTTGTCACCGCGCTCTCCCCTGCTCCGCCGGAAAAGCCGCGAACTGATTTTTTCACTGTGCAGCATTTTTCTCTCAACAGCGCAGAAGAAAACTCGCATTTCGCTGTCTGCTTTGCCCGCAGCCGCTTGCGTACTGAGAGTTTTTTTCTGCCAAATTGAGAGTTTTATTCTGGCAAAATCAGCAGAAGAGAACTCTCAGCACAGCAGAATATTTCTCTTTTTTCGTGGGAAGAAAACTCTTTTTTCACAGGAATTTTTCTCTCAATTCAGCAGAAGAAAACTCGCAATCTACTTATTATATATAAAGAGATAAATTTATAAAATAATAAATAATAATTATAAGAAAAAAAATACAAATGGCACATTTATTTTTTATTGCGAGAAGCCGTTGACATTTTCCGCAATTGCGTGTATGCTTAATGTACTGTATTTGTGGAGGTGTAGGCCTATGTCTGAAAAGCGGAAAAAAGACACCATCATTGAAGGCGAATACTATGACCCGGACCTCCCTGCGGAGGAAAACACGCCGCCACAAAAGCACCGCCGCACCCGCTCTGCAGGCAATGTACCCAAGTACAACCCGGCGTCGGAATCGATCATCACCAAGAGTAATGACCTGATCCAAAAGACAAAATATGCCCTGCCAAAGCTGGAGCAAAAGGTGCTGCTGGCAATGATGGCACAGATCAACCCCAAGGAGACCCCGGATGCGGACCGCGTTTATTCGTTGAGCTTTTCCGACTTCGGGCGGCTGGCCGGGGTCAACATGCACGACAACACCTATCTGGAATACCTGAAGGACACCGTCAAAAGTTTGGAGGACCGCTCCTTCTGGAGCCTGGACCCGGCCAGCGACGGCCACCAGTACAAGGTCCTGTCCTGGCTGCAGCGCGGCTCCACCGTGAATGACCGGGACAAGCAGATCCGCGTGCGCTTCAATCCGGAGATCCTCCCCTATCTTTCCCAGCTGAAAAGCAACTATACCTCCTACAACGTGGAATATCTGTTGACGATGAACAGCACCTACTCCATGCGTTTTTACGAAATTTTGCTTTCCTACGACAACGGAGACACCGATTACGGCTACACGAACGGCCTGGTGTTTCAGCCGGTCACAAAAGAGATACTGGACCGTTTCCCGGACAAGGCGAAGGACATCCGCGGCTTCAAGTACAAGGTGTTTGACATTCAGGAGCTGAAGGAGCAGCTTTCTCCCCCGCCGGAAAAGCGCAAAAAGGACAAGGAAAAGCCGCTGACAGAAAAGTACAGCAACTTCCACGATTTTGAGCGCTACGTCCTGACCAAGGCCAGGGACGAGATCAACCAGATGACCGACCTCTGGTTTGACTATATCCCGGTCCGCATCCGCGGCGGCAGAAAATACGAGCGGCTGTACCTGTTCATCCGCTACAAATCTGCGCAGGAGATGGACGCAGTGCGCCAGCTGCACGCGCAGAAAAGCGCTCGCAATGAAGAAGTCCCGCGCCGCAGAAGGACGCGGAAAACCACCGAGCCGGAACGAAGCGCGGCAGCTGTGTCCGTGGCAGAGCCGCTGGGGGACGAGCTGTTTACTATGACGGTGACGCGGGCAGTTCGCGTGCTGGAAAGCAGGGCGCGCAGCCAGACCCTGCAGGAAAAAATTTCACCGGAGCTGTACAGTGCGGTGTCCTCGGTGCTGGTATACACGGCGCGTCTGCTGACCAACACCAACAGCGAGAAAAGGGCAAAGCAGGCGCAGGAGACCCGCGATGCGCTGAACCGCATCCTGGCCCAGCAGCACGATTTGACCTGCTGGGCGCTGGGCATGGCGCGGATGATGCTGACCAAAAAGGAGCACGGCCAGCTCAAGTCGCCGCAGTACAACGCGACCATTGTATACAACGCGATGGAGGATATTACGATCATCCCGAGCGGCAGGGACGAGCTGCGCAGCGCTGGTGCAACGGATCATTTCAAGGCAGATCTGTCCGTCTTTGATGAATAAATTTGCCACGGAGTTATAAGACCAAAAGGCATAACAAAAAGCGTATGGATACCCGGTCCGCAAAAAGCTGCGGCACAGGCGTGTCTATATGCTTTTTTCTTTATATAAAAATTTGCCACGGAGTTATAAGACTTTTCTGCCGCAGAAAAGCCCTGCCAAAACTGCAAAAGTGCTGTTGACGATGCTGGCAAATGTGGTATACTATACATAGATGAAAACGACATAAAAAATAATTTGCCACGGTGTTATAACTACATAATGAAATGGGGAACAAGCGAATGGCTGCAACAGTAATAACCATTGCGGTGGAAAAAGGCGGCTGCGGAAAAACCGTAACGACCTCTAACCTTGCCTATCTGATGGGCGACGAGGGCAAAAAGGTGCTTTGCCTGGACACCGACCCGCAGGGCAACCTGACGTTTGCCCTGACAGGCGGCAACGCCATTACCAGCAAGGCCTTTGCCAACCGCAGTCTGTATGATATGATCGACGGCTTCCGCTACAACACACAGACCAGAGATTTTATCGTCGAGTCGGAATATGAAAACGTGGACCTGATCCCGGCCAACGACCAGACGCCGCGCCTGTCCAAGCGGCTGGAGGATCTGTACACGGACGCCCAGCGGGACTATGACCGCGGCGACCCGAAGTATCTGGCCAGCGATACCGACGTGCTGGACTATTTCCTGCGCCAGGTCAAAAACGAGTACGATTATATCCTGATCGACACCCAGCCAAGCCGGGACAGCCTGCTGCTCTCCAACGCAATTGCCGCGGCGGACTATGTGCTGATCCCGCTGAAGTGCGATTCCTTCTCGGAGGACTCGGCGTTCCGCACCTATGTGCTCTGCAATGAGATGCGCAAGAGCAAGACTTCCCGCATCAAGGGCGTCGGCGTGATGCTGACGATGGTGCAGAAAAGTGCAGCCTCGCAGGACATCCGCAGTGACTGCCGGGCCAAGCTCGGCGCAACGCTGTTCAACGCGGAAATCGCCTTTGGCAAGAGTGTGGATAACAGTATCAACCGCTGCGTGCCGGTCTGCTACTCGGCCCGCACGCAGCCCCCGGCCAAAAGCTATGTGGCGGCGTATGAGGAGCTGAAAAAGCGCCTGGCCGAATTGGAGGAAAAGTAAGATGGCTATGAAAAAGAAGCCCGGCAGATCCAAGGTCGAGGTGGGCATTCCGTCCACCGAGGCGGTTTTCAGCGCCGGAAACAACAACGCCTCCGGCAGCCTGATTGCCAACCTGGCCACGCAGAACCGCGCCGAGCTTGCCTATGAGCTGCGGGAAATTGCCTTGCAGGACATCGAGCTGAACCCGGACAATGCGATTTTCCGCCAGCTGGACACCGACGAGGATGTGGAAACACTGGCCAACGACATTGACCGCAACGGCCTGATGCACAATCTGGTCGTATATCCGCGGACGGATGGCAAACAGACGAAGTACGTTCTGCTCTCCGGTGAGCGCCGCTATAAGGCATTGAATTATTTGCAGGCGCGCGGCGACGCAAAGTGGAACACAGTCAAAAACTGCCGTGTTGTCACAACACCGCTGAGCGACAACGAGAAAAAAGTCATGCTGCTGAGCGCCAACCTGCAGGTGCGCGGCGGCTTTGCCAACGAGATGATCCGCCGCAAGGCGGTTGCCGAGCTGGTGTCCTGCCTGCAGGCAGAGCCGTACAACCTGACAGCAGCCGAGGCAAAAAAGGCCATCAAGGAGGCAACGCCCATCAACGGGCGGCAAATCGATAAAGATCTGAGCATTGAAAAAAATCTGAATGAGGGTCTCAAGGATCTGCTGGATCGTGGCTTTGTGCTGCGCAGCGAGGCGGAGAGCTTTTTGCGGATGACGCCCGAGGAACAGAGAATCGCTGCCCAAATGCTGCAGCAGCTCTATGCTATTGCGTACAACGGCCCGGGCAGCGCAGCCATTCAGGACGAGAAAAAAGCGATTCGCGGGCGATTCGTGGATGCACTGCGGACGGTGGCCGACACCAGCAGTATGCAGGATGCCCACGAGGCGTTGGTCGCTGCGGTGTTCACGGTCCAGAAGGAGATGGCGTGTCTGAAGGAGACCATCCGAAAGGTCAAGACCATCCCGCCGGAGCAGCCCGCCGCGCAGGTCGAGCAGACAGAGGTCATCCGGGAGGTCAGGGAAAAGACCGCCGGTGCCAAGGCACAGAGCAAAATTACGGGCAAGCTGTCCAGCCAGACAAGCCGCTTAGAAACGATGCTGCGCAGGAAAAACCCCGAGAAGCGCCTTGCAGAAAAGTATACCCACGAGGAGCGCCGGCAGGCCATGAAGGAGCTGGACGAGATGATCGCCACGGCCACGCGGCTGCGGGAAATCATTGCAAAGGTGGAGCGCAGCGCCGATGAAGCCCAGGAAGTATAGGCTGCGTATCCGCCTGCACCGCAAAATTTACGACCTGTTTGAGATGGAAGCATTGTGGCAGGACAGTAAGATCGGTACGCTGGCCAACCGCATCTTGCAGGAGGAGCTGACCAAGCTCCGGCAGGTCGGACTGGACCACTGCGTGTGCGGGGATGAGGACGCAGCATCCGCGCGGCGCATCGAGGCAGAGAAGCACCCCGAGAGCTATTATATGCTGCCGTCGTTTGACTGCCGCGAAAAGTATATGCCGACCCATGGCCGCGGCCTTGACACGAAGGGACAGGTCACGCTGCTGGTCACAGCGGAGCAGCTGCAGCTGATCGACGCGCTGTTTGACCGGGAAAGCGGCTGTGTCCGCGGGCTTTACTCGGAATCTCAGGGGCAGACGGTCAAAAGCTACCGCTATCAAATCGTGGGGCTGCTGCTGCACAATCCCTTGCTGCAGGAATTACAGAAGCAATAATTGCTACAGAAAAGGACTCGCAATGGATTTGCGGGTCTTTTTTTATAGAAAGTTTGTGGCAGGGAAGGGGAGAGTAAGGAGTATTGCGAGAGAATTTCTTGAAAAAAATGAAAAAAAGTAAGAAAAAAGCACCTGCTTTGTTATAGAGAGAATGTAGGGGCGAACATTGTTCGCCCGCCAACCTGGTGCAGCAAGGCTTTTCCGGGAAGGCCTTGCACATGGCGCGCGGGCACGGGCGAGCAATGCTCGCCCCACAGAGTTTTATAACGGCAGAATGATTTACAAACAGTAATAGTAAATTAAATGTTTCCAAATTGTACTTTTGATGCCCTGTATTGCGAGAAACTTTCTGCGAAAAAAAGAAAAAATCTCCGCCTTGCAACTGCGTTTTATATCTGCTACAATAGCGGTAAAAATAGGGGAGGTCTGCACATGGAACCGGAAAAGCTGTTGGAGGCGCTGCACACAGCGGAAAAACTCAAGGACACAACACGGCATTGCTATACATCAAAGGGACGGCATGAGAGCGTGGCCGAGCACAGCTGGCGTATTGCGCTCATGGCGTTCTGGCTGCGGGATGAATTTCCGCAGGCGGACATGGACAAGGTCATCCGCATGTGCCTGATCCACGATCTGGGCGAGTGCTTTACCGGGGACATCCCGGCGTTTGACAAGACCGCCGCCGATGAGGCCGCCGAGGAAGCACTGCTTTCCCGCTGGGTCGATTCACTGCCCGAGCCGGTCTGTACCGAGATGCGGACGCTGTACGCGGAGATGGCCGCCTTGCAGACGACGGAGGCCAAAATCTACAAGGCGCTGGATAAAATGGAGGCCATCGTCCAGCACAACGAGTCCGCAATTGCGACCTGGGAGCCGCAGGAGTATGCGCTGAACCTGACCTACGGCGTGGAGCAGTCGCAGTTCTCGCCCTATATGCAGGCGCTGCGGGAGGCCCTCCGGCAGGAAACGCTGCGCAAGATGGAGCAGGAGGGCGCGACACCGCAGCCGTGAGAACGGTATAAAAATCCTCCTGGCGGGCAGAATAGAAGGTGATGATTCTGCTGACAGGAGGAAACCAAATGCGAGAAATGTTCTGCTTTCAGTGCCAACAAACGGCGCATAACACCGGCTGCGACGGCAAGGCCGGTGTCTGCGGTAAAAAGGCCGACACCGCCAACTATCAGGATGAGCTGATCGGGGCACTTATCGGGCTGGCGCGGGCGGCGCGGGCTGGGACACCGACACCGCACACCGATGAATTGATTTTGAAGGGCCTGTTCACGACGATCACGAACGTGAACTTCAACAACGAAACTATCCTGCAATGCAAGGCGGAAATCGAAAAGGAAAAGGCTGCCGTCGGCCCCGGGCAGCTTGACGATTACGACCTTGCCGCGCTTTGGGCGGCGGGGGAGGACGTGCGCTCGTTGAAATCGCTGATCCTCTTTGGGCTCAAAGGCATGGCGGCCTATGCGTACCACGCCCGCGCACTGGGGAGAACAGACCCCGCTGTGAACGCCTTTTTCTATGAGGCACTCGAGGCCATCGGCGCAGAGAAAACGCCTGACGAGCTGCTGGCGCTGGTGCTGAAAACCGGAGAAGTCAATCTGGCCTGTATGGCGCTGCTGGACGCAGCCAACACCGGCGCATACGGTGACCCCGTGCCGGTCACGGTGCCGCTGACGATTGAGAAGGGCCCCTTCATCGTGGTCAGCGGCCACGACCTGCACGATCTGAAGCTGCTGCTGGACCAGACCGCGGGCAGGGGCATCAACATCTACACCCACAGTGAGATGCTGCCCGCCCACGGCTACCCGGAACTGAAAAAATATCCGCACCTCAAAGGCAACTTCGGCACGGGCTGGCAGAACCAGCAGTCAGAGTTCCACAACATCCCCGCGCCCATCCTGTTCACAACGAACTGTCTGATGCCGGTGCGGCAGAGCTACAGTGACCGTGTGTTCACGACGTCGGTGGTGTCCTACCCGGAGCTGACCCACATCGGGGACGACAAGGATTTCACCCCGGTCATTGAAAAGGCGCTGGAATGCGGCGGCTACCCCGAGGATCACCCGATGACCGGGATGAACGGCGGCAGCACGGTCATGACCGGCTTTGCCCGCAATGCGGTGCTGTCTCACGCAGAGCAGATCGTCCGGCTGGTCCGGGAGGGGAAGATACGCCACTTTTTCCTGATCGGCGGCTGCGACGGTGCAGCACCGACGCGCAGCTACTACACGGACTTTGCACGGATGACGCCGCCCGACACGCTGATTCTGACGCTGGCCTGCGGCAAGTACCGGCTGAACGATATGGATCTGGGCAGCATCGAAGGCATCCCGCGCGTTCTGGATTGCGGGCAGTGCAACGACGCCTACAGCGCCATTCGCATTGCGCTGGCGCTGGCCGAGGCGTTTGGCTGCGGCGTCAACGACCTGCCGCTTACGCTGGTGCTGTCGTGGTATGAGCAGAAGGCTGTCTGCATTTTGCTGACGCTGCTGTATCTGGGGCTGCGCAATATCTACCTTGGCCCCACGCTCCCGGCGTTCGTCTCACCGAATGTACTGGACTTTCTCGTTAAGCAGTACAACCTGACGCCCACGGGCGACCCGAAAACAGACTTGGAAAAGATACTGAACCGACAATAACAACATCCGCCGTGCAGAGAGACGCCTGGGAGACATCGGCGATATGAACGCCCAGCTCATAGCCGCCCCCGGAGAGCCGGGTCAGGCTGACGGCATCGTCGATATCCTTGGTCTCGGCGCTGTCGATGGTGTGGGTGCCGTGGCGGCTGTTGACGCGCTCCATAAAGTGGTCGCGGCCCGGGTCATTGCTGTTTATGACCAGATCGATGCAGGCGCGGTCCAGCGCGACGGGGTCAAGGCTCGAGAGGATGCCCACATCGTTCATGCAGGGGTCCTCGGCCACGGCGCAGCAGTCGCAGTCAACGGAAAGGTTCTTCATGATGGCGACATAGGCAATCTTGCCCGCAAAGTGCTTTGCCACGGTGGAGGCGGCGTCTGCCATGGCTTCAAGGAAGGTGTCCTGCTCGGCGCAGTTCTCCCACAGGATGTGCTGGTCTGTGACCTTGCCGCCGGAATGGATGTACGCCTTGCCGGCGCTGGACGCGCAGCCGATGGACAGCTGCTTGAGCGCACCGCCGTAGCCGCCCATCGGGTGACCCTTGAAGTGGATGAGCACGAGCATACTGTCATAATTCTCGATGTTCTTGCCCAGATAGTTGACCTTGAGGACCTTGCCGTTTTCGACGGGCCATTCGACGTCCGGACCCTCGGCGTCCATGATGTCAACATCAAACAGGTCGCTCCAATGATGCTTCTTCATCAGCTCGATGTGCTTGGGCGTCTCGTTGCGCGCGCCGCCGTAGGCCGTGTTGCACTCAACAACGGTGCCGTTGACGGCGTCGATGACGGGCTTCATAAACTCGGGGTGCAGGTAGTTCTGGTTGCCGTCCTCGCCGCTGTGGACCTTGACGGCCACCCTGCCGGGCAGCTCGATGCCCAGCTGGCGGTACATCTTCACAACGGCTTCGGGGGTGAGTTCGTTGGTGAAATAGACAGTAGATTTAGCCATAATAGGGGGACCTCCGTTTAAAATAGTAGCGTGATAAAAGGCTTCCCCCTCGGGGGAAGCTGTCCGCGGAGCGGACTGATGAGGGCAAAGCATGCGATTGCTGCCTGTTCACGGGTGGCCAACGGAGGGCTGCCCCTCATCCGGCCTCGGTCGGGGCCTCGGCCACCTTCCCCCTCGGGGGAAGGCTATTGAAACCGCAGAGGCAGCTCCGGTTCGCACCCGCACTTTTGCCTTTCTGCTGTCTCTAGCATAGCATGAAAGCCGGGTTTAATGTCAAGTGGTTTTGCAAAAAATGAAGCAAAAGCCTTGCAAAACACGACAAACTGTGCTACTGTAAATTTGTACAAAAGGGGAGCTTGCGTAAAGCGGGCTGAGAGTGGGCTGTATCGCCCTGACCCAAACGGCAATACCGCACAATTCCCGCCCTACGGGCTTAAGCACCGCTC
>ERZ859732.771-NODE-771-length-11998-cov-2.187390_pt1 | contig 11998 bp, 8 predicted proteins | sample MGYA00510123_ERZ859732 | MGnify/ENA primary metagenome ERZ859732 (study PRJEB30046, sample SAMN00715133) | human gut metagenome | study: EMG produced TPA metagenomics assembly of the A metagenome-wide association study of gut microbiota in type 2...
ACGGATTATATTTTTTGTTAGTTACTTTTGTCATATATACTTCATATTTATTAAGTTGTTTATTTAAATTACATTCAATATCATTTTCACTACAAGTATAATTTTCTGGAATAGTATTTTCATCTTTTACTTCTATATAATAATTATCTGAATTATTATTTTCTTTTAAAATATTAGTATAATTTAACATAAAAGGTACAAAGAATATTAATAATAAACTTACCACTATACCAGTTATAGCATTACCACTTATACTCATTGCAAGATTTGCTACAGTAAAAGCAAACATATAAATACTAAACCATATTAATACATAGTCTAATAACATTATAAATGGTATTGGTATATTAAACATTAAACTTACCATACCTATTAATAAAGCATTTACTATTAACATTACTAAGAATATTAATAATCCCCCAATAGTATTAGTAATAAAAATACTTTTTCTACTTATTGGCATAGAATTAATAAAGTCTACACTCTTCTTTTTAAACATAAAGTTAAATAAACATATAGATATAACTAAAGGTAAGAAATATATACCAATTATATTAATCGCAGATATATCTAATAATGAAGGTACATAGTTATTACTATTAATCGAAGTCATTATTAATGCTAACGTATTTAATATAGGTATTAATAATGTAAATATTAATAGTATTACCTTAGATTTTTTTAAGTTTTGACGTAAATAATTAATATTAAATAACTTCGTTAAATTCATATCCTAAGGCCTCCATTTCATATATAAATACCTCTTCCAAAGTAAGTGGAAGATAATCAAGTATTAAAGGTTTCATCTTTTCAATTTTTTTCTTACTTTTACCGTCAGTATCTTTAATAATTATTGTAGCCACACTACCCTGTTTCTTAAAACTCAAGATATTAAAGTCTTCAAAGTCATCTTTATCAAAGTTCTTTTCAAATGATAATTGAACCTTAAACATATTAGTTTTAATAGTATCAACATCACTCTCAAACAAAATACCTCCTTGATATAAAAGACCCAAATTATCGCAAATATCCTCAAGTTCTCTAAGATTATGACTAGTCATAACAATTGTAGTATTTTTTTTATTCATTTGCTTAATAAGAATCTTTTTCATAGTATTTCTAATAACCGGATCAAGTCCATCAAAAGTTTCATCAAAAAACATATAATCAGCATTAGTAGAAATAGCACATATTAAAGCACACTGTCTTTTCATACCTTTAGAAAAAGTACTAATCTTCTTATTAAGACTAAGATTAAGCATATTAGCAAGTTCTTTAAGATAATTCATATCAAAATTCTTATACATAGATTCATAGTATCTAGCAGTATCCATAAGTGTATAATTAGAATTAAAGTATAAATCATCTTGAACAAAAACCATTTTCTGTTTAATAACATCATTATCATATACCTTACTACCATCTACAGTAATATCACCACCATCAGTATCATATATACCCATAATAGTTCTAAGAAGTGTAGACTTACCACTACCATTAGCACCTACTAAACCATAAATAGAATTATCTTTAATATTACAACTAAGATCTTTAAGTACATAATCTTTATCATATTTCTTTGATAATTTATCTATCTTTATCATATAAAATCTCCTTTCACTATCAATATATGATTGTACTATCTGCACTAGTACAATTAAATCATACTACATAATATTATTATTGTCAAGAAAAAAATGCAACTTCAAAGTCACATTTTATTTATCATAATATATTTTTTTATAACTATCTCACCAATAATATTTTTCTCTCTTACTATCCTTTCTACTATAATCTTACCAGTATTAATTAAATAATCAATTCTAGCAGAAAAAAACAAATCACCCCTAATACCAAATAACTCTTTTGAAACTAATGTCCCTATAAATGAATGATATTTTATAGAATTATCATATAAACTCAAATATTCTAATATTACATTATCTAAAAAATCAAAACTACATGATACTAACCTATTATTTTCAAGTAACCTCAAATCACCATTTTCTTCTAATAATTTTTGCCATATCAGACAAATATTATTTATTTCATCATTATTTAATTTTTTTGTATTTAAAAGTAATTTTTCAATTTTAGTAGAATCATAACTTCCTAAAGAAAAATACTCTTTATTATAAACATCACAGCAATATATAGTTTTATTCTTATTACCCAAATAATTAACAAGAAAATAATAAGTATTAATTCCCTCACTATCACAAGAAGAATACCATATTCTAATTCCATCATAATCATTAATTTTTTCAATTAATTCATTAAATATACATTTAGGATTCAATTCTACATCTAAGACTCTCTTATATTCACTTTGCTCAATATTCTTAATTTTACCATATGTAAGTAATAGCGAAAAACTAACAATATCATTCTTCTTAAACAAATTTGAATAAGTAAGAACATTCTTCTCTGATTCACTAATAACAATTTCTAACATTATAGTATCACCTCTTAAACATAATTATATTTTAATAATATATCATTGTCAATACAAGTATTTTTCAACTCACTCCTAATCTAGAGACTTAACCTAAGGCTCTAGATTATCTTTGAAGACAAACAAAAAATTGGCTTCAAAGAAAGAGTGTGAAACACAATGGTTCACACTCCAATAACAAACAACTATTTCTTCTTCCTATAAAAAACACTATAATAAGAAAAATCAATACTATTAATAACCTTCTTATAATCATCATAACTAAAATTTTTAATAACATCAATATCATCTACTTCAGCATAATCAAATGTAATATAATTATCTTCAATAGGACGAACATAATTACTAATACTATCTTTCCTAACAGACAAACTAGTAAGACTATTCTTCTTAACAAGCTCAAACAATTCCCTATCATCATCACTAATACCATTAGCAGTACTAATAACAATATTCTCAAAATCATCACATAAAGAAGTCAAAGCATAAATCTCTATAACCAAATAACCATTATAATAATAGAAAGAATTACCAATACTGCCTATATAATCATCGCTATTATTAATATATTCATTAATCTTTGAATACCTAGAAAAATTAATATCCAAAAACCAACCAATGTACCAATCAAGTTTATATCCATCATAATTAGATAAATCCCTTATATCAATCTTAAAACTAACAGTTACCTCATCCATCAAATTACATTCATAAGTAGTATATTTAGAAACAATATCTCTTTTATCAATTATCTTAGGAAGTTTCTTATTACATTTAAAAGACATATTATTATAAAACATTCTAATTTTATCAAGAACTATATCATAATCAAAATTACCCGCTACTACTAAAAACTGATTACAAGGAACATATATACTATCATAAATATCTTTAAGATCATTAACAGTAATACTATTAATACTATCTTCACTACCCAAATTATCCATACAATTACTAAATAAAGTTCTATCTCTAATATCCGCTATTCTTCTTCCCTCATTATTTTGACTATCTCTAATTTCATTTAATACAGCATATTTAGTTTTATTTAACTTCTCATTAGTAAAAGAAACATTATATATACCATCTAAAAAAGTATCTAAACACTCATAAAAATTACATACCGTATTAAAAAAATAAGAAGTATTAAAAGCACTAGTACCAGCATTACAACTAAGTACATTATATTTTCTCAAGTTATCTAATAAATCACCAGAAACAGTATTCTCACAAACATAATGTTCAAGTAAATGAGCACTACCCTCTTTAATATTTCTCTTTTTACCATTATAATCTATATAAGAACTATAATTACCACCATAAAAAGTAAATAATTCCATATGATTAGTACTCTTACTCCTATCAGTATATATAAGAATAGTAAGACAATTATCTAAAGTAATAAACTTAGCTTCATCCATTATTTATCACCACCTACATACTTAGATACCATAACAAGTCTATTCTTAATAAAATCACTAACTTCTTCTTTAGTAATAGTCTTTAATATATCATAATACTTATCCTTAACATACTCTAAATGTTTATCTATATGTTCATATAAAATATCACCTAAATTCTCTTTACTAAGTTCATTATCAATTCTTGCATTTTCTATTATTAAAGGAAGTTTATCTTCAATATAATTAATATCTTCTATTACTTTCATAACATCATTATAAATATCAAATATCATTTTAAAATTACCCTTATCAGTAAAAGAAGCCAAAGTTAGTGTACCAAACTTCGTATATCTAGCATAACATCTATATACCAAATCATTATCCTTTCTCAAACTATCAAACAAAATATTAGATACATTAGAATATAAAAGGTTTTTAACAACACTAAGTAAAACAGTATCTCTAACAGAGTTAATATTTCTAACCTTATAATTACAATAAACACCTACTGTTGAAAAAGAACTATCTTCAGTAATAACATCTACTTTATCAGGTATACACTTAGCATAAACATAATAATCCATCTTAAATCTAACTTTACTTATCTTATTATTAAGAAGAATCTTCTTAATAAGTTCTTTAGATTTATCAACATCAACATTACCAATTAAATATACCAAAGGAGAACCACTAATAATTTTATTATAAGTATCGTATAATCCCTTAGGAGTAACATTATCTAATAACGAAGGATTTTTAAAAACTTTAGATATCAAATAATCATTTTCATCTATCAATAAATCATTTTTATAATCATAATAACTAAAAAAATCAGTACTAATTCTATCAACATTATTCTTATAAAAGGTTATAGCATCTTCTACCTTATTCTTAGGAAACACTCCATCTTCCAAATAAGGATTATATATAATTTCCTTAATAAAATTCAAATTATCTTCTAGTACATCCTCTCCCAAACATTCATAAGAAGGATAACTAAGAGAAAACTCCAAAAAAGGGCTATTACCAATAAAGGCAATTTTACTATCATAAGATAAACAATAATTATTAATATTAACTACCGCTATTTTTTGATCAGTATTATACTTATTACTTCTATTAAATGCTATTCTCTCAAGTATTTTTAAAATTTCTTCTCTATAATCAATTATTGGATAACTAATAAAAATAATACATCTTTTAAAATCATTATTTTTAATTACTAATGGTTCATTCATTTTATCAAACATACAAACACTTCTTTCATATAAATTATATTTAAAAATTAAACCAGCCATTAACAGCCTCAACAGTATTATTCATATTGTTTGGTGTAGAATCTTTCGCAGGCTCACTATGCCAATACATTTTTCTTCCTCTAGGAGTAGCCTCTGGCAAATCATAGTATTCGATTCGATTTATTTCTTTTCCATTAGCTAATGTGTATTTCTTCATTTCACCATAAAAATCAAAATTCCAAAATGTCGCATTATCCGTAGGTTTTCTAAGATAAAACTCAAATGCGCTTGTCCTTGGAGTAGACAAGATATCTAATGTATGTTTTTCATATGTTAGCTTTTCAACATTATCCGGGGTTGCATCAGTCACCTGGACTCTTCCTTTTAATCCTTTCCCATTTGTTGTACCAAATAAAAGACATGCTGGACATAATTCATCTGTACTGCTACACGGTACGTAATCTCCCATTATATCATTCCATTTTCTTTTTTGCGCAATACGACCAATAGATGAATTACTTAAATAAACAAGTACTTCATCATCACCATTTTCTTTTATACGTGTTACGCTCATATAATAAACCGGAACCAGATTTTTATCACCTGATTTTGCTTTTTCAAGAGCATCACTCAGATTTTCGTTTGGGATCTTATTTGAGTTTCTCCCACTTCCTGCTCCATCTCGATTAAGCGCTGATAGTAATGTTCTATAAGGCTCATTATCCCTTATTTCCCACTTTTTAACAATATCATTTCCTTTTTTTAAAAATCGAATACTATATTCAGATTTATTTACTGGAATATTGTATTGTACCCATCCTAAATCCTCAGCATATTCACCATTTTTATAAGGTAGCTTTTTGCCGTCTACATAAACACAACCATCTTTTTCATTCACATATATTCTATTAGCAGCTTCTTTTTTCACTATAGTTGCCTTATATAAAACCCAATGGTCATTTTCATATGCAAGCAATCCATGATGGCACAATGCACCATACACTGGGACACGTCTGCTGATTGGTTTCTCATCAAGTAAAAATGGAACACAGCTATTAGTTACTATTTCATAAACACTTCTAAGCATTCCTCTTAGCTCGCTTCCGGGTATAGTTGGGATTCCATCTGGACTTCTAAAAAAATCATATTCTTTATGAAATGAATCTTCTCTTTCTTCTATATTTTTATCTTCAACATATTTATTCTTTTTCGTATCCCAGTACCTTGGATGTGCCCCATCTGGAATGATTAGTGGAGTCCTTGTTGTTAATTCAACATCCAACCAGCCACTTAATAGCTCACTCTTCTTCGCATAGGCTGTTTCTCTGGAAATACGTTTATCATTTATATTACCTTCAAATGGTATAAAATTATACGGATTAACAAATATCTTTTTCTCATCCATTTCATATCACCTTTTCCTTTTTAGGTTTCTTTACAAACCCACATACTCTATAATCTGTGATTTTTGCCATCCCATTTTCATCATAATTAATGTAAGAAATAATCTTAGAACTGTCTTCGTTTCCACTAATAGGAAGACTATATTCACCTCCAACAGTTGTATAGAGCACTTTATTACCAAACGTATCTGTCTGATTATTATTCTCATTAATTCTATTCTGATTTAAATCAAGCGTCTGATACTGCACCATATATTCTGATTTATCAAGTTTGTCTTCTGAAGCTATTCTCCACTGAAAATCCGTTCCTACAGTACTTCTTATAAAAAGTATTTCCTCTCTTTCCGAGAATAATCTTATCTCCAATACATTATCTTTATTTAATTGGTTAAACTGTTCCAGTTCAGCTCTCCCGGCATAAAATCTATCGGTACAATATGCCAGAAAATATCTATTATCTCCAGCATATTTTTTAATCTCATTGATGAGTTCATTTTCTGAAGTTATTCCAGAATCTTTTATCCATTTATCTTTTGTATTATTATATTCAATACTCATGTAATCCCTCCAAAAAACCAATACTTCCTGATTTCAGATTTTCAGTATAGTCCATGCCATTTACATTTAATTTCATCACCTCGACTCGCCCATGCCCTGTTTCTGTTGATGCACCAAATGTAAGCATTCCATTATCTAAATCCAATAACGACACTTCCAGGAGCTGTCTTTGAAGTTTGCTCATTTTTCCCTTATCAATCATTATTTCGAGAGTTCCGACACCACCTTGCCAGAATTCATCTGTAAATAATGCAGAGTTTTTAGGTGCCTGTGTAAAACGTTCCACTGCATTTCTTGTAAGGACATATGGTTTGCCACCTTCAATAATAGTTTCTCCAAAGCGTATTCTAGATAGGGTATTATCCGCCCTGCCCCTTCCAAATAAACAGTCCAAAGCTGTTCTTTCATCATTATTATCGCTCATAATATGACTCAATATTTCCTGCATATGATGTCTAAACACACCGGCCCAAGTTGTTCCAGGTACCACTGGTTTACTATCTTTGTTCACCATAACAACAGAATCAGGTGCCTTCTCTATTCGTTCCATATTTACTCGTATAGAAAAACTACCAATTACTTTAAATTGAACTTCTATTCTATCGAACTGTCCATCTTCAGACTTATCTTCATTATCTAAATATACTTTTTCTCCGCTAAAATCAAATTCAGACCATGGATTAAAATCGAGCCATTCATCAATGCAGTTTGGAAAATCAAATTGATGCTTTCTAGCCTCAACCTTCATCTTACCATATCCGCGAGTCGTTCTAGCTCCAAATTGTATTCCATACTTAACAACATCTTTGATAAGGATATCAAGACCTTCCATTACTTCATTTTCATACTCCTCATCGTCTCCACTCCATTCCAAAATACAATAGTATGGAACATCTGTTTCAACTACCTGAAAATCATATTTATGACCATCTTTAGCAACACCCCATTTATCTATGGCCACTCCATCACGAATTGATATTTTATAGTCGCTTATTGATACATTTCGAAATTCTGATTTGTCATTATCACATATTTTCTGTGGACAGATGGCATCACTAATAATAATGTCACTTGCAGTTGCTTCATCATTTTTAATAATTCCAAATAACTTTTCTGGATCTTTACCACCAAGTTTTTCATATTTTTCTCTTAATACTCCGGCCATACTGCTTCCCGGAATAAATGGAATCCCGCGACTGTCGCACATAAGATCATTATCTGAAATATCATTTTCTCCATTTCCTATTCGAAGTGGAGAAATCTGACTCAATTTTAACTGATAATATACTTTTTTCAATTTAGTCACCCTCTCTCTTTCTGATAATGATATTTATGCAAGGCTATATTCAATGGTTCTTTCCAATTTGCTTCAATTTGATTAATCAAATTATGATCTAAATCATATAATTTTAACTGTGCATTCCACTCAGTCTTGATTATCTCTACAAACTTGGTTGCCTCTGCTTTTCTACTAAGCTTCTTCTCACTACTTAAATCACTTTCTTTAATCTTTGAAATCATTTTATTTAAAGCAGAATAGTCATTAGCTTTTGAAACCATATTCCTAAGTCTTGCCTCAGGAATATTTTTAGTAACTTCAGCTTCTGCAATTTTTAAAGCAAAGCTACGCATATGCTCCATTATTGCTTCCATCTTTAATCGGGTAAGTAGCTGCTCTATTCGATTATTATCAACCATAAAATGTGCCTGTTCAATTCTTGACATCTCAATAGATGACACTTTTTCAAAATCAAAAACGGTCATAATGCCGCATATTCCCATACCTTCCTGAGCAAATTCACCGATGCGAATTGTCTGTGGAATATCACATTCTTCTTTAACTTTAAAGCAATACACACTTCCGGCTCTTACAACAGGAATCTGTGGCTTCTGCAACTGCCATGTTGACTGAAAGCCTCCAATAACATGATATCTGCAATAATCGAGACTATTCTCAGCAATATCTGATGATAAATTCAATTTTTTACCAATAGCCTCACGAATACAAGCAGAATCTGTTCTATATACACCATTATCTAACAATGCAAGATCCGACTGCAATACAACATACAGCTTTTCTCCGGCCTTAACATGGCGAATATTATTCTTATACTCTTCCACTTCAGGTTTAGCATACAATGAACATGTCGCATACTGAGCACTTTTACTTCGTCCAAACTGAATACGAGCTTCATATAAGCACTTTAATACCTTATCTTTCATATTAACCGGACATATAATTGTTCCTCCATAAACTGCTCCAGCATCTATTGATTCCTGCATGTATAGCATTTTAGTATTATTTTCATCATTATTACCATCTTGCTGAGTTCCATTTATTGCATAATGATAATAAGTGTGAATTGACGGTTCTGCAATTTTATATTCATTCTGTGTCTGTACAGTAAAAGAACCATCTAAAGTTTTTGGCTTTTTCTTTTTCCAATCATCCTTTTCCTCAATTAAGTTGTTAATCAGCTTATTACCGCCATTCTTTAGTCTGACTATCATCATAGGCACAGGTACTGAAATTTCACCCTCAATCACCGGAGTCAGGCCAGACCAGCTTACGGTACCATCTAGAAACAACTTTCTAAAATCCTCATCTTCTGCACTTCCGGAATGAAGATAATATCCGGCCATGCAACCAATTACACTTCTAGCCGGTACCGATGTATTTAATTCATCACATCCCGGCAGTGTAAGAGGTGAATTAAGTACAACCTTATATGATATCTTTACCAGCTTATCAGCTTCTGAACAATCTATATCAGCTTTATTGTCATTCTCCGTAAATAGAATGCTGACCTGTTTTGCGCTATCTTCACACAATTTAATCGATACATTTCCAAGGCCTCTGTTCCTTGAATGACCAATATGTCTTGTAGCTTTGCAACAAGCATCAAATAGTTCTCTTAATTCCTTTTTATCATCATCACAAAAATTAAAGTAAATAGGTGCATAAAAAGATAATTTTTCATCTTTATCTAGGCTAAGAGGATCATATTGATTAACAACCCTTGTAAACCTCAAACTATTGTCTACCTTACACCCATCATCCAGCATAGTCTGACCACGCACAGATGTAAATAGATTGACAATCTTTGATGCATGTGCCATATCCTTAATTTCATCTGAATTATCAGAGTTTTTAATTTCAGTATTCAAATACTGTCTAATACCATTTGCATCTTTTATCATGGCATCGCAAATTGAAAAAGCTCCCTCATTTCCATACGCGTCACCAAATAAAGCTATAATATTGCTATCTGATGCCAATGTGTATCCCATCTTTTTTAAATCAAAAGCCGCCTGTTTTAAACATCCCTTTATTCTCCTCGACGGAATATACGGAATTCCTGCATCGTCAATACACACATCACTATCAATCGAATTTCCGGCACTCTCTCCATTTCCAGCGCATAAATCTGAATTTAAAATAATTTCTAATTCCTGCATATTATTTCCTCACAAACCATAAATCATACACTTCTGAAAGATCATATATAATTGGAAGTAAATCCTCTTCTTTATCTATTTTCAGCTTCTCCTTTATTTCATTTTGAAGATTTCTGTGATGTCCATACACTCTATTAAGCTCAAATTTTCCATAAGAGTAACTGTCTTCTAGTTCTGAGCCTATTGTTTTTATATCACTTCTTGAAACACCATTTTCTTTCATAATATCAGCAAGTATTTGCAAAGTACTATAGTCTTTACGATCTGTATTCGCTTTTGTACCAATTCTCCATGGGCGAGCCATACATCCGGACACGCCCTGATGCTCCCTGATTTGGTCAAGGTCACCGCCAACTCCATTATGTATATAATGAAAATCAACCCAAGACTCTTCCTTTATACATTCACCGTGCACATTTTTCTTAGCACTTTCACATGCCTGCTCAGCAAGAGAATATGCCCTCGCAAAAGGATAATGACTATGGAATATGCAGATACCCGCACACGAACTATATCTCCATTCTTTTTCTCCTTTATTGTTATAATTCTGAACCGCTTCAAGATAAGCTCCAACGTAATCCATAACAAAACGAGCATTGCACACAAAAGTCATATCATCGCCATCCGCTATTATTTTGCGAAAGAAGAAAGCTTTTTCATCATACTTATCCTTATAATCTTCCTTTAATTGTTGCTGACACTTTTGCATTGCATCAAGCCCTGATTTTCCAAACGCTTTAGCTGTATCTGCTGTAAACTCACGCATTATATTCACGCAACTGTCGTAATCTTTCTTGTCCGTAAGCATTTCAGATATCTTGCTTCCCATATTATTTCCATCTGCATGAACAACAGCCAGTAAACTTTCTTCGCCTTTTTTAGTAATCAGATCATCTAATAACTTGACTGTTTCATCTTGTTCTCTGATTTTCAATCCCGCTTTCCGTTTAGCCTTTGCTTCATCAGTAACCCGGACACTACTTTCTGCAATACTGATTATATCTGAATAAGGTTGAAAAGTTGTCCTGTCCATCATTGAAAAAGGAAGTATAAAATCGCTTTGTCCTGAAATCATCTTATTTTTCTCTATGTCTGACTGTTTCATCAAATTGGCATAGTCTTTATCATAATCTCCACTATATTCGCATGCAACTGCCATCGGAATCATTCCAGGATAATTTTCAAGCAAGAATCGCGAAAACGCCTTATTAACTTCCAAATATGTCTCTATTGAGTCATACAATACTGTATCATTACCACCACCACAAAACAGTTCAATACCATTTAGTTTTCGTTCATCAAATAATCTTTTTACTTCTTCCATGCAGAATGGTATATTTTTAGAAACTCTTCTAAGTTTTTTGCCCATTTTATCAGCCTGAGTAAATAAAATATTCCAGCTCTGCGAAATATTCTCCGATGCACCGGCAATTTCCACCATTCTATTCGTTCTAAAAATATATTCCTGTTTAGAACGAATAT
>ERZ859732.780-NODE-780-length-11901-cov-3.505065_pt1 | contig 11901 bp, 8 predicted proteins | sample MGYA00510123_ERZ859732 | MGnify/ENA primary metagenome ERZ859732 (study PRJEB30046, sample SAMN00715133) | human gut metagenome | study: EMG produced TPA metagenomics assembly of the A metagenome-wide association study of gut microbiota in type 2...
CCTCCTTCTGCTCAGCAGCTGCCTTCTCGTCAGCCTTCTCTACCTTGCGCTCCTCTACGCCCTCTGCGATAGCAGCGCAGCAAGCTGTCAGGATAGCGTCTACAGAATCCTTAGCGTCATCGTTAGCGGGGATGATGTAGTCGATGTTCTTGGGGTCAGAGTTGGTGTCGACGATAGCAAAAACGGGGATACCCAGACGGTTAGCCTCCTTCACAGCGATGTTCTCCTTCATCACGTCAACAACGAAGAGAGCGCTCGGCAGACGGGTCAGGTCAGCGATAGAGCCGAGGTTCTTCTCGAGCTTTGCACGCTGGCGTGTAATCTGCAGGAGCTCACGCTTAGAAAGGTTAGAGAATGTACCGTCGTTCATCAGTTTGTCGATGTTCGCCATTTTCTTCACAGCCTTGCGGATGGTGGGGAAGTTGGTGAGCATACCGCCCGGCCAACGCTCGATAACGTAAGGCATGTTTACGCTTGCTGCCTTCTCAGCAACAACGTCCTTAGCTTGTTTTTTAGTAGCGACGAACAGCACCTTCTTGCCCTGCTTAGCGATCTGCTTGAGAGCCTCTGCAGCCTCGTCAACCTTGGCTACGGTTTTGTTCAAATCGATGATATGGATACCATTGCGCTCCATGAAGATGTAAGGAGCCATTGCGGGATTCCACTTGCGACGGAGGTGGCCAAAGTGGCAACCTGCCTGGAGTAACTGGTCAAAATTTGTTCTTGACATTTTTGTTTTTTGCTTTAAATTGTTTACTTTCCTTTTAGTTTTTCTCGAACCAGCCCACAAGTAACGAGTTTTGAATTTTGAATTTTGAGTTTTGAATTGTCGGCTACGCCGATTTTGAATTTTTCAATTTTGAATTATTCTTTTTTTCTTGAGATATTTTCTTGATTCGAAAATCAAATAATCTTAATCAGATAATCTTATTTAGAAAATCTTGATTCGAAAATCTCAATTCAAAAATCTTAACTCAAAACCTTAATTCAAAATTCCTAATTCAAAAATCAATTTTCGGTCTTGCGAGTTTGGATGCTAAACTTTGGGGTTGGTTAAGCCACGCATATATAATAAGGTGCCTCAACCACTCTCCAAATATTAACGCTTGCTGAACTGGAAGCGACGACGAGCCTTGGGCTGACCTGGCTTCTTACGCTCAACGGCACGAGAGTCGCGAGTGAGGAATCCGTGGTCTTTCAGGGCCTTCTTGTCCTCGGCGTTGATCTTCACCAGTGCGCGTGCGATAGCGAGACGCAGAGCCTGGCTCTGGCCTGTGAAGCCACCGCCATCGAGGTTAGCCTTGATGTCGTACTTCTCTGTTGCCTCAAGAGCCAACAGAGGCTGCTTTACAACATACTGCAGGATTGCAGAAGGGAAATACTTAGAGAGTTCTACCTTATTAATAGTGATCTTGCCGGTGCCTTCTGTAACATAAACACGAGCTACAGCGCTTTTGCGGCGACCTATTGCATTAATCATTTCCATTTTCTACCTTATCTTATTTATACTGGTTAATATCTATTGCCTTGGGCTTCTGTGCCTCGTGCTTGTGCTCTGTGCCCTCATAAACATAGAGGTTGTCCATCAGGCTACGGCCTAAAGGACCCTTGGGGAGCATACCCTTAACGGCGTGACGGATGATCTTGTCGATACCGCCCTCGCGCTTGCGCAGCTCTGCGGGAGTGTTGAAGCGCTGGCCACCAGGATAACCAGTATAACGTGTGTAGACCTTGTCAGTCTCTTTCTTGCCAGAGAAGACAACCTTGTCGGCGTTGATGATGATGACGTTGTCGCCACAGTCTACATGAGGAGTGAATGTGGGCTTGTACTTTCCGCGAAGCAGCTTGGCTACTTTAGAGCAGAGGCGGCCTACAATCTGGTCGCTGGCATCAACCACGACCCACTCTTTCTTGGCTGTTTCCTTGTTTACGGAAATAGTCTTGTAACTTAAAGTGTTCATTTTAAAATTTAAATTTTACTACTAAAAAACATTATTATTTTACTTTGTGCAAGCGATTCACTAACCATGGCTCTCGGCCAAAAGAGTCACTATTAACACACCAGCACAGGGGGCTCTAAGTGTGCCCCCGAAATAATCGGTCTGCAAAATTACACATTATATCTTATATCAGCAAGTTATGAGCGCATGAGACCATTTGATTTAAAAACATTTAACTTTTTTTAAGTCAACTCGTCAGCTCATCAACTCATCAACTCGTCAACTGTTTATCTATACCTCTCCGTCCTTTCATCCTCTATCACGCCGCTCCAGTTTAGACCGAAGGCAAAATCGTAGACGTTGTTGTCGGCATCGCGATAGGGCGTAATGTCGCGCGGTCGGTCTTCGCAGTGTTCCTCCACGGCCTTCATGTCCTTCGGCAACTGGAAGGGTAGGAGAGCCGAAGGCTCATGTTGCCCTGCTATGATGTCCATAAACGCTTGAGCCTGAACGTCGAAGCCGATGAGCACAGCATCGGCCAGCGGCTCAATCTCCGTCAGCACCGCCGGGTTAAGCATGTTCACCACCACCACGAGCTTCTTCTTGGGTCCTATGGCCCGTCGTGTCTCCTGCACCAGCGTCATGTCGCAGCGGTTTATGGTGTGCGTCTTCTTGTTGCGGTAGCTGCGGTCGGTGAAGCTTTCGAACGGGTCGCCGCCCGCAATGCTGTGAGGCCGTGCGTGTGTGGCTGTGTAGTCGTCATATTGCAGCGAGATAGGGATATATCCGTTTCCTCCCTGTTTCAGGTCCTCGGCATCGTAGCCCATGAGCCAGCTATGTGGCGACTCAATGAACACCACCGCCACATCAGCCTCTTCGGGCTTGTCGGTATGTCTGAAATAGCGGTCCAGCACATGCTCGGGCACGGGGTCATAGATGCGCTCTGGGATGATCTGTCTCCAATAGTTGGGTCCTTCGGGTGAGCGGCGTTTGGGTATGTAGAGCACCGGGTCCTTGTCGTCGTGCGCGTCATTTCCCTTCAACGGCAACAGGTGGTCATGGTTCTTAAGCATCACGATGCTACGCAGCTGCTGCCCATAGCCCTTGGCCATAAACTCGGGGCAGCCCACGGTGCGCTCAGTCTCATCTATGTCGATGTAAGGGTTCTCAAACAGTCCCACGCGGAAGATGTTGAGCAGCAGCCTGTATGCAGACCTCTCAAAGCGCTCGCGCATCCATTGCTCGCCGTGCTCCTCCACGCCCATGCGGTACGCCTCAAGCACAGGCGCTTTCTTGTCGTTGCCTCCAAACTGGTCCACGCCGGCCATGAGAGCCTTATAGTGGCGTTGCGCTTCGGTCATGCCCTCCACGCCCCACGGCTTGCCTGAGTGTGTGCCGGGGTGCACCTCGTCGTGCGTGATGAGCCAGTCGGTACACACCACGCCGTCGTAGCCCGCCTCTTCGCGCAGCTGTCGTGTTATGATGTCGCGGTTAAAGCCGTTAGCCACGTTCTCGCTCGTCTGGTCGTAAGATATGGTGTAATAGGGCATTACGGCAGAACATGCTCCCGTCTTGCCGTTGAGCTTGAAGGCGCCGTGCGTGAACGCATACTTGTGCTGCTCGAAGCATCCGCCGGGATAGACCGCAAACTTTCCGTTGCCGTAGTGGGCGTCACGTCCTCCCTCTCCGCTACCTCCCCCGGGCCAGTGTTTCGCCATGGTGTTGACGCTGTCTCTGCTCCATGCGCCTCGGTCGGGCGACTGAAATCCGTCGGCATACGCCCTCGTCATGTCTGCCACGAGGCGAGGCTCACATCCGAAGGTGCTGCTAAACCTGTACCATCGCGGGTCGGTGCCGAGGTCGGCTTGTGGCGACAGGGCTGTGGTGATGCCTTGCAAACGATATTCGCGTGCCGCTGTGCGTCCGAACTCCTCCACGAGGTCAGGGTCAAACGTGGCGGCGAGGCCCAGCAGTCCGCTCCACTGCGATATCTTGCCCCCTGCTCCCGCCGCAAACTCGGCATCGGCGGTAGCCGAATGTCGTGGGTCCGACGAGTTGTTGGCCGGAATGCCGTGTGTGCGTCCTTCCACAAACGCCTGCACGTTGTTGCTCCATCGTGCCGCCGTCGTCGGGCTCTCCACCTTTCCCACGAGCACATGTCTTACGTTGTCGCGCGAGAGAAACTCTTTCTGCAGGTCGCTCAGGTCATAGGTCTTCTTCCCGCTCTCAGCAAAGGGCTTGCCGTCATAGGTGTCGTTGGGCATGGGCAGCCAGTTTTGCGGACTGTACAGCATCAGTCCTGCAATCTCCTCAATGGTCAGTCGCGAGGCGAGGTCGCGTGCGCGTTCCTCGGCTGTCAGTCGCCAGTCTTCGTAAGGCACCAGCTCCCCCGTGCCAAGAAAATCCTTGAACGGCAGGCCGTCCACCTCAATGATCTTTACCCCCGACAGAGGTGAGAATCCCAGCACCGTTTGTCCGTCCACCTTCACCAGCGTGTAGACGCCCTTCGGCTCAGTTGTTATCTTTGCCATCTTTTTTCGCTTCTAATTGTCTGTTAAACGTTTGAATGGTTAATCTCAGAAATAGATTGTCTTTTTTTTTGCAAAGGCAAGCCACGTCATGCATGCTTGCTTTTACAGTGGGCAAAAGTAACAAAAATCGTAGAATGAGAACAATCATTATGTGCTTTTTTTCTTTGCATTCAGAAATTTGGCTGACAAAGCAAAGGCAAAGGCTTTTCTTAAGAGCAAAACCAATCTTAAGCTGTAAAAAACAAAAAACGGGCACCCCACCGGGTGCCCGTGCTACCGAATCAATATTAAGAAATTGTTGATAGGGACGAATCTCATTTAGTAAGGAATTTATCAACTTCGGCAGCAGCTTTTCTTCCGCTTGCCATGGCGCGTACCACCAGCGAGGCGCCGTTGGCAGCATCGCCAGCCACGAACACGTTGTCCGCAAACTGAGGCTGTTCGGGCTTAAGAAATCCCATTGCCAGCAGCACCATGTCGGCCTTTATAATCTCAGCCTTGCCTTTCTCGACCATGAGCGGTCTGCCCCCTTCAGGGTTCGGCTTCCAGTCGATCTCCTGCACGCGCACGCCCGTCAGCTTTCCGTCCTTTCCGATAAACTCGAGCGAGTTGATGTTCCAGCGGCGTGTGCATCCCTCCTCGTGGCTCGATGTTGTCTTGAGCGTTCGTGGCCAGTTGGGCCATGGGTTCTTCGGGTCCTCAGGTCCCACGGGCGGTTTCGGCATGATCTCTATCTGCGTCACCGACTTGCATCCCTGTCTGTGCGCCGTGCCTATGCAGTCGCTGCCCGTGTCGCCACCGCCGATGACGAGCACGTCCTTGCCCCTGGCGTTGACCAGCTGGTCCTTCTTAAACTCCATTCCTGCCAGCACGCGGTTCTGCTGCGACAGCATCTCGAGAGCCAGATAGACGCCCTTGAGGTCGCGTCCCGGAATCTTCAGGTCGCGGGCTGTCGGTGTGCCTGTTGCCACGACGTAAGCGTCGTAGCCCTCGGGCAGATGTGTCACATCAATGTCCTTGCCATATTCGAACACAATGCCCTCTTGCTCCAATATGTTTATGCGTCGGTCGATGACCTGCTTGTTAAGCTTGAAGTTAGGAATGCCGTAGCGCAGCAGTCCACCTGCCGCCTCGTTCTTGTCATACACCGTCACGCTGTAGCCCTTGAGGTTCAGGCGGTTTGCAGCCACCAGACCCGCAGGTCCTGCACCGATGACCGCCACCTTCTTGCCGTTGCGTTCGGGGTGGTTTATGTGTATAAAATCTTCAGCGAAGGCATGCTCCGTTATGGCAGCCTCGTCCTCGCGGTTTGTTGTCGGCTCATGCTCCATGAGGTTGAGCACGCACGCCTTCTCGCAGAGCGCCGGACAGATGCGTCCTGTAAACTCGGGGAAGTCGTTTGTCGCGTTCAGCAGACGGTATGCCAGCTCCCAGTCGCCTTTAAACAGGGCGTCGTTCCACTCTGGCGGCTTGTTGCCCAGCGGGCATGCCCAGTGGCAGAACGGCACGCCACAGTCCATGCAGCGCGATGCTTGTTGGCGACGGTCATTGCTGTTCAGGGTCTGCTCCACTTCGCCAAAGTCGTGGATGCGGTCATGTATTGGTCGATACCCCGCCTCTTTGCGCGGGATAGTTAGAAATGCTTTTGGATTGCCCATAATTCGAATTTTGAATTTTGATTTTTGAATTTTGAATTGTGCGCTTCGCGCATTTTGAATTGTTCAGTTTTGAATTTTTATTTTTGAATTATGAATTGTTCAGTTTTGAATTTTTATCCAAGCATTTCTATCCAAACAAAACGCGAAGCGCCTCTTCAACCTTGCGCACAGGATGGAGAGAGATCTTAAACTTTTCTGCGTTCAGACCCTGCATGTTATATTTTGGGATGATCATGTCGCTGAAGCCCAACTTCTCTGCCTCGGCTATGCGTTGCTCTATGCGGTTCACGGGGCGCACCTCACCGCTGAGGCCAACCTCGCCGGCCATGCACCAACCCGACTCGATGGGTGTGTCGACGTTGCTTGACAGCACGGCGGCAATGACGCTGAGGTCCATGGCCAGGTCGGTGACACGAAGGCCGCCCGCAATGTTTATGAACACGTCCTTCTGCATAAGCTTGAAGCCCACGCGCTTCTCCAGAACGGCAAGCAGCATGTTCAGACGGCGCTGGTCGAAGCCTGTGGCCGAACGCTGGGGGGTGCCATAGGCTGCTGACGACACAAGGGCCTGGGTCTCGACAAGGAAGGGTCGCACACCCTCGATGGCAGAACTTATAGCCACGCCCGACAGACCGTCATGGTCCTGGCTAAGAAGCAGTTCGGAGGGGTTGCTGACCTGTCTCAGGCCCGTCTGCTGCATCTCGTAGATGCCGAGCTCGGAGGTGCTGCCGAAACGGTTCTTTATGGAGCGCAGAATGCGGTACATGTAGTGTTGGTCGCCCTCAAACTGTATGACCGTGTCGACGATATGTTCCAGAATCTTTGGACCGGCAAGCGTGCCTTCCTTATTAATATGTCCGATAAGGATGACGGGTATGCCTGTCGACTTGGCGAAGTGGAGTAGGGCGGCGGCACACTCTCTGACCTGTGTTATGCTGCCCGGACTGCTCTCCACGGCATCGGTGGCGATGGTCTGGATAGAGTCGATGACCACCAGCTCTGGCCCCACCTCCTTGATGTTCTCAAAGATGTCGTTGAGGGAGGTCTCGCAGAGAATGGTCACGTTGTCGTGGTCGGTGCCTGCGGCTGCCGAGGGCAGTTGCCTGCCTATGCGGTGGGCACGCATCTTGAGCTGATGGGCGCTCTCCTCGCCGCTGACATACAGGATGCGCCGCTCCGGCATGTTGAGGATGGTCTGCAGGGTGAGCGTGCTCTTGCCAATGCCGGGCTCGCCACCCAGCAGCACGATGCTGCCAGGCACCAGTCCGCCACCCAACACACGGTTCAGCTCGTCGTCGTGCATGTCTATGCGCGGCTCATCGTCAACGGGTATGTCGCGCAGCTTCACGGGCTTGGCCTTGCCGCCACGTCCGCCCGGCGCGTCGTGATAGCCCTTGGAGCTGGCTATGGTCGATGGTGTGGACGCTGCTATGCGTATCTCCTTGAATGTGTTCCATTGTCCGCAGCTCGGACATTTGCCTATCCATTTTGCCGACTCCTGTCCGCAGTTGCTGCAAACATAAGCTGTTCTGTCTTTTGCCATAATTGTTTTTCTCAAGCTAAATCATACAAAAGTACGAATAATTTTCTTCGTGTCAAAATTTATTGCTATTTTTGCCCTATGAAAAAAATCCTGTTCTACATATTGGCGGTCTTTACGGTCGTCTCTTGCGGCAATTCGTATGAGGCAAAGAAGCGCATTGACAGAGAGCGACAGCTCGAGTTGCAACGCATCGACTCGCTGTCCCTTAAGGTGGCGGTGGTGCCTACCCTCGACTGTCTGCCCGTGTATCTGGCTAAGGATGAGCGCCTTTTCGACACGCTCGGCGTTGACGTTCACCTTAAAATCTTCAATGCACAGATCGACTGTGACCAGGCGCTCATGCGCGGTGCAGCCGACGGCATGGTGTCTGACCTCGTGAGGACGGAGCGCCTCAGGCTCATGGGCACCCCCATGCAGTATGTCTCCTCAACGGGTACCTACTGGCAGCTGCTCTCAAACCACAAGGCGCGTCTTAAGGCGCTTGACCAGATGGGCGACAAGATGATTGCCATGACGCGCTTTTCGGCTACCGACTGTCTCTCGCAACTCGTGTTTGAGGGCGTGAAGACAAAGTCGCAGGTCTATAACGTGCAGATAAACGATGTGCAGATTCGCCTGCGCATGCTCCTCAACAACGAGATGGACGCCGTGTGGCTCACCGAACCGCTGGCAACGGCAGCCCGACTGCAGGGACACCGTGTGATGGCTGACAGCAGAGACAAGAAGCTTTCGCTCGGCGTGGTGGCCTTCAAGAAAAAGGCTGTGGCTGATGCGCGCCGGCGCAAGCAGCTTGCCGCCTTCACCAAGGCTTACAACATGGCCTGCGACTCGTTGAACAAGAACGGCCTGAAGCATTATTCTGCCTTGCTGCAGAAATATTATAAAATTGACAAGAGAACAATAAATGCTCTGCCCAAATCGAAGTTTCAGCATGTGGCAAAACCACAACAGAAGAACATAGACAAGGCGGCTGCATTTGCAAAAACCACAATAAAATAGGAACCGACATGTCATTCTACGAAATATACATTCCGTTAATAGCCAAGCACAATGTGGGTAAGGCTCTGAGGGCGATGAAAGAAACCATTGCCGAGGACAAGCTGCCCGGATATATCGTTGCCCGTTATGAGGATGTGAAAAACGACTACCGGCTGATGCAAGATGCCATGATGCGCGGACTGCGTGACGACAAGATCGATGAGGTCTATGCCGACATCATGAGAAAGGTCTATGGCGCAGGTTTGGATGTCCTCATAGAGGAAAAGGTGAAGAAATATTCTTCCTTTGCCTATGCCCGCGTGTCGGCACAGCAGACAGAGGCTCATCCCGATGCCGTGCGCACCGTGCTCGAGGCTTATGTGCAGGACATGGCCATGATGGCTTTTGAGCCTGAGAACACGAGGAAGGCGAAGATGGAGAAGCTCACGGCCGACCATCATGCCTACATGAAGCAGCTCTTCAACGCGCTCTTGGTGGCACCTATGTGGAACGACAGGCGGGCGGCCGATTTTGCCGATCTGCTGCTCTCGCCGACCATCGACCGTGACGATGCGCTGCTCCTGGTGTCGGCGGTCATGTTGGCGACGATGAACGTGAACGACCCTTACAAATGGGACATGCTGGCTGAGGTCTATGTCAGGGCCACAGACAAGGTGCTGAAGATGAGGGCGCTCGTGGGATGGGTCCTCTCTCTTCCCTACGACCCCCGAGGACCCCGCCTCTTCCCCTTTGTTCAGGAACGCATAAAGGCGATGCTGGCAGACAAGACCACGCTGAAGCAGATGCTCGACATGCAGATGCAGATGCTCTTCTGCTGCAACGCCGATGCCGACAACGAGGAGATTCAGCGCAACATCATGCCGACGCTCATAAAAAACACGAACCTGCAGATGACACGTCTAGGCATCGTGGAGAAGGAGGACGACCCCATGAAGGACATCATGGACCCTAACGCGGCAGAACGCGACATGGAGGAGATGGAACGGAAATATCGTAAGATGATGGACATGCAGAAGCAGGGGTCTGACATCTATTTCGGCGGGTTCTCAAAAATGAAAACCTTCCCGTTTTTCAACGACCTGTGCAACTGGTTTGCGCCGTTCAACGCCGCTCATCCGGCTCTTGGCGCGGCGCGTGAGAGGCTGGCAGGCAGCACGTTCCTTAACAACCTTATGGAGAACGGGCCGTTCTGCGACTCTGACAAATATTCGTTCGCTCTGGCCATAGCTCAGATCATGGATCGTATGCCCGATAACGTCAAGGAGATGCTCAATTCGGACGCAACGCTCGGACCGACCGTGAGCAAGGAGGAACAGGAGAATCCGGCTTATATCTGTCGGTCATATCTGCAGAGCCTGTATCGTTTCTTCCGTCTGTACAGGTCGAAGCGCGATTTTCTCAATCCATTCATTCTTGACGAATTGGAAGACAACGACGGCAATGCTTTGTTCATGTCATATAAGCTGCTGGCGTGTCCTGAGATGGAGGAGAATGCCGTTGCGCTCTGCGGCTTCTTGCTCAAACGCAAAATGATGCGTGAACTCGTGAGCATGGCCATCTGTTACAAGTCTTCACAAAACCCTCGCCTGGTGCGCTTCCTCGCGTTGGTTCCCATGACAGACGGCAAATGGCAGGAGGCCTACGACCTCTTTGCATCCGTGTCTGAGGATCAGCACACGGAGGAGTCGCTGCGTGGCATGGCCCATTGCTGCATGAGCCTCAAACGTTTCGGCGAGGCTGTGGCTATCTACCGCCGTCTGCTCGCCATGCATCCCGACAGCTTTAGCTATCAGCTCAACCTCGCCGTGTGCCTGATGAGCAGCGATGCTTTTTCTTCATGCGGTGATGCTTCTTTATGTGGTGATGTTGCTTCTTTATGCGATGCTGCTTCTTCATGTGGTGATGTTGCTTCTTCATGTGGTGATGCTTCTTCTTCATGTGGTGATGATGCTTCTTCATGTGGTGCTTCTTCATGTGATGCTTCTTCATGTGATGCTTCTTCATGTGATGCAGCGTTTTCTCTTGGTGGCAAGGTTGAGGCTCGGCCAAACAAGGTGGTAGAAGAGGGTACCAAGCTTCTTTATAAGCTCGATTATGAGCATCCGAACAATGCCAACGTGCGACGTGTGCTCGCGTGGTGCATGATGTTGCAAGGCAATTTTGATAAGGCCATCGACATCTACATGCGTCTGCTGTCGCAACCAGATGCCGTGTCTGCCGACCGTCTCAACGCTGCCTATGCTCATTGGCTGTCAAGGGACGTGGCGCGTGCCGTTGCTCTCTTGCGCGAATACTGCAACCTTTGTGAACAAGATGAAGCCCAAGCCAAAGAGGCGGCTAAAAAGCAGGGGCGACGCTGTGAGCCAACGAAATCAAGAAACTACCGTCTGGTTGAAGACTTTACCAAGGACGCTGACCTGCTCAGCAAGTATGGCATCAGCCTTACTGAACGCAAGATCATGGTAGACATCGTGCTGAATGAGGAAGAGTTTTAAAGGTAAAAAGGAAGTTTTAAAGGTAAAAAGGAAGTTTTAAAGGTAAAAAGGTAAAAAGGTAAAAAAGGCTCACGCCTTTTTAGGGGAAAAGTGAAAAAGAAAGGTAAAAAATCTTTTTAAGGGAAAAGAGAAAAAGATAGGTGAAAAAGAAAAGTGAGAAATTATGACAATAGAAGAATATAAGGCCGCAATATTGAAGGCCATGCTTGATATCAAAGACGTTGACGGTCTCGCTAAGATAACGGAAAGCGATGCCAAAGAACTGCTCAACGAGTTAACCGACTCTGAACTCGAAGACGGAATTCTCTTCAACACTCCAGAAGAGGTCGCAGAACTGCTTATGAGCGTGTAAATGAACAGTCGCAAAGTTTATTGTTTTTGCGCATCGCAAATGCCATGTTTGCGCATCGTAAGTACCATGTTTGCGCATCGTAAGTACCATGTTTACGCTTCGCTAATGGCATGTTTACAATCTTCAAATCATTGTGTTTGTGCTTTCAAACATGCTTTGCAAAGGATGCAAGAATGTTAAAAAGGGTGCGTTTTTACCCCAGTTTTGCATAAATATACAGAATGACAGAAAGATAGCAAACAAGGCTTTGTTCTTTCATAATGTATAAAATTATAGTTAAAACCTAATCATGAATTGTTAACGGTTCTTAAATACACCCCTCTTTTGCCATTAAGCCTCTTTGAGGTCGTCAAAGAGGCTTAATGAGGCTGTCAAAGAGCCTC
>ERZ859732.781-NODE-781-length-11898-cov-4.094148_pt1 | contig 11898 bp, 8 predicted proteins | sample MGYA00510123_ERZ859732 | MGnify/ENA primary metagenome ERZ859732 (study PRJEB30046, sample SAMN00715133) | human gut metagenome | study: EMG produced TPA metagenomics assembly of the A metagenome-wide association study of gut microbiota in type 2...
TTTTGAGGGGGGCGTCGCGGGACACTAGATCCTAAGTCTAGCGCGTCTACCAATTCCGCCACAAGCGCATTAAGCGAATGCAAAATTAATAATAAAAGGTGGAATGGGCAAATTTTGAAGACTTTTTATTGAGAATTTGGAAGAAATGGGCTTAATCCTTCATCCTCTTTAATCTTCTCATTCTGTCAAGCGAGAATGTTTTCAGAAGCAATTGGGCTTTATACATCATCCTCTTTCATCCCAACACCTTGGCGTTGAGATAGCCCACAAACTTGTCGCGGTAGCTGTCGCCGATGGGCAGGAAGGTGTCGTTATCGAGAATTACGCGGTTCTTGTTGACCTCCTGTATCTTTTGCAGATTGACGATGTAAGAACGATGTATGCGCATAAACTTGACGGCTGGCAGACGCTCCTCTATGCGCTTCATGCTGAGCAACACGACGATGGGACGCTGGCCCTCAACGTAGATTTTAAGATATTCGCTCATGCCCTCCACATAACGTATATCGTGCATGTGAACCTTCACCACCTTGTGCTCTGTCTTGAAGAAGATGGTGTCGTCGAGGAGGTTCTGCACCGATACCCTACGCTCAAGCTCAAACTGTCGTTTCAGCTTCAACGCGGCATGGTTAAACTCATCCATGCCGAAGGGCTTGAGCAGATAGTCGACGGCATCGAGCCGAAAGCCGTCAATGGCATGCTCCGAGTAGGCTGTGGTGAAGACCACGAGAGGCGGGGCTGCCAGGGAACGCACAAAATCGAGTCCGTTGAGGTCAGGCATGTTGATGTCCACAAACATGGCGTCAACGTTCTCGCTGTCAATGACCTTGCGTGCTGCATCGGCGCTAAGACATTGGTCGACGAGTTTGAGAAATGGCACCTTGCTCACATAAGAGGCCAACTGCTGCAGGGCAAACGGTTCGTCATCCACGACCAGACATTTTATAGTATTCATAGAGGAAGGTTTTTTTATTTTTTATTTTTTATTTTTTATTTTTTATTATTATTTTCTTATTTCTTTATTCTCCTTTTTTGTTTCTTTATCCTTATTTTCCATTCTTGTCAGAACCATTGTTCACCGTCTTCTCCTGTGGCCGTTCCTTCAAGACAGGCATCACGAGCTTAACGTCAAAGCGTTGCTTGCTGTCCTTGATCTCAAGCTTATAGTTGGTGTCGTAGAGCAGATCCAGACGTTTGCGCACATTAACCAAGCCCACGCCCCCTTTCTCACACGTCGGTTTCGCGGTGTGCTTACTGTTGCTGCATGTGAACACGACGTTGCCGTCGACCACATCTATCGACACCTCCACAAACGACTGTCCGCTGTAGCTTATGCCATGCTTGAAGGCGTTCTCGGCAAAGATGATAAGAAGCAGAGGCGGCACGTTACAGTCGGTCATGCGTTCAGGCACCGTGAGCGAGGTCTTTATGTCGTCGGTAAACCTGAGCGACATCAGTCGGAAGTAGTGGCGCAGAAACTCGATCTCCTTCTTCAACGACACGCTCTCCCTGTTGGCGTCATAGAGCACATAACGCAGCATCTTCGACAGCTCCACGATGGTGGTCTTTGCCTTCTCGGGGTTGATGTCGACAAGAGCGTGAATGTTGTTGAGGGTGTTCATGTAAAAATGCGGATTGATCTGGTAACGCAGATAAGCGAGCTGATGCTCCAGATTCTGGTTCTCCACGATCTGCATCTCTATCGAGTCGCGCTCAAGTTTAAAGAACAGTTTCACGCCGAGGTTCATGCCCATGAGCAACATAACCACCACGGTGCTCACGATGTCGATGGACGCTCCCGGGAGCTGCGGCAGCACCGATTCGCGCACCTGCGCCACAGCGTCATGGAAGAGATAGACCATGAACGACTGGAAGGCGGTAAAGACCACAAGCAGCAACACAGCCATGCAGAGATACAGGTGAATGTCGCGCCTTTTAATAAGAATAGCGTTGAGCAAGGCGTTGTTTATGATGAAGGCCACAAGAAACATGCAGGTGTAACGCCACATGTCTATGATCTCGTTCCACAAGAAATCGAGCTCCGCCACGTTCACCACACGCACATACATGTTCATCATTGGCGCGGTGAATATAATAATCCACAACGCCAGATAGACAAGGTTCTCTATGCGGTTTCGCTTCAAATGGTTTATAAAAGCTTTCATGCTTCTTGGTGAATGGAAATGTGCTTGTCAGCTATAAAGCAGGGCTCGTCGGCGCACTCTCTTACAACTAATTATGCAAACTTACACATTTTATCGCAAAGAAGAGAAGGAAAAGGGCAAAAAGTTGTTGAAAAGCTTATTTTATTGTATCTTTGCAGAAGATAAGCTGCACCTCGGCAAAGCTACCAAGCAAGCTTGTTTCTTTGCGGAGACATCTTTGCGGAGGCATCTTCTAAAAACATCTTTGCGAAACACAAGACATCTCACCTAAAGGATGGAGGACATTATATGAACAATCTGACGATCATCATAAAAACCGTTGTTTTAACAGCATTGCTCCACATGGTTGCTCCACACGCCACGGCGTGGGGACTATCTCCCGTCATGGTTGGCCCAGAACGCAACAGCCAGATGGTGCTTCATGAAGATTGTCTAAACACAGACGACGATGACGATGACGACGAGAACGTAAACATAACGGTAGACAAAGATGACCTTGACGGAACTGAAGGAGACGGAACAGGTGAAAACGGTGGAGACGGAACAGAAGGAACAGGTGGAACAGATGGAACAGGAGAAGGTAACGGAACAGGAGAAAATGGCTCAGGAGGAAACGGAACAGGCAGCGACGCCTCTGACCAGCAAGAAGAGCAGTTGTTTGTTCGCGTCAACGATGCGTCACAGCTTGCCGACGGCGACGTGGTGGTGATAGGCAACGCCGCAAACCACGCCCTCATGTCGACCCAGGAAGAGAAGAAGCGCCGCAAGGCCATCAGCGCCACGTTCGATGAAGACGGTCGCCCCACGGTGCCAGACGGAGCACAGCTCATAACCCTGTCGCGCCGTTCCAAAGGATGGATGCTAAAGGTCGACGACACCCATTGTCTGGCAGCAACAAACAGTTCCACGCAAGAACTGAAGACCGTGACGACATCATCGAAAGAGCTAACCACAGCCAAGATAGACATAGACCCGTTGACGGGCGACGCGCAGATAGAGTTTAACGGCAGCCGCGCCAACAACACCTGCCTACGCTTCTCCTCCACCAGCAGCGTGGGCTTCTTCCAATGCTACTCATCGCCTTACAGCGTAAAGCCTGTGCAGATCTATCGCCGTGTGCTGCGTGTCGGTCCATTGCATCTCTACGCCGACCCATCGTCAGAGAGCGAGGTCGACGACAACGCCACCCAACTGAGCCGTGCCAACGGCCATCTGGCCGAGAGCATAACGCTCCACCGCACGTTCTGCGCCGACGGCGGATGGTACACGCTTTGCCTGCCCTTCGCCCTCACCTCTTCCGACATCGCCACCACGCTTCAAGGAGCCGTGGTTGAGCGTCTGTCGTCAGCCGGACGTGCCGAAGACGGCGCACCCCTATTGTCGTTCAAGCGCACCGACGCCGTGGCAGCAGGGCAGCCGTTCATCATGAAGCCCTCAACAACCCTCACGGACCCCGTGTTCTCGTCAAGAGACATCGTGACAAGCGAACCCACGCCCGTGACGAAGACCATCGCCGCGAGCGCCACCCACGGGCAGACAGACATACAGATGTGCGGCACCTACGTCCCCACCCCTCTTCTCGGCACCGCCTACCGCTTTCTCAACAGCAGCGGCACACGCCTCTCCGTGCCCAACGGCGAGGGCGAGCTTAAACCGTTTCGCGCGTTCTTCGTCTTCTCCGACTATGCCGAAGCCGCAGCTGCCGTGGTCAACCACATCGACGACAGCACACCGTCGGCCATAAGCACACCTTTCGCAGGAGGCGCAACCGAAGAAGGCCAAACCATAGGAGGCAAAACCACAGGAGCCTCAAACAAAGAAAAAGCAACCTCTGTCTACGACCTCCTCGGCCGCGAGGTGAACAAGACGCAACCGTCACACAGCCCGCGCATAGTCATCATGAACGGGCGCAAGACGGTAGAAAGGAGCCGATAAACAGCCGAAAGGACCATTTAAATTGATTTTCACAACCATCTTCAAAAAAAAATGAGTAAGTTTGCAGTTGCAAATAAAGAATACACATTTAACGACAAGAGCTTATGCCCGACCTGACACAATATTTTCCCATCACCAACCCCAGCCTCATCTTCCTCCTGGTGCTTGTCATCATTCTGTTGGCACCCATCATCATGGGCAAACTGCGCATTCCGCACATCATAGGCATGGTGCTGGCAGGCGTGGCCATAGGACAGTATGGTTTCAACATCCTTGTGCGCGACGACTCGTTCGAACTCTTCGGCCGTGTGGGTCTCTATTACATCATGTTCCTCGCCGCCCTTGAGATGGATGTGGAGGGCGTGAAGAAGAACAAGGGCAAGCTGTCGCTCTTCGGTCTGCTGACGTTTGCCGTCCCGTTCACCCTTACGTTCATCATGTCAGAGTGGCTGTTGGGCTACCCCACCATCGCCTCGCTGCTCTTGGGCTGCCTCATGGCCAGCAACACCCTCATAGCCTACCCCATCGTGAGCCGTTACGGCCAGCAGCGCAAGCCGAGCGTGGCCCTTAGCGTGGGAGCGTCCATGCTCTCGCTCCTGGTTGCGCTGGTGGTGCTTGCCGCCTTGGTAGCATCGCACAACGGGCAGACGGGCGTGCTGTTCTGGCTGTGGTTCGTAGCCAAGTTTGTGATCTATTGTGGCGGTCTCACCCTCCTCATACCCAAGCTCACGCGCTGGTTCCTGCGTCGTTACAGCGACGCCGTCATGCAGTTTATCTTCGTCATGGCCATGCTCTTCATGAGTGCTGTCCTGAGCGAGAGCATAGGTCTTGAGGGCATCTTCGGCGCCTTCCTCTCGGGCCTCATCCTCAACCGCTACATACCCCATGTGTCGCCGCTGATGAACCGCATCGAGTTTATAGGCAACGCCCTCTTCATACCCTATTTTCTCATCGGCGTGGGCATGCTCATCAACGTGCGCCTCGCCTTCAGCGACACCGGCGTGCTGTGGGTGGCCCTTGCCATCACCCTGTTCGGCACAGCGGGCAAGGCCATTGCCGCCTACCTGTCGGCCCTCCTGTTCCGCCTGCCTCTCAACACGTCGGGCAACATGATGTTTGGCCTCACCTCTGCCCATGCAGCAGGCGCCATTGCCATCATCATGGTGGGCATGCGCCTCACCACCCCCGACGGCTCCGTGCTCGTGACGGGCGAGATGCTTAACGGCGTGGTACTGATGATTCTGCTCACCTGCCTCATCTCCACCGTTGTGACCGAGCAAGCGGCACAGCAGATCACGCTGCGCGACAAGGAGATTCCGCAAGAAGACACACAGGACGACGAGAAGATGCTCATCCCCATGAAATATCCCGAGTATGCCGTGCGTCTGGTAAACCTCGCCATCATGATGCGCAACCCGAAGCTTGGCCGCGGTCTGGTGGGCCTGTCGGTGGTCTACGACGATGTTGACATGCGCCTGAACCAAGAGCGCGGACAGCGTCTGCTGGAAAAGGTTCAACAATATGCTGCGGCAGCCGACGTGAAGATGCAGACCCAGGTGCGCGTGGCGGCCAACATTGCCAACGGCATAAAGCACGCGTTCAAGGAGTTTAGAGCATCAGAGATCATCATAGGCATGCACATGCACCCGGAGGTGTCGGCAAGCTTTTGGGGCGAGTTTCACCAGAGCTTGTTCAACGGTTTGAACAGGCAGATCATCATGGCTCGTCTGAAGCAGCCGCTGAGCACCATACGCCGCATAGAGGTGGCGGTGCCGTCGAGGGCACAGTTTGAGCCAGGCTTCTACCGCTGGCTGGAGCGTGTGGCCCGCCTGTCGGTGAACCTCGAGTGTCGCACCATCTTCCACGGCCGCACCGACACGCTGGCTCTCATCAACCAGTATGTGCGCAACCGCCATCCCGAGATGCGTGTCGAGTTTATGCAGATGGACCATTGGAACGAGATGCCGCGCCTCGCTGCCACCATTGCCGAGGACCATCTGTTCATCGTCATCGCCGCCCGCAAGGGCACGGTGTCTTACAAGAACGCGCTGGAGCATCTGCCAGAGGAGATTCAGCAGTTTTTCTCGGGCAAGAACATCATCATCATCTTCCCCGACCAGCACGGCGACCCGATGGACGAGATGACGTTTGCACAGCCACAGCACCAGGAAGAGCGCAGCGCCTACCTGGCGGTTAAGGAATGGGTTAACAAGAAACTGACGAGAACAAAGAATTGACGAAAACAAAGAATTGACTAGAACAAAGATATGATTGACATAAAAAACATAACGAAGAGCTTTGGCTCATTGCAGGTGCTCAAAGGCATTGACCTGCATGTCGACAAGGGCGAGGTGGTGAGCATCGTGGGGCCGAGCGGTGCAGGAAAGACCACGCTGCTACAGATCATGGGAACGCTCGACCGTCCCGACAACGGACAGATCGTCATCGACGGCACCGATGTGCACGAGTTGAAGGGTAAGGCGCTGAGCCGCTTCCGCAACGAGAAGATAGGGTTCGTGTTTCAGTTTCACCAACTGCTGCCCGAGTTTACGGCTCTTGAGAACATCATGATCCCGGCATTCATTGCCGGCAAGGGACGCTCCGAGGCAAAGGCGCGAGCCATGGAACTGCTACAGTTTATGGGCCTTGAGGACCGCGCCGGCCATAAGCCCGCCGAGCTGTCGGGTGGCGAGAAGCAGCGTGTGGCTGTTGCCCGTGCCCTCATGAACAAGCCCGCGGTCATACTTGCCGATGAGCCCAGCGGCAGTCTCGACTCAAAGAACAAGGCTGAGCTCCATCAGCTCTTCTTCGACCTGCGCGACAAGCTCGGACAGACCTTCGTCATCGTCACCCACGACGACCAACTGGCTTCCATCACCGACCGCACCATTCATCTGAAGGACGGCATGATTGACGAGATTTAAAGGGCTTTTAAAGGCTGGCGCCTTTGTAAGGGAAGAGTGAAGAACGAAGAGTGAAGAATCCTATAGCCTCTTTTAAGTGAAGAACGAAGAGTGATGAGTGAAGAATTCAATCGCCTTTTAAAAAAGGAAAAATCAAAACTCGAAAATTCAAAATCGGCTAAAAGCCGATAATTCAAAATTCAACATTGCGCCTTCGGCGCATATAGGCTTTCAATATCCCAAGCCATTCACTCCCCTCCCTAAGGGGAGGGGGGGGGGGGGGGGGGGGGGGGGGGGGGCGCCATTAATTTCATAGATTATGACAAAATTAAAACTTGGCGATTACAACCGCCTAAAAATAGTTAAGCGTGTCGACTTCGGACTCTACCTCGACGGTGGACCCGAGGGCGAGGTGTTGTTACCCAAACGCTATGTGCCGCAAGGAGCAAACATTGGCGACGAGATAGAGGTGTTCCTGTATCTCGACATCGATGAGCGACTGGTGGCAACAACCGAACACCCTGTTGCCAAGGTGGGCGAGTTTGCCTGCCTTGAGGTGGCATGGGTAAACGAGTATGGTGCGTTCCTGAAATGGGGACTCATGAAGGACCTGTTCTGTCCCTTCCGCGAGCAGAAAATGCGCATGGAGGTGGGCAAGAGCTACATCGTACACATACACATCGACGAAGAGAGCTACCGCATCGTGACATCGGCAAAGGTGGAACGCTACCTCGACAACACGCGACACCCCGACCTGAAGGCCGGCGAGAAGGTGCAGCTGCTGGTGTGGCAGAAGAGCCCCATCGGCTTCAAGGTAATCGTGAACAACCGCTACGCCGGACTGGTGTATGACGACCAGGTGTTCCGCCTCGTTCACCACGGCGACCGCTGCGACGGCTATGTGTCAAACATCCGACCCGACGGCAAGCTCGACATCACGTTGCAGCCCACAGGACGCGAACAGACGCTGTCGTTTGCCGACACGTTGCTCGAATATCTGCACACCCACGGCGGCGTGTGCCCCTTCGGCGACAAGAGCGAAGCAGAAGACATTAAGCACACGTTTCATGTGAGCAAGAAGGTGTTCAAACGTGCTGTCGGCGACCTCTACAAACGACATCTCATCATGGTCAGCGACCTGCGCATTGCGCTTGTGGAAGAACAGGAGCAATAAAGCTTTAAGCTTGCGGAAAACCAAGAACAACAAGATTTAAGACGGTGGAAGACCAAGAGCAACAAGCTTCGCGCTTTTAACAGATTATTGTAGGCCAGTGTTTTCAACCTGCAAAGAAGAATGGTCTGAAACTGTCGGCTTTAGAGATTTCCCATGCAGTTTTAGGGGTTTCCCCTTTCTGCATGGGACTTTTTTTTCCTACTTTTGCATTATCATAATAAAAACAACAAAAAGCAACGATCATGAGAAAACTGATATTTTCACTCATCGCCACCCTCATGCTGCCTCTCGGCATGTCAGCACAGGCTTACACTCAAAGCAAATATTATAACCCGCAGACAGGACATCTCGACTATAACGAGAACAGACCGTCGAGGATGTATGAGGCGGGCAAACGCTATTATGGCCTGCGCATAGGACCGTCGTTCTCGGTGGTCAACTCTGACGACAAGGCCTTGGATGGCGGCAAATGGCAGACGGGTCTCAACATAGGTGCCGTGGTGGGACAACCGCTCACCGACAGCGCACCGCTCTTCCTTGAGGCGGGCTTGTTCTACACCGAGAAAGGCGGCAAGACCACTTATCAGAACAAGAAGATGACCTATGATCTCAACTATCTGGAGGTGCCCTTCACGGTGAAATATTGTTTCGATGCAGGCGACAACGTGTCCATTCAACCGTTCCTAGGCGGCTATGTGGCGTGCGGCGTGGGTGGCAAGATCAAGAACTATGGCGACCGAGTGGCTACCAGCTCGTTCTCAAGCGACTGCTTCAAACGTCTCGACGGCGGTCTGCGGCTTGGCTGCGGCATGGCTTACGACCTGTTCTATGCCGACCTGACCTACGACATAGGTCTTGCTAACATCTGCCACGACGAGTTCGACTCTTCTCACAACGGTTGCCTCACGCTCAGCATAGGCGTAAACTTCTGATCGTGTAAATCTCATTTAAAAGAGAAACAAAAATCGTTTCCTAAGACGAACGGTCCCATCCAAAAGAGAAGCAAAAATCATTTCAAAAGAAAAACGGTTCCATTCAAAAGAGAAATAAATCCATTCATAAGACTATAAAAAACATCAGCCCCCGTTTCTGCATAAATATGCAAAAACGGAGGCTTTTTCGTATGGTTTTCTCAAAGGGGCGAAATGACAAAATGAAAGTGCCTTAATGACGTTGTCAAAGAGGCTCTTTGAGAAGCTCATTTAGGCTCTTTGACGACCTCAAAGAGGCTCTTTGACAACGAAAGCCCGATTTTAAGGTTTGTTAACAAAACTGTATAGCAAAAGCATCGAAAAAACACCACTTTGCTCACATATCGCCTTTTTCATTGACTTTTCGCCTTTTTACGGTTTTACATAATTATGCAAGAAGAAGCGTATAAATATGCAAGACGTAAAGCCTTGAAACATGTTTCTTTGCTCCACCAAGATTGTAAAAAAAACTCTACAAGGATCTTTTTGGCATATCCTTTCTATACATTCTCTACAAACAATAAGAACAAAGAAAGAAGCGTAATCCCAAAAATCACCATAACTTTTGGGATTACGATCCCAAATTTCATAGTGATTTTTGGGATTAGGGCCAATTACTTCACCAAAACCTTCTTAACGCTACCGTCAGACATCTTGATGATGGCGATGCCCTTCTGGGTCTTGCCAATCTTCACGCCGCTGATGTTGAAGCGAGCAGCTTCGGTAGCATCTTTTGAAGACATATCGATGTTGGCGATGCCAGAGGCAGGGTCGTAGCCGTTGACGCGGACAAGAATCAACTCGTTCATTTCGCCGGCGGCATTCTTGACAATGCCGGCAGGGATGACGAAAACAAACTTGTCCTCGGGACCACCTGTGAACGACTGCAGATAGGTGTCGTAGTCGGCAGCCCACACGCGCACGGTCTTCTTGTCTCTCTGACGTGTAACATACCACTCATCATCTGGCTCCAGAAGATTACCAGAGTAGACAGGATCGAGCTTGTCATTGCCCTTACGCAAGAACACCTCGGGGTGCTCCTTCACAACGGTCACTTCCTCGGCGAAGGTAATGTTGACAGCGCCATCAAAAGATTGTTTTTTGAACATCGATCCGTCTGTCGGGTCGGTAGCTGTGTAGGCGAGCACGCCCTTGTCGGTCTCGGTGAGGGTGAAATAGTCGTTCCAATATTGCTTCTTGTAGCTTTCTGTGGTTCCCTTAGGAATGTAGGCTTTTGTGATGGGGCAGTTGTAGAAAGGAGAATCATATACCTCATATGCGTCCACAACCTCGGGAGCCTGGCTGCCCTCGAAGGTTACGGTTTTGATATTCTGGCTGTTGTGGAAAGCATGAGCAAAGATATACTTAACGCCTGAGGGAATGGTTACAGAGGTGAGGCCGTTGTTGCCGGCGAAAGCACCGTCTTGAACGATATACACGTTCTCAGGCAGACGCAGATCGCCGCTGAGCTGTGTAGAAGCAAAGGCCTGCTCGCCGATGAAGACGAGGGTATTGGGGAGGTTAATGCTCTTCAAAGCCGACTGGCAGAAAGCGAAGTTGTCGATGGCGATAACTTTCTTCGACAAGGTCACGTTCTCCACCTCGCTACCCCAGAAAGCACCACCGTTGATGCCAACGCAAGCGCCCATGGTTTTTACGGTTGTCTTGCCCTTCATGGGCACGAGATAAAGGAGCCTGTAGTCGTTAGAATAGAGCTCGTCGCCAGCAAGACGGAAGTTGCGGTTGTTTGCATCGAGCGTGATGGTCTTCAACGAGGTCTTGGAGAAGGCGCAGCTGCCAAGCTTCTCTAACGATGCAGGGAAAGCAACCGACGATATCTTGTTGCAGTTGAGGAACGCCTCATCACCAATTTCCTTCAAAGAGGCAGGGAGCGTAACCGAAGGCAACAGTTTGCAATCATTGAAGGCAGCCTCGCCTATGACCTCAAGCTTTGAAGGCCAGTTGATGTCGGTGAGCTTGTCACACTGCAAGAACATCTTGTCGCCGATATGTGTCATGTCGTCAGACAGAGTGACCTTGGTCACGGGTGTGTGGTAGAATATCGATTTGCCAAGCTCCTCAACGTTGCCTTGGAAGGTAACGGTCTGAAGATTAGGGCAGGTGAAGAAGGCGCTGCCACCGATATGTTTTACCGAAGCGGGGATAGTGATGCTCTCAAGATTAGAAGAGTTGAAAGCATAGTTGCCGATGTAAACGAGCTTTGAGGGCAAGGTAAGGTCAACAATCTTGGTGCTCTTAAACGCGCTGTCGTAGATCGAGTCGATGGTCTCGGGCAGCGTCACGTTGATGACATTGTCCCAATAGAAGGCTTCCTCACCAATGCTGTTCACGGTGTAGGTTGTGCCGTTGTTCTCAACGTTGGCTGGCACGTTTACGGTCACGCCAGCGATTTTGTTTTCGGCCACGCGCACGGTTGTGGGCGATGTGACCTCATACTTCAGACCGTCCTTTTCAAAGGTCACGGCATCTGCGCTTGCTGTCAGTGTGCAAGCAAGTGCAAACAATGAGAGTAAAGTTTTTTTCATATAAACAAAATTTTTTAAACACTATATCTTTTAAATCTTTCTTTTTTCTTTTACGGAGCAACTGCAAGACAGGAGTCGTGCACCTACAGAAGAAACAAAATGAGCCACGCCCTATGCTTAAGAAGGCAGAAGACGTGACCCATGATCATCCTTAAACCCAAATCGGTCATTAGGCCGTTATATGTATTATTTTATAACTGCTTG
>ERZ859732.782-NODE-782-length-11883-cov-4.519614_pt1 | contig 11883 bp, 7 predicted proteins | sample MGYA00510123_ERZ859732 | MGnify/ENA primary metagenome ERZ859732 (study PRJEB30046, sample SAMN00715133) | human gut metagenome | study: EMG produced TPA metagenomics assembly of the A metagenome-wide association study of gut microbiota in type 2...
TCCTTCTAACTCCCGTTATCTTCCTTCAATCTCCCGTTAACTTCCTTCTAACTCCCGTTATCTTCCTTCTAACTCCCGTTATCTTCCTTCAATCTCCCGTTAACTTCCTTCTAACTCCCGTTATCTTCCTTCTAACTCCCGTTATCTTCCTTCAATCTCCCGTTAACTTCCTTCTAACTCCAGTTAACTTCCATAAATAAAAAATCCCTTGCAACCAACAAAAGCTGCAAGGGATTTTTTTGTATCCATTTTTAAATGTGGTTTAAGCGAAGGCCCGAGGGCCAAAGCTTAAACCGAACATTAATAGTCTATTATAGAGAAAGATTTCTTTTTACTTCTTGAAATTGATGGTGGGGAACTCACCGTCAAAATTGCCCGAGAGGTGCTTCTTGAAGATCATAGCCTTAGCCTGCTTCATGAGGCGAGCCTCCTTAAGAGGAGTGAGCTGTGTCAAAGCCTTAGCTTCCTGCTCAGAAGTAGTATCCTCGATGAGCATAGGATCAAGCCAGAGGTAGAGCACACTCAAAGCAGTCTTGTCAGACAGAGGCTTACCCTTGGCGACCACAGACAACCAACCCATTACAGGCGAGTCGAGCACAGTGCCCTTAAGAGTTCCATACTTTATCATCTGACCATCCATCTCCTCCATGTCGAAAGCATAAGAAGCCTGGGGCTCTGTGCTCCAGTTATAATTCAGATCCTGGTTGAAGAGCACCATGTAGACAGGATAATATTTAGAATACACACCAATCTGCTTTGCGCTGTTGAAGTTCAGAGCCAGATTGTCCTTGTCGTAAGTACAATCCCATGAGTAGCCAAACATAGGCAGAGAGATTGTGCATGATTTTCCGAACGAGTAGATTGAAGCAGGCACATAAACATTCTGGAAGCCAGTGATCTGACCTGATGTTTGGTCAAACACAGCATTGTAGAAATAAAGTCTATAGTCGCCTGCGATACCCTCCTCGAACGAAGCCTGTGTTACATAGAGCGTGTCGGCATAGTTGCCGCTCTCCATGCACACCTGACCCTTACGCATGTTACCAGTGGTGTTGGGAGCGATGTCGAGATAAACGCTGTCGCCCTTCACCGATGTGGTAACCCACTCAGGAGCCTTAGCTACATGAAACTCTGCGTTGTGCTGCACATAACGCTGAGCCTTACCACCTGCGTTGTCCATAACCACGTTACCTGCGGGGTCAGAATAGCCGAACACAGTTCCGAGCTGTGACACGCTAACGATGGTTGAGTCGTTCTCTGAAGCCTTGATAACCACTGTTGAGTAACGGCTCTCACGCGAGTTGTTACGCTCAGCAGTAGCGCTGAGTTTGTTGCCGTCGAAATCTACTGTCAGCCAGCCTTCTGTAGAATAGGCAGAAACGATGTTCTGGTCCACCTCTACAGTGGCGCTGCCGCCTGCTGCCTTGATGGTAGACTCGGCCGACGTCACCTGAACGCCTGTTGCTATTGTCGACTTGTTGTCGTCATCGCTGCAGGAGAACAGAGTGGCCACGCCCAAACACAATACTAATGAACTAAATATCTTTTTCATTGTGAATGTAAAATATCAAATTACTAAATGCAGAACCCTGTTAGTTGGCCCTGACAAATGATGACAAATGGAACATGAACGTGAAAGTCGCGATGCTGGGCCTCTTACCAGCATTAGACTCAGCATCTACCTTGTCCCTGTCAGAAGTGTAGGATCCGTCACTCAACTCATAGAGAGGACTGCCGGAACTGTCACAGCAGATGAACGTCAAGCCGTCAGCAGAGCCGGAAGCGTCAACAAAGTTGTAAGACTGGCTGTCACTGTCATACTCCACCGTGAAGGGATTGTAGTACATGTTATTGTCGGTGCCATTGATAAGACCGTCAGAATTGATGCCTACCATCATAAGCACGGCACAACCAGGCACATAGTTAGAAAGTGACATGATGTTCTTCGTTGTGGGGTCCACAGCATAGACATACTGCATAGGCATTGACAGCTTGCCCTGCGGAGAGTAAGTCATCACGACACGAAGGGCAAGGCTTGAGCTCAAGGGAATGAAGCCGACGAGACGGCTCATGGACTTCTGCTGGATGAGAGCCGACACGGGGTTGAGCGAAAGAGTTGCCACATTGTCGACAAGACCCTGCTGGGTGTAGCTTTGAAAACCGAGGTTCCAGTTGCCATAGAACTCATTGATTGACAGGAATCCGTCGGGAGTGTAAGCCTTGAACACAACGCTGTTGTCAGCACTGGTCAGTGTCTGTGCCTCCGCATTGAATGTCAGGTCATCAAACGACTTGCCGTCAACGGACAGAGGTGAGTGCAGCTTGATGCCCTTGTCGGTGACATAGAAAGGAACACCCTTTGACTCGTCACTGCCGAGATAGGCGCGGTGAGCGTCGGCGTCAATGGAAAGAGCCTGCGATGCGTCAGATGCGCCGTCGGCAAGATAGAAGAAATTCATTGAATTGAGAGTGTTCTGAATCTTGTCAATCTCCTCTTTCCATGACACATTCTCGGGAACACGGGTCATGACGAACGAGTTGCCCCATTTCTTTCCCTTCACATAGATGGTGTCCTGCGAGGTCTTGGAAATGACGAACTCATAGTCGCCCTGCTCGCCGTCCACATCGTCCTGGTAGGGCTGCGAGAGGTAGTGCATGACAGTGTTGTAGGTGTTGAACGTGAGCACAGGGCCACGGTCGGAAATGACGTCATAGCTTGATGACGAAACCATGTCGCTGGGAGCGATGTCGGAAGACACATAAGCCTTGCCGCCCTTAAACTTCATGAACATGGTGTAGCCGCCACCCGTGTACTGCTCGCCGGTGTAGTAGTGCATCTGCCATCCGTTGGTGGCAGACTCGAGCAGTTCCTTGTCTGCCTTTACAGCCTCTTCCATGCGCTCAGCAGCTGGTTTGTCGAACAGGTCCTCGTTGTCGTGCAGACAAGAAGTCAGCGACATAGAAACGAAGGCGAGTGCTGCTCCTAAAATTATCTTTTTCATTGTTTTGTTCTCTTTAAAAAATTTGTTTTCCAAACTAAAGTCGGGCGTGGCTTCGCTTGTTCTTTGTTTTCATAGATCAAGCCCTGCATGCTTGGCAGCATTGCTTTTCTGAAGAAAGGCGAAGCCCACGCGAGAAATTAATTGAGATGATCCAAGTCGATAGTGTTCAACTCAGAAGCACGGCGCAACACAGCATCGCGGAGATCATCGATATTGATGTTCCATGCGTCCTGCATGTAAGAGCGCACGATATCGAGCTTAGCGTTGATGTAGTCGGCACCATCCTGCTCACCCTCTTTCTTGTCAGGGTTCTTGGCATCGTCGATAATTGCCTGCCACTCTGACTCAGAAACGGTGACATACTTAGACAGCATCTCGGCGAAGTCCTCAACAGGCTCTGCCATGGCGTAAGGTGTCACGAAACCAGCCTGATGTGCGGCTTTATCTGAGATCTGATACCAGTTTCCGCTTACATAACCGTTCTCTGTGATGAGGTCATAGCTGCGGTCGTAAGGAATCTTCTGGTTGAGGATGTGGGTAAACTCGTGATGAAGCGTATGGAAATAATACTCGTTCATCGTGTTGTAGTCGGTCAGCATCTCGTCGGTGAGGCTGTTTACCATGTAGAGCGTGATCTTAAGACCACCCTCAGCGGTACCGAGCACGATTGTACCCTCGCTGTTGTATGCAGCCGATCCGATGAAGTGGATCATACGCGGCATGTTCTCCTTGATGAAGTCGGGACCGATAACCTCTGTGTAGGCATCGAACCACAGATACTTCATGATGATGGCGAGCTTGGCGCTCTTTGCCGAGTCGGCAGGCACAAGAGTGTACTTGTGGTCGCTCTCGATATCTTCCATCTTATACTTCACATCCACATTGTAAGGATAAGTGTAGTTGTTAAGCAGCCACTTGTCAAACGCGTCGCGTGTGGGCGAAGTGGTGGGGAAGATGGTGTCTGAGCTTGGATCATCGTCGGAGCAAGACATCAGTGCGAAGCTGGCGACGAAGGCAAGCAATATGATATAAAACTTATTTTTCATCTCACTTACATTTTTTATTTTGTTGTAGTGTTACGGGGGTTAGCCTGCATGCCAGCACTCAATACCTCAACAGGCAGCTGTATGGCGCTACGGGGGTCGTTGGCATCCATTGTGTCTGTGACAGCCTCAAGCTCGTTGCTCTTGTTCAGACGAATGCGGTAGATGGTCATGCCATAACGCTTCACATCCTGCATACGCAGACCCTCGTGCATGGTGACGAGACGACGGAGCTGAAGGATTGTCTGGATCATAGGCTCCTGAGTTTCGCTCTCCAGAGTGAAGCCCATGGGGTGCAGCTCATGACGGATGGTAGGATCCTCAGGAGTGTAGTAGTCGAGACCACCTACAGGCTTTCCGGCAGCGTTGATGCGGCCGTTGTAGAACTCCTTGATGCCATCAATAGTCAAAGCAGTTGCCGAAGGCATAAACTTAGACAGCTCGGTGTTGACGTCAGCCAGTGCATTCACATAGTCGCCCTTCAGAGCATAAGCCTCAGCACGCACGAGAAGAGTCTCGTCGGTGTTGAATACAGAAAACTCTGTGTGAGGATAAAATGCTGTGTGGTCAGCGTTGAACTCCTGCATCAAAGGGATCTTACGCAGACACACGTTAGCGAGGTCAGGGTTATTGAAAATTTTGTAACCAGCCTTTGTGTCGCTCTTGCCCCAAGGACCGGTGCTCTCCAAAGTCTCGGTTGTGCTGATACGTGAGCCGTGAGCATACTTCTTACCGAGGCTGTAAGGACCGCCAATGGCACCCCAGTAAGAATAGGTAACCTGCAACAGAAGGTTTGCAGAGTTGTTTGTGCTTACATAAGCATTGGGCTGCACCTGATAGTTAGCTGTCAAAGCGTTCCATGTAGCCCAGTCGCGAAGCTTGGTCTTGGGCTGTGTTCCGAGCACCACATTGGCACACTTGATAGCCTCATCATACTTCTGATAGTAGAGGTAGAAACGAGCTGCGAAAGCGTTGGCAGCAGCAGGTGTGAAGTGGAACTTGGGATGGTCGTATGTGTTAGAAAGCAAAGGCATGCCTCTCTGCAGGTCCTTGTCAATCTTGTCATACAGCTCAGCCAGTGTGCCACGATCATACTTCACGAGCAACGAGTAGTCGGGCTCTGTGGGGTAAGGCAGACCGAGATCAGTGGCAGCGGTCTGGGGGTTGTAGGCACGGCAGAACACGGTGGAGAGAATGAACTCAGCGTAAGCGCGTGCTACGAGAGCCTCGCCCAGCTGTGCCTTAAACTTGCTCTGGTCAGCCTGCTTCTCGATGAAGCCGATGGCCTCGTTGCAGGTACGAACAGCGCTGTAGTAGCTATCCCAGATGTTCTTTACCGACTCGTTGTCGGTCTCTGTGATGTCCTTCCAAGCGTAAGCCTGGTCCTGGAAGCGGTTCATTGTTGTCCAGGCAGTGTTGTTATACTCGTTAGTGTTGTCCGAATACATCTCCAGCAGATACACTGGCGACGTCTCAGAGTAAGCACTTACGAGCAGTTTGCTCACATCGTCGGGAGACGAAAGCTCCATACGATTGTCGGGCAGTTTGTCGAGATAGCTGTCGCAAGATGTGAATCCCACGGTGGCAGCCATCATCGATAATGCTATATATAATTTTGCTTTTTTCATTTTTTTCTTTCTAATCTTTCCTTTTGCAATAATTAGAATCCAGCCTTGACGGTGAGAGTGAACTGCTTAGGCATAGGTGCAGACACACCACCGGCGCGGAAGAACTCAGGATCCTGTCCGTTGAGCTTCTTGTCAGCGTAGATGAGGAACAGGTCGGTACCCTGAATCTTGAGAGAGAGGCTGTTGAGAGCCATGTTCTTGAACCACTTTGAGGGGAAGTCGTAACCCAGTGAGATTTCCTTCATGCGGATGAAGTCGCCCTTAGCGATACGCTCTGTAGAGTAGTTGTATGCGTTATAGGCGTAGATCAGGTCTGAGTTGTCCTGCAGCTCACGCTTGCTGATCAGCACAGGCACGTTAGTGATCTTCTCGTCACCGGGGAGCACCCAACGGTTCTTAAACTCCTTGGTCAGTGAAGAGAGGTCTGTGTAACGGTAGCTGAACACAGGGTCAAGACGAACAACGTTGCCGAAAGAATAGGTGATGAACAGGTTCAGACGGAAGCCTTTGTATGTGAAGATGTTGCCGAGTGATCCAGTGTAAACGGGATCTGTCGGACCCTCATACTTAAGGTAGTCGTTGTTCTCACGCTCCTGGAAGTTGATGTCGCCAACAGTTACGTTGCCCTTGTCGTTGATGAACATAGGATAGCCGTCCTCGCTCAGGCCCACGAAGGGGATAGAGAAGAGGGCACGCACAGGATAGCCCTTCTTTGCGAAACCGCTGCCCTGGATGTAATCCATTGTAGAAGCCTTTGACATAAGGTCAGTAACCTCGTTCACAGCGTGTGAGTAGATGAAGTTGGTTGTCCAACTGAAATCCTTGTTCTTGATGTTTGTTGTAGAGATGCTGAGCTCCTCACCGTGCGACTTCATTGAAGCCACGTTACCGTATGAAGAAACCTCGCGGTTGATACCCTGGGTTGTTACAACACCGATCAGGTCGTAGTTGTTACGACGATAAACGTCGAAGGTCACGTTGATGCGGTTGTTGAGGAAGCCAGCGTCGATACCGAGGTTGAGCTCGTGCTTCTTCTCGTATGTAAGCTCGTCATTACCAGTCTGGTACAGTGCGATACCGCTCTCCTTGTCGCTTGAGAAAGGACGGTAGGGGTTGTATGCCTGGAAGATAGATGTCGAGTTGGTGATGCTTGAAGGACCACGGTCAGCGGTAAGACTGTAAGAAGCCTTCAGCGTCAAGTGAGAGAATGTGGGCTGCAGAGGTTTGAAGAAGTTCTCCTCGTGCATGTTCCACGATCCAGAGATGTTCCATGTAGGCAACCAACGGGCGCTGCGGCTGCGGCCGAGCATGTTGGTACCCTCGTAACGGATGGTTCCGTTGAAGTTGTACTTGCCCTTATAAGAATAGGTGCCGTTAGCGAAGAAGGCAGCACTGCGTGAGTTGGTGTTGCTCAGAGTGTAATAGTCCATATTCTCCTCCTGGCTCTTCTTGAAGAACTGGTAGATGTAGAATGGAACCTCTGAAGCATAATACTGCATACCTACGCCGTTGAACCAAGAGCGTGAACGCTCAATGTTGGTCGACTCCATACCTCCGAACAGGTTCACGATGTGATCGCGGTTGAAGGTGTGGTTGTAGTTGGCGGTAGCACGGAAGTCGTAGCTGAGCATGCGGTTGTCAGTACGCTTGTAGAAACCACCCTGAGGCAGCACAGTGATAGGCAGCGCGTAAGCGTTGTCGGGGTCTGTGTAGAGCAGGTTGTTGTTGTCGCGCACTGTTGTGTTCTTCATTGCGCGATAAGCATTGGCCTGGTTAGAGTTTTCTGTGATCTTGTGCTCCTGTGATGTAGAAGCATACTTGATGGCACCGATGGCCGACAGCTCAAGGTCACGGATGGGCTTGTACTTCAACTCAGCCTGGAACTTGGTGTCAACCACGTTGAGGTCGATCTTGTTGTTCTCCAGCTCGTTGAAGATGTTGAACGGCGCGTAGTTTGCCTGATAGTAAGTGTTGGGATCAAGCGCACGCGATGAGTTCAAAGCATAAGAGTAGGGGTTGATATCAAAGTCGCGGCTCACCTCACCTGAAGCGGCGTTAACGCTCTGGCTCAGAGTGCCAGGAGCCTGCTGCTTACGGTAAGAAGCGCTGCTGATGATGTTCAACGACAGGTTGTCGATGATGTGGTGTGTAACGTTGAGGTTAGCGGTGTAACGGTTAACCTTGCTGTCCTTGTACCATCCCGGATCGACCATTGCCGATACAGAAGCATAATAGTTTGACTTCTCTGTACCGCCGCTAAGGCTTACAGAGTGGTTCTGCACGAGGTTGCTGTTGAACAACTTGTCGAACCAGTTGGTGTTGCGCATCTCTGCCTCCTGGAGGTAAGCATACTGTGCCTCCTGTGTATTGGGAAGAGCAAACTGGCCTGTTGCGGCGTTGTAAGTGTTGATAAGCTCGAACATCTTACCATAGACACCGTAGTCGCTGCGCTTGACCAACGGGCCATTGGTGCACCTTCACGGACTCGAACCGGGGACCCACTGATTAAGAGTCAGTTGCTCTACCAACTGAGCTAAAGGTGCAAATCCCTTGAGCATGCTTCCCTGCACGACGTGTGGTAAACTCACCAGAATAGTTGATGTGGGCCTGACCGTTGCGACCTTTCTTTGTGGTAACAACAATCACACCAGCCATGGCGCGGGCACCGTAGATAGAGGTAGCCGAACCGTCCTTCAGGATCTGGAAGCTCTCGATATCGTCTGAGTTAAGACCTGCGATGGCAGAAGACACAAGAGTCTCGGCGTCACCTGACGACAGGTCGTCGGCGCTCACGTCGCTCACGTCTTCCATGATCACACCGTCAACAACCCACAGCGGCTTAGAGCTACCGTAGATAGAGGTGGCACCACGCACACGAATCTTAGGAGCGGTACCGAAGGTACCTGACACGTTCTGCACAGACACACCGGCAGAACGTCCCTCGAGTGAACGGCTCACGTCGGCCACACCACCAATGAGGGCATCCTTAGCATCCACCTTGTCGGTAGCACCTGTAAAGGTACGACGGTCCATCTTTGACATACCGGTCACAACGACCTCGTCGATGGTGGTGTTGCTCTTCAAAGCGATTTTCATACCTGGCTTAGGAGTAAGGACCTGTGTCTCCATACCCACATAGCTAACCTGAATTTTCTTTCCGGCGGGTACTTCCAATGTGAAGTGGCCATCGATATTGGTTACTGTTCCCGACTTGCTTCCATCAACAAGCACGGTAGCGCCAATAACAGGCTCTCCGTCATCCTGGAAGATTACTGTTCCGGAAATCTTGGTTTGACCGAATGCTGCCATAACATTAATCAGCATTACAGTCAAAAACAAAAGAAATCTTCTCTTCATAAATCTTCTAAAGACTATAATTTTTTTTAAATACGGGTGCAAAATTAACAATTTTTTTCTACATAACAAAATAAATATGCAGTCAAGTTACAATAATAGACTGTTTTTTAACAAATTGCGAGAAAAAGCGCCATTTCAAGGGGTGCTAAGTGACAATTTAACACAAAAACGCTTACATTTCTTCCGTTAACGAAGTATGGCTTTTGCATAAATATACATTTTCGGTATGCAATTCTCAACTCATAAAAATGACAAAATGAAAGTGGCTTAATGACGTTGTCAAAGAGGCTCTTTGAGGAGCTCATTAAGCCTCTTTGACGACCTCAAAGAGGCTTAATGACAAAACAAGGGTGTATTTAAGAACCGTTAACAATTCGTGCTTTGGTTTTAACTATAATTTTATACATTAAGAAAGAATAAAGCCCCATTTACTATCTTTCTGTCATTCTGTATATTTATGCAAAACCAGGGCGAAAACGCTCCCGTTTCAACATTTTTGCATCCTTTACGAAGCATGTTTGCAAGCCAAAACAGCATTACTTGAAGATTGTAAACATGCCATTTACGAAGCGTAAACATGGCAATTACGATGCGTAAACATGCCACTTACGAAGCACGATGATGGTTTCTTTGCCAAGATAATTCACTACAAATATACAACTTTTATCTTTTATAACGAACAAAATCTTGTGTTTTTATGTTTTTATCTTTTATAACGAACAAAATCTGTATTTTTCATACTTTTATCTTTTATAGAAGATAAAAGTACCTATACATACGGAAAGAATAATAGTTTTTTTAACTAAAGATTATCTATATGGTAACATTATTTCCATTTACCTCGCTATTTTTGCAGCAGAAAATAACAACAAACTGTAATCATGAGCATTATGGAAAAGAACATTTACCTTATCGACAGCCGTAGCTCAAAGCAACAGGCAGTCATTGGCAACTTCGTGAAGACCTCTATCCTCAACGACATCGTGAAGAAAACATATAGCCTGTGGAACAACCTGAAAACGGCTTGCTTCAACAGCTACGCGAAAAAGGTAAGCATCAACAGCGAGATGAAGGAGGCAAGCCTCAACAGCTACGCAAAGAAGGAAAGCCTCAACAGCGAAAAGGAGATTAGCCTCAACAGCTATGCAAAGGAGGTAAGCCTCAACAGCTATGCAAAGAAGGTAAGCCTCAACAGCTACGCGAAGGAGGTTTGCCGACCGATAGAATGGCTTTGCTCTTACTATTCTAATGTGTTGGACCGTAAGCTGACCATGCGCCAGACATGGCTTCTTGTCAATGCTCAGTTGGCCTTTGGCGCTGCCTTCTTTCCGGTGGAAGCCCCTTGGGTTGTTCGTATCGGTTGCCTAGTGTGGGTGGTTTCGGCGCTGCTGAAGTGTAAGAGGGGGCTTAAGTGAAGAGGGTTCTTAAGTGAAAAGTGAAGAGTGAAGAGTGAAGAGTGAAGAATTCATGTGCCTTGATTATTGTGAAGCAAAGCTATTGAATTCTTCACTCTTCACTCTTCACTCTTCACTTTAAGCCACTCTTCACTCTTCACTTTAAGCCACTTTTCACTTAAAACATCGTAGCGACTCTTTTCACCCCACTGACAAGAGCATCGATTTCCTCTTTTGTGTTATATAGGGCAAAGGAGGCACGCACCACGCCCTGCACGCCGAGGCGATCCATGACAGGCTGGGCGCAATGATGGCCTGTGCGCACGGCTATGCCGAGGCGGTCGAGCAAGGTGCCCATGTCGAGATGATGGATGTCGCCAACGAGGAACGACACGACAGCGTCCTTGTCGGGGGTGGTGCCGAAGAGGCGGATGCCGGGGATGGTCTGCATCTGTTCCATGCAGTAGGCGGTGAGCTCGCGCTCATGAGCCGCAATGTTGTCCATGCCGAGGGCCGACACATAGTTGAGAGCGGTGGCAAGACCGTGGGTAGCCACATAGTCGGGGGTGCCTGCCTCAAACTTGAACGGCAGACGCTCGAAGACCGTGCGCTCGAAGCTCACGCTCTCAATCATCTCGCCACCACCCTGATAGGGCGGCAGACGGTCGAGCCACTCTTCCTTGCCGTAGAGCACACCCACACCTGTGGGGCCATAGATCTTATGTCCACTGAAAGCGAAGAAGTCGCAATCGAGGTCCTGCACATCGACCTTGAAATGGGGTGTCGACTGTGCTCCGTCCACCAGCACAGGCACGCCGTGTTCATGAGCAATGCGCACAATGTCTTTCACGGGGTTCACCGTGCCGAGGGTGTTGCTCACATGCGCCACGCTAACGATTTTCGTGCGGTCAGAAAACAGCTTCTCATACTCGTCCATGAGCAGGTTGCCGCTGTCGTCGATGGGTATGACCTTAAGAGCGATGCCGCGCTTTGCTGCCTGCAGCTGCCACGGCACGATGTTAGAATGGTGCTCCATGACGCTCACGATCACCTCGTCACCCTCGCCCATAAACTCTTCACAGAACGAGCTGACCACGAGGTTTATGCTCTCGGTGGTGCCGCGCGTGAAGATAATCTCCTCGGTCTTGGGAGCGTTGATGAAACGGCGCACAGTCTCACGCGCCGCCTCATGCAGGTCGGTAGCCTGTTGCGAGAGATAATGCACGCCACGGTGCACGTTGGCGTTGACATTAAGATACTCGTCGCGCATGGCATCGAGCACACAGAGCGGCTTCTGTGTTGTCGCCGCGTTGTCGAGATAGACGAGCGGACGGTCGTAGACGGTGCGAGAGAGAATAGGAAAATCGTCTCTCACCTTTTGTATGTTGTACATCTTTTTTCTTTTTTATTTCAAAGCCTTTATAGGCCCTCCTTTGATAGGCCTTTATAAGCCTACCTA
>ERZ859732.784-NODE-784-length-11845-cov-11.884139_pt1 | contig 11845 bp, 6 predicted proteins | sample MGYA00510123_ERZ859732 | MGnify/ENA primary metagenome ERZ859732 (study PRJEB30046, sample SAMN00715133) | human gut metagenome | study: EMG produced TPA metagenomics assembly of the A metagenome-wide association study of gut microbiota in type 2...
CGTTCTGGTTCTTGAATGAGGCATCCCAGGCAAGGGCTTCGGCTGTAGAACATGCCACGCTAGGAACGCTAGGCACGCTCTTGGCAGCGCTGTCGCTTGGGAAATGCTCGGCGAAGATAGAGCGGTAATAGTACTCCTCCTTGTTCTGTGGAGGGTTGATAGGGAATCGCTCGGCAGCATGCGCCATCTGCTCGTCGCTAACGGCAGAAGCCGTAATCTGCTTCAGGGTATCAATCCATGAATAGCCCACACCATCGGAGAACTGCTCCTTCTGGCGCCATGCCACTTCTTCCGGAAGCAGATCAGCGAATGCCTCACGAACCACCTTTTTCTCGATGGTCTTATCCGGACACATCTTCAGCACAGGGTTCATGCCCATGGCTACATCCAGGAACTCCTTGTCAAGGAAAGGCACACGGCCCTCGATGCCCCATGCAGCCAGACTCTTGTTGGCTCTCAGGCAATCGTAGAGATAGAGTTTACCGAGCTTGCGTACGGTTTCCTCATGGAATGCCTTGGCATCCGGTGCCTTGTGGAAGTAGAGATAACCTCCGAACACCTCGTCGGCACCCTCGCCGGAAAGTACCATCTTGATACCCATGCTGCGGATGACTCTCGCCAGGAGATACATCGGGGTAGATGCACGCACGGTGGTAACATCGTAGGTCTCGATGAAGTAGATGACATCACGGATGGCATCCAGACCCTCCTGGATGGTGTAGTTGATTTCGTGATGCACGGTTCCGATGTGCTCGGCTACCAGTCGTGCCTTTGCCAAATCAGGCGCACCCTTCAAGCCCACGGCAAAGGAGTGCAGACGTGGCCAGTAGGCCTTGGTTTCGCCACCGTTCTCCACACGGGTAGAAGAATATTTCTCGGCTACGGCAGAGATGACAGATGAATCAAGACCGCCACTCAGCAATACGCCGTAAGGCACATCGCTCATCAGCTGGCGCTTCACAGAAGCCTCCAGGGCATCGTGAATCTCCTTCACGGCTGCCTCTTCCTGAGGTTCCGCATCCTTCAGCTGGGCTTCAGCCTTCTGAGTATCATCTATCTGATATTTCTTCTGCATGGCGGCATACTCAAACCAATCACGGGTATAGTAGCGCTTCATGCCAGGGTTCTTGCTGTAATAATAATGACCCGGGAGGAATGGCTCGTAGTGGTCGCACTGACCTTCCAGAGCCTTCAACTCGCTTGCTACCAGCACTTTTCCATCCTTATCATAACCAATATAAAGAGGAATTACGCCGATAGGGTCGCGGGCGATGAGGAATTCATCACGTTCGGCATCGTAAAGGGCGAAGGCAAAGATGCCGTTCAGCTCTTCGAGCATCTGGGTGATACGGGCGTGGAGGGCATCCTCACCTTTATATATTAAGGTATCAAAGTCGGAATCTGCTCGCATCTCACGATAGAGAGAAAGAATCACCTCGCAGTCGGAACCCGTCTGATACTGGTATTTGCCGGCAAAGCGGGCACGGATATTCTGATGATTGTAAATCTCACCGTTCACGGCAAGCACCTGTTTCTTATCTGGTGCAAACAAAGGTTGGCGACCACTTTCTGGGTCAACGATGCTCAGACGCTCATGTGCCAGGATAGCGGAACCACCACAATAGATGCCGCTCCAGTCGGGTCCGCGATGGCGGATCTTCCGGCTCATACGAAGTGCTTGTTGTCGCAATTCAGGAGTCTGCTCCTGAATATTGAAGATAGATACGATTCCACACATAATATCTTTTCCTTTCTTTTACGGTTATTTTTATCTTTTTACCTGCTAACAAATATCACTTTGCTAGATTTCGACTGCAAAATTACTACTTTTTGATAGAATAAAGAAGATTTCTCTTGCTTTTTGTCTTCATAAAGTTACATCACTATCAGATAGATAAACACAACTTGTAGATTAATTACATTCTGTAAGCAAACCACACTTATTAGATTACAAAACGAAAGTTAGGCATAAAATCAAGGTTTTGTTTAATTTTTCGCTGAATATAAGTAAACAGAATCATTTAATGTAGCAGAAACATAAAGAATAATTAATTAATTCTAAAAACCCATCTTATCCATCAGATTTTTAAGGAAAACTTGGGTGATAACAGTTTTTTTTCTTATCTTTGCAGAAAATTTAATAACATTCTAAACAATACAAAATTTAATATCAAGTATTCATACTGATAGTTTCATGCAAACTATAGTTTGTACGATTTAAACATTATGAGAAAGAAACTGATAAACCTATTCATGATGACTTGCGTGATAGCCGGCGGCTTCACACAGGCATCCTTCGCACAACAGGCTAAGTTGAGCAATCTCACCCAGTTTGTAAATCCAAGAATCGGAACGGGTGGTCACGGCCACGTATTCCTCGGAGCCAATGTTCCGTTCGGATATGTGCAGCTGGGCCCTACCGAGCCTTCACGTGGCTGGGACTGGTGTTCCGGTTATCACCACTCCGACTCCGTGCTCATCGGATTCGGCCATCAGCACCTCAGCGGCACCGGTATCGGCGACCTGGGCGACGTGGCATTCCTGCCCGTAACTGATGCCAGCCAGAAGGAAATCCTCTTCAGTCATGCCAACGAGAATGTGCGCCCGGGCTACTACGCCGTAAAACTGCAGCAGCCCAACGTGTGGGTTGAGCTTACAGCCACCCAGCGTGCCGGATTCCAGCGCTATACCTTCGGGGCAGATGCACAGCAGGCACAGCTGGTGCTCGACCTGAAGCAGGGCATCGGATGGGATGCGGCAAAGGATTACAACGTAGATAAGATTACCTCTACCACCCTGGCAGGCCATCGCTTCTCCAAGGGTTGGGCCAACGACCAGAAGGCATTCTTCTTCGCCGAATTCTCGCAGCCAGTCACCGTGAAGCCATTAGGCACCGGAAGATGGCTCATTGTGGCAGCAGATGTTACCAAGCCTTTGATGGTGAAGACGGGCATGTCGGCTGTAAGTGCCGAGAACGCTCAGCTGAACCTGAAGAAGGAGATTCCGGGCTGGGATTTCCGCCAGGTGGTGGCTGATGCCGACGAAGCCTGGAACAAAGAGCTGAACAAGGTGAACATCGAGACCACCGACTCCGCATCACGCCGCATCTTCTACACGGCGATGTATCACACCATGACCGCTCCATCCGTATTCTCGGATGTCAACGGACAGTATCGCGGTGCCGACGGCAAGGTATACGATGGCAACTTCACCAACTACACCACCCTCTCGCTCTGGGATACCTATCGTGCGGCTCATCCGCTGATGACGATGATTCATACCGATATGCTTCCAGACATGGCAAGCACTTTCATCAATATCTATCGCCAGCAGGGCCAGTTGCCGGTATGGCATCTGATGGGTAACGAAACTAACTGCATGGTGGGCAACCCGGGCATCCCTGTACTTGCCGACATGGTATTGAAGGGCTACGTGCAGGATAAGGAAGGCGCCTACGAGGCAATGAAGCAGTCGGCGTTGAGAGAAGACCGCGGACTGGGACTGCTCAAGAAATACGGCTATCTGCCTTACGACAAGGAGAAGACCAAGGAAACCGTGGCAAAGGGTCTGGAATATGCCCTGGCTGATGCCTGCGTTGCCAAGGTGGCGCGCATGCTGCGCAAGAAGGCAGACGCCAAGTATTTCGAGAAGAGAGCTAAATCCTACAGCAAATACTTCGACAAGGAAACCGGATTCATGCGCGGCATCGGTTCCGACGGCAAGTTCCGCACCCCATTCAACCCATTCGCTGCCGAGCATCGTGACGACGACTACACCGAGGGCAATGCATGGCAATACACCTGGCTGGTGCCACACGATGTACACGGACTCGTCAAGCTCTTCGGCAACGAACAGAAGTTTGTTACCAAGCTCGATTCTCTCTTCATCGTCACCGGCAGCATGGGCGACAATGCATCTCCCGACATCTCAGGACTCATCGGCCAGTATGCCCACGGCAACGAGCCTAGCCATCACGTGCTCTACATGTACAACTACGTGGGTCAGCCTTGGAAGGGAGCCCGTCTGCTGCGCCAGACCATGAACGAGATGTACAAGGACGATTTCGACGGATTGAGCGGCAACGAGGACGTAGGTCAGATGTCGGCATGGTATGTGCTTTCATCCATGGGTCTCTATCAGGTAGAGCCAGCCGGCGGCAAGTACATCATCGGCAGTCCTATCTTCGACAAGGCATCGGTGAACGTGGGCAAGGGCAAGACCTTCAGCATCATCTGCAGGGACAACAGTAAGGAGAACATGTATATCCAGCACATCAAGCTCAACGGCAAGCCATACACCAAGTCGTACATCATGTATAACGACATCATGAAGGGCGGCACCCTGGAAATACAAATGGGCAGCCAGCCATCCAAGTGGGGCACGCGCCCTGCCGACCGACCATAAGATTTTTCATAATATGAACTAACTAACAAAAGATAAGAAAATGAGAAAGACTATTTTAGCAATGGCTCTTCTTGCCTCCATGACAGCGATGGCCCAGGAGAACGCCAAGGTGGATGTGCACGCACGCTATACCAAGGTGGTGACACCGGTGGATGGCAAGTACGAATCCAAGCGTCCGCCAGTGGAGGACCGCCTCTTCACCTCCACTGCCGTGGAGAAGAAGATCAAGGAAGTGCAGAAACTGCTGAAGAAGAACCCGAAGCTGGCTTGGATGTTTGCCAACTGCTATCCTAATACCCTGGAGAGTACCGTTCACTACCGTGTGCTCGAGAATGGTGACGACGATACATTTGTATATACAGGCGATATCCCAGCCATGTGGCTCCGCGACTCAGGTGCACAGGTTTGGCCATACGTAGCCCTCGCCAACAAGGACGAGAAGCTGAAGAAGATGCTGAGGGGTGTGATTCTGCGCCAGCTGAAGTGTATCAACATCGACCGCTACGCCAATGCCTTCAACGATGGTCCTACGGGTGCCGGATGGGTGAAAGACCGCACCAAGATGCAGCCAGACGTGTTTGAACGCAAGTATGAGATTGACTCTTTCTGCTACCCTATCCGCCTGGCTTACGAGTACTGGAAGGTGACAGGCGATGACTCCATCTTCGGCGAAGTATGGATGCAGGCTGTGGAGAACATCCTGAAGACCTTCCACGAGCAGCAGCGCAAGGTGACAGCCAAGGCATATCACTTTACCCGTGTTTCCGACCGTGCCTTCGATACCATCGGTTGGGATGGTTTCGGTGCTCCGGTGAAGCCAGTGGGCCTGATTGCCTCCATGTTCCGTCCTTCGGATGATGCCACGATTCTTCCATTCCTGATTCCTTCCAATTTCATGGCAGTATCTTCCATGAACAAGGCAGCCGAGATTCTGAAGCATGTGGCTGAGAAGGATGCGGCAAAGAAGGAAGCGGCTCTGAAGATTGCCAAGGATTGCAGCAGTCTTGCCGATGAGGTGCAGGGAGCCTTGCAGAAGTATGCCATCTACAACCATCCTAAGTACGGCAAGATTTACGCCTACGAGGTAGATGGTTTCGGCAACCAGCTTCTGATGGACGATTCCAACGTGCCATCGCTCCTGGGTATGGGCTACATGGGTGATGTTCCGATGAACGACCCTATCTATCAGAACACCCGCCGTTTTGTTTGGAGCGAGGACAATCCTTGTTTCTTCCGTGGCAAGGCTGGCGAGGGTATCGGTGGTCCTCACATCGGATACGACATGCCTTGGCCTATGTCTATCATGATGAAGTGTTTCACAGCCCAGAGCGACGACGAGATTCGTTTCTGCATGAAGATGTTGCTGAACACGGATGCCGGCATGGGATTCATCCACGAGTCATTCCACAAGGATGATGCATCGAAGTTCACCCGTCCATGGTTTGCATGGCAGAACACGTTGTTCGGAGAATTGGTGATTAAGTTGATCAACGATGGCAAGGCCGACTTGCTGAACAACTTATAATACACCTTATTATATATAGAAAATGCCGATAGTTTCTGATGTTTCAGAACTATCGGCATTTTTATTGTTTTCTTCCTTTCTTCATCCTTGTTTTAGGATGAAGGGGTTAGAGATTCTTCACCTCATACAGTTCGGCGAGTTCCCAAAAGCGATGGGCTAGGTCGTGGATGAACTTGCGGCCCTTCTCCGTCCATACCAGATAGGTGTGGGTATTCACCCTGCCCACCTTCTCGCTCCTGCCATCACTTGCAGGCGCCATATACGACTTGAAATGCGTGCGGCTCTTCGCCAGTCCCTTGTGAGCGTACTCGGCATAAAGCATATACTGACCGCTCTGGTAATACTGAATGTGCAGGGCACAGAGCGAACGGTTCAGTTCCTGAGCAGTGATGCCCAGCTCCTTCGCCACCTGCGTAGTGGTGTAGCAGGAGATGGAATCCAGCACATTGTCGCTGTAAAGCGCCTTCGGCAAGAGATCGTCCACCTGGCGCTCAAGGGTGAGGATATTCTCGCTGCCCTTGACAAGACGCACCACCTGGTCGCCCACCACGTCGTTCAAGCGTCGGATTTCCACATCCTGCTCGCCTATCAGCTTCTGCTTCAAGGCAATATCCTGCTCCTTTTCGCCAATCAACTTCTGCTTCAAAGCAATATCCAGAGTCTGCTCGCCAATCAGCTTCTCCTTCTCTCCTATCAGCTTCTCCTTCATTTCTAAGTCCTGCTGCAGCTGATAGCAGCCATTCTTGCGAATCTGCGGCAGCACCTCGGAGGTAACCCAGCGCTTGAACTTTCTCCCCGCCGGCAACTTAGAACAGAAAAGTAGGGCATAGAATCCGCTCTCGTTCACGAAAGTCACCAGTCGGCGAGGATTTGAACGTGTGCCATCCTTGCGTAAACAACCCTCAACGTTAACGTACCATTTCAGGACGTCAACATCATCAACATGCTGACTCACAGCATGATCCGGACGCTTATATCCGAGCACATCGCAGAGATCCTGACCACAAAACCATGGCTCCCCCTGCTTATCCGTCAAGGTACGAACCTTTCCGAATTCCGGGTTCTCAAACACGACAACATCTGCTGCCTTCATCTTCTCATACTTCGCCTTTGCATTTCTGCCAAAAGAATTCTTCATCATAAAAAATAAAATTAGAAAATAAGAATCTAAACTTTCAATTACAAGATGGTAATCCAGACGCTCTCCTCTCGCTCTCCCGCTGCCGTGATGGCATTGATGATGCGGCGGAGCCATGCCTGCGAATTCACCACCATGCCCCTCGCCTTGTTCTCACCCACCAACAGGCAGCCCTGGGTGTCATCGGGATAATTGCCGGAATGTATGCGGATGCCCTGGAAACCGGGAACACCCTGCACCAGCGGCAACCACTTTCTGAACCTCGGCGACCAACTGATTACCACCGGATACGTACCCTCGGGAATAGCCGTGTGGCCCGGAACCTTGCGAGCCTTCTCGCCCGATATTCTGCTGAAGCGGACATTCTCCTCCTCGGGCTTCAGCGTGATGCCCAGAAGATTGCGCCACGTAGGCTCCAAGGTATCGCAGAAATAATGCTCCTTGTCTAATTTCTTCACATCAAAGGAGTGCTCAAAGATGCGCTTGTCGCCTATCTTCTGCCCCGAACGCCAACTGCGCTCCACCTCATCATCCGTCAATAAATAAAGATGACCAATGGTATAACCCATCTGTTTCGCTATGCGCTTTACTACTATTTCCATACTCAAAAAAATTTAAGAATTCAACATATTAACTACCTTGCCATCCTTGCGATTGCGAAGCTTTTCAAAACTGAACAACTGAATACTGATTACATCCCCCTTGGCACCCTGGGGCGGAATCTTCTTCACATAGTTCCGGTTAACCCAGTTGCGCAACATCGATACCGTGCCCGAGCGGTTCATCCCCAACTGCGAGCGCAGGAACTCAGCCTGCTGAAAACTAAACACATCGGGCAACTGCTGCAGCAGGCTCGCCGGACCACGCTTGCTCGTCTTCTCGTCAGAACCATTCGCACGCTTGATGGCATCGCCAAAGAACTTCATCTTGCAGTAGAGGTCGTATTGCTCGCTCCAGCGGATAAACTCCTCTATCTCAGGCTCCCATCTGTATCCGTTAGCCACATAGAGCACGCAAGCCTTCAGGTAGCCAATCACATTGGCACGGAAACTCAGGTTCTCATAGGTGCGGTCCTGACTCAAGCGGGAAAACTCAGCATGCTCCTCCTTCAGCTTCAGCGCCAACTGGAAAGCCTCCTCGCATTCCACCAGTCCCGAAGCCTGACAGAGGTTCTCGATGTAAGGTTTTAATCCCTCACGGTAAGCCTCATCATAGGTGCCGTAAACAGGCATTTCCTCACCGATTTCACGCTCTGGGATGGTGCAGAAATTAATTCGGCTGATAGGTCCATCGGTGAGCACCTTAGAGAAATATCGCTGTCCCTTCTGGATGGTAGAAGATGCATTCCAATTGAAACGGATGGTAACACGATCGGTAACACTTTGTGAACCTACACGCGTCTGGCCATATTTATTACTTGGGTCAAAAGCGAGACACATAATGCGGAACTGCTGACCACCGTTACCTTTCAGCGCATCAAAGAGGTCAATCTCGTTCAGCGAAGTGTAAAGGAAATGCCCCTGCGCCTCAGCAGTACGCATCACGAAAGCCGGATTGGTCATGTCGGCGTCAATCTCCTGGATGATGAGGTTATCCGGTCGCTTGCGTTTATCCTTGTTGGCGCCCTTTCGCACCACCTCGTCCTTCCACTCCTTCTCACGTTTCAGGTTCTCGGCATCTCTTTTTCGGATATCCTCCATGATATACTCGATAGGTTTCTGTACGCAACTTTTACCTGCGCCTGTAGAGGCAAGCAACACCGTGGCAAGGGTGGCTTCGTGCTCTACATTATCAATATATCGGAATCGGGTGTTCCAGAGATGCGTGGCAAGTGGCGGGAAGATGGCATGTGCCACGGCAGGCTTATATACATCCGGCGTGTTGGAGATAAGATGCTCCACCAGCTTAGGAAGCTGGGTGGGCATGGCTGGCGGGTCTGGATAGTGTACTTCATCACCTTGAACATTTAGAGCATTAGGGGTTGAACTTTCAACTTTTAACTGTAAACTATTAACTTGATAAACAGCAGCCTGCTTCTCAGCCGTGGCATTGATGCGCATCACATCACGTGAGAACGGCTTCGAACTGTCACCATATTTCGCATAGAAATCGTGAATCAGCTGATGGCAGTCACGCTCCTCGTAGTAGCTCGGCATCTTCTTCGCCACCACCTTCATCAGTTCGTCTTCACTCATCACACGTGATGCTCCGGCGCTCATGATGGCGAGCAGGGAGGAGTGGCGTGAACCGATGGTATCAATCTCCATACCCTTCAGTCCGGCAGCCTCCTTGAAGAGTTCGAAGGCTATGAGATTCTTCTCACTGGCATTTTGGGTTGCCACTCCGCCAGCATCTTGAGAAGCTCCAGCAGAGCCGAGATGAGAATCATTAACACGATGGCTATTACCAGGTTGGGCAGGCTGAACAGCAGCGCCAGCATAAACAGCGTTATCGCCGTTAGTGCCCGAAAATCGATTGTCTTCACTTTGAACATTGAACTTTGAGTTTTGAACATTATGATTACTATTAACATTTTCACTTCCCGCAGAATGAATCTGTGGCATCTGTGAAATCTGTGGGAAATTTTGTTTGCCCCTGCCGTCAATCGTCAATCCACGCTTTACGAAAGCCTCTCTTCTCAACGAAATCTCCTCTGCGGGCAGCACCCCATACCACTCCTTAGAACGGTAAATCTCGGAATCCTTATCCGTGATGAAGATGATTCTCTCGGGCGTGATGCAGCTCTTGTCGTAGGGAATCCCCGATGCCTCGCAATAGGCACGCTGCGTCTCCTCGATGGTCATCCCCACCGGCATACGGATGTCGATGTGCAGCTTCTTTCTTGCCGAATACTCCAGATGCAGCAGCTTGCCCTTCCAGATGGTGTCGCTGCAGTTCAGCTCGCGAGCCTTCTCCAGTGCCTGCTCCACATACTCCTTGTCATCCACGTCCACCGTGGTCTGGAAAAGGAAGCTCTCGGGGTCGGCATCGCCCTGCGAGCGGTGGTTGTTTCTGAAGCGGGCGTAGTGGATGGCTCTGAAGGGCAACTGCCTCTTCAGTTCCTCCCTTGCCTTGGCCGCTGCCTTCTGGTTGGCAGCATCCACGCCCGCCATCGGCTTCTCGCCACGAATCTGCTCCACCAATCCCTTCAGCCACGGCTGGGCTATCAGCTGGTCGTACACCGCCAGGGGCTGCAGGGAATTAATCCTCCCCATGTTTCCCTTGCGTGCGGGATTCAGAGCCATTACCTGTTTCTGTTCACTCATGCAAAAAACTCCTTATATTAAATGATTGAGGCTGCGACTATTCGCCAAATTCCATATACCCATATACAGAAAAGCCTCGCAACCAGACTTTTATCATCTGATTGCGAGGCAAAGATACGGCGATAAACAATACTATCCAAGCAAAGAACCGCCGGGTTCCTTCACGAGTTCCCGAGTTCCATTCAAGGTTCCAAAGTTCCTTTTAGAGTTCAGTTTTCAGAACTCAAACGTTCCTTTCATTGCTCTATATTCAGAACTCAAACGTTCCTTTCACAGTTCAATCTTCAGGATTCCGAGCAGAGTAACCACCACGTTCTGCATTTCGCTAAACGGTCGCTCCGTCTCGTTTCCCATCATCAGTCCGAAACTCCATTGCTTAAAGGGCTTGAAGTAGCAGAAAGAGTTACTTATCTTCTTGATATCATTCTTGCACAACTTCTTCTCATATCCCAGAGGTCGCGCCTTGTTCATCATGTTGCAGAAGCCCTCGTAGTCGGTATTCCCCACCAATCCGATATCAGCTGCGACTCTGAAAATACCTATCCACTGCTTCTGGTATCGCATGATAGGCTTCCCATATTCATCTTTTTTCTCCATAAGTTTATCCACGGCTTGAGCGAAGATTTCCATGGTTATCTTGCCCGGAGGATTCCCTGCATCATTCATCTCATCAATGGGCGCTGCTTGATGCATATCACCAGGGGCTGCTTCCTGCAAACCGCCAGGAGCAGCATACAGTTTACCTTCAGGTTTAGCGACTCTGTCTGTATCAGACTTTTTCTCGCTCTTCACCTCACTGGTTCCGATATACACGTTAGTGCAATCACGGATTTCATAAGTGCTCACATCATTACATTTTTTAATTACTACTTTCATCTGATTTTGATTGCTTTGATTGTTATTATTTTGATTGTTACTTTGATTATTATTTTGAAACCTGATTTGACTTAATACAATTTCATCAACTTTTTTCATTTCCTCATCAAAAAAGTGATTGAAGACGCCCCTGTTTATCTCCTCCAAGAAGAACTTGATAGGCAACAGGTCGAGGGTACTATTACTATAATTAGCAAGTATGCAAATACACATACCAGCCAACAGATGGAAGAGTATTCCATAACGACGGGGAATGGCTACGAGGTGATGCTTCATGGTCATTAGCTTTATGGGTTCAACATGAAATAAATCCGCACAAAAGCATCAATTCCTCTTTATTGGAGCGAAACCATAGGATCTGTGTTTCATGGCTACAAAAGTAAGGAAAAAAAATGAAACCGCCATAACTTTTAGCGAAAATCTTTCAGATTTCTATATTTTATCCGTCAAAATGCATTAATCCGGTATTTTTATACAGAAATCAATAACAAAGAGATAGTTTTTCAAAAAAAGAAGGCTCTTTTTCTTCCTTGTAATAGCCAAGATTACATGTTATGGTCCAAAGTTCGTGTTTTGCAAGTGGCATCCTGCCGTCCCCGAAGGGGGCGAATGTGAATATGCCTTACGCCGATCGGT
>ERZ859732.786-NODE-786-length-11826-cov-5.305582_pt1 | contig 11826 bp, 8 predicted proteins | sample MGYA00510123_ERZ859732 | MGnify/ENA primary metagenome ERZ859732 (study PRJEB30046, sample SAMN00715133) | human gut metagenome | study: EMG produced TPA metagenomics assembly of the A metagenome-wide association study of gut microbiota in type 2...
ATTTGTGAGACTACCAACTTTTTTATGAACTATTTCTTATCCCGAACTGGGGTATTGTATTTCTTCTTAAGCATAAGCGAGAACACCTCGAAGTCGGTGGACGTAGCAAGTGTGTCCTCGTATTTCTCCTTTACAAGACGCTTGAGTTCTTCTATTTCTGGTGAGTTCATTCTTCTACGATATTATCAAAAACATTCCATTTTGCATTCGCACGATAGTATTTCTTCCTGCCTTTCGGCACATGCAGTCGGCAGGTCTTCACGAAGTCGGCGCCGGTTGTGGCGAAGGTATTGCTGCCACATACCGGCGGAAGTGGGGCTGTTATGTACAGATCGGTGAGCGGACAGCCGTCAAACACGTAGTCGGACAGCAGTTCGACGTCGTCGCCAAGGCGCACAGTCTTTAGGTCGGCACATTTCTGGAACACGCCCGTCGGCAACAGCTTCAGTGTGGAAGGCAGCGCAACTTCCTTTACCTTACTGTTATAGAAAGCACATTCGCCTATTTTGGTGAGTCCTGCCGGAAACACGAACTTCCCAATGCTACATTCGCGGAAGGCGTACGGACCAACTGCTGTCACTGTGGCTGGCAATGCGTAGTCGCCTCGCTTGCCCATCGGGAGCCACAATATGCTCTTGGCGTCGCCGCTCAGCAGTACGCCGTCACTACTTGTGTATGATGTGTTGGCACCCGACACGCTTATCTCTTCAAGCGATGTGCATCCAGCCGACGGAACGATACTGCTTACGGTAGCCGGTATAACTATGCTGCGCAGCGATGAGCAGTTGAGGAAGGCGTCTTTTTCTATCCTCACCACGTCCATCGGCAACTTTATATTCTTCAGATTGTTGCACGCGGCGAACAGTCCGACTCCCACAACGTCGTCCTCCGAATAGCGCGCCGCGTCATACACGCCGCCTCCTGCGACAATGCGCGCTCCCGATATGTCTATATCGGCAAGTCGCCCGTTTGTAGCACTGCCGTCTATGCCGCGTCCTGCCATGTGGCGCAGGGTGCGAAGGTCGTCGCCGTTGAGCGGTCCGGCTATAGAGATGGTGGTGTACTTGTAGATGTCGTCGCCTATGACTACCGAAAGCATGCCTGCCTCATCCAAAACCACAGCGGTTGGAGTTGTGAACGAAAGCGGTTCGCCCACTGCCTCGCCGTTTCTGTTCTTGGCGAACGGGCATATTGTGTATGCCGTGCTCGGCTGCAGATTGCCTATGCGCAAACGGTAGAATCCGTCAGCGCCCACTGAGCCAGCCTGCATTATGGTTGTTTCCTTCTCACCGTCGCTCATAGCGGCTCCATCCTGACGCGATATGCGGCAACCGCTTTCGGCGATTTCGTCGCCGCCGTCGTCAGCAATGCGATAACCCACGATTACACTCATCGGACTGCTGCTCAGCACCTTCACGTCGCCGATAGTTGGTTGCAGATTCGGTAGTGTTGTGAAGTTGAGAGTCTCGCCCGACAGTACGGCGGTGCCGTTGCCGCCTTGCAACATATAATAATATGTGGTGCCTGCCGTGAGATTGCGCAAGCGCATGCTCACACTGCCTTCCGCAGCGTCAAGCGCCTCCGAACGTTCGCTCATACTCTCGTCAGCTCCATAGCGGAACCACAACTGCGGCATATCCGCACCATTGTCCGTTTGACACCGTCCTAATATTGTAGCTTCCGTTCGGGTTATGTCAGTAGCTTGCAGAGTCTGCAAGTGCGGCTCAAGACTGTCGGGCTTGTCGCTACTGCACGAACACAAGAGCGCCACTACTGTCACGAAAGTGATATAGAGCCGATTGAACATATTATTATAATGTAAGCTATGATTCATATCTCAAGTTGTTTTCACATATATTATATAGAAACACTTCCTCAACGCTTGGCGGGTTTCGTTATCACGCTATTTTTTCCAATGCGTATGCCTATGCCCACACATCCCTGCCACTGGCTGCCGCCGATTGTAAGCGTAGAGGCACTCACGCTCAGTCTGCCCTTTGTAAAGAGCACGCCTATCTCCGCTGCCACGCCTTTATGTGTGAGTCCGTCGTTGCGCAACCATCCTCCGCCTTCGCTTTTTGCGAGTTGCCATGCGGTACTCTGTTTGGCGTAACCAGCTCCCTCAAAGATGTTGAAGTTGGCGTTTAGGCGGTGTATCAAACCCGCTGTGACGGCATATTCCGAAGTATGCGTGCTACCAGAATAGTATGGCTTCACAGTAGCTGCGTCTCTATAGCCCTCGCGGTTGCACGCTCCTACGGTCTTCTTGCCAGAGCGCAGATTGGTGCTGGCATGAACGTAGCCACCGTGACGACTCATCACGGCTATCATCGCTCCCCACGACGGACCGTCTGTGTGCATCGAGACTGTGAGCAACGTATAGAGATGCAAGGGCACGACGCGACGCGGTGGCGCCACGGTAACTGTGTCTACAATAGTCTGTGTGTACACAACGGTGTCGTGCTTCTCCACGACAGCTGCCTGCGGCAGTCGCAGACGCATCTCGTATGTCATACGACTCTCCAGCTTTGTACCGAACGCATAGTCGCGCAGCACTCCCCATTGCGGGTGTTTCAGCGTTATGCTCTTTGTACCTTTAGGCAGGAAAAGCCATATCTCGCCCACCTTGTCGCGACGCTCAACGATGCCTAACGGCGAAGAGAAAGCGAAGTCGGCTGGGGCTACCACCTTCAGCAGGGCGCACGCTTCGTCATTAAGGTCGCGCACAGCGTCGATGAAAGCGCTCACATCGGTGGGCAACTGACGGAAGCTCTCTACTGAGAACGTGCTGTCGGCAGGCGCTGGCGCATCTACGGTTTCTGCTGCAGACAAGAACGGCACAGCTGCCTTAGCGTCTTGCAACGAGAGGCAGCATAAAGCGACGGTATACGCCACACAAAGCATAGCGTTGCGTAGCGTCCGGCTTATACTTATTGTTCGAGAACTATTGTTTAGCATAATACAATGTCTTTTTATTCAGGATTAAAGTCGGCTAAGATTAGAGCCGACTTGCTTTGTCTATTCAAGATTAAAGTCGGAGATGTCTATCACGCCCTCCGAACTGCCGACGGTTGCCGACGGTTGCCACGTTCGCACGTGTATGAGCGGCATTGAAAGATTGCGGAAGTCCCACAGTAGAAACAGCCAACCGTCGTCCGAGTAGCGGTCGCTGCTGTAGCGTTGGCGCAGCGAAACGCCGTAGATGCCGTCTTTCGTAGGATGGCGCATGATGCGGAAGTCGGAGAACTTCACGTCGACTGTCCTGTTGACGGCGAACACCTTGGCGAGTCGCGAGAGATAGTCGCGCTTGGTGTGCAGGGCGTAAGTAACGCGCGAGTCAGACCCAATGCCGGCGGTCGTAGCCGACTCCTTCACCACATTGCCAACGATGATGAGTGCCTCGTCACTGAACACCTGTCTCAGAAAGTCGATGTCCTTCGTGGTGTATGCCGTGCGCAGATGTTCGCAGTAGTTGAGTATCTGACGGCGGTGCGAGGCATCGGTCTCCGTCAGCTTGCCCTTCAATATCTTCGCCGCCTCTTTGTAGAACGGACTGCTCTGCGCTATCTTGCGTATGTCGGTCTGCGTGAGCTTCACCGCGTGTCCTTTACTCTCACGGTGCGACTTGCTGTCGGAATGACCTGCCGACTCTACTGACTGATTCTCCATATCCATATTCTTCCCCGTCAGTTCGTCTTCGGGCACCACAGCCTTTGTTTGCGCCGCAGCACCAGCCGTGAATGTCACCATTCCGTTAGTGTCTACGTATCCCTCGCGACCGGTAGCCATCTCGCGGAAGCGGAGTCTGCCGCCACGGAAGCGCGTGTCTATCATACATCCGCGCAGAGGAATGCGAAAGAGCGTGTTGCCTTGGGCGTCTTCCACCACATACTGGCGCTGCCCAGATGCCACAATCTGCTCCACAACCTCCATGCCTTCGTTCAGTCCGTAGCGCGTCTCCTTCATGTTTTTCTTATAACCACCAAAGGGCAGCAGCCATAAAGCCACTGCCCATAGGAGGAGCGCCAGCGCTACGGCTGACAATATGCCGGTAGTTTTCTTCATACGAATCGTTTTATTACCAGTTCTGCTTCTCGCCGCCAATGTTTATCTTCACCTTGTCGGGATTTTCGGATATGACGAGGTTGACAAGATGCTCCGTACCGGGCTTGAAAAGGAACTTGCTCTCGAAGAGATAGCTCACGCCCATCATCTCCACCTCGACAAGCGGCTGACGATTGTCGATGCGCTGCGGCACGATTATCGCCGAATAGCTTGTATCGCCGTCCTGATGGGCTACGATGGTCTGGCGTGTGCCCTTAACGTAGCGTGTCGCCACTCCGGCCTGCAGGTCGATAGTGGCTGTGGGCACGGTGTTGTGGATGTATACCTTGGCGGTGGTGGGCATGTCGCCCTCGAAGTCCTCACCCTTTATCAAGCGAATCTTCAGTTTGCTCATGATGTGCTTGAAGGTGAGTCTTACGGGCGAATCAGAAGCCTTGACGTCCTTGGTTGTGGCGAAGAGAAGGTCGCTCGCCTCGTATCCGCCGAGGGCGGTGGCGGTCTTCGAGGTGCTCTGGTCGGTGCTTACGCTGAACGGCTGGTCGGTTACGCTCGTCACATCCTGCATGTACGGATAGTAGGCGTAGGCGTTGTACGTCCCCTCGTCCCAATACAGCGTGCGACCGGCTTCCCATTTGTTGCCGTCGAAGGTGAGCGCCTCGTTGTTCACCAGATTGCCTGCCAGCTCCAGCGGCTCTTTCGCGTCGGCTACGTACAGACCGATGCGGTCGTTGCGCTCGAAGTCGGTGGCTGTGGCGCGGGTCTGCCCTGGATAGTCTACGACGAATGTCATGGGTGTCGACTTGGGGTCTTGCGGCTGAGTCGGGTCCAGATCGTCGCCGCAAGCCGCCAGTGCGAACACTACCAACGCCAGTGCGACACATCTTATTATATGGTTGTTCATAAATCTTCGTTTTAGAGTTTTCTTACTGACGACTTTCCTATCGGTGTCTTCTCACCTTCTTCATCTGCAGCGGACTGCCCTTGTGTATCTTCGGGGCATGCTGATAGGTATGGGCGGTGCGCGTGTAGCTTGTGCCCATGCTGCGTGTCGCTGTTCCGGCGTCGCGCTTGTCGTTTCTGACGAACTCCTCGAACGAGAAGGTCTCGCCGGCGTATCTCATGATGCGCTTCACGATGCTCTCGCGACTGATGGTGCTATAGTAGGGTATGTCGTTGTTCATGCATGAGTTCTGCTCCGAGCGGAACACGCCGCGGTTGTGCATATAGCCGCCCTCGTAGATGTCGACGATGTCGCTGTAGCGGTCGTCGAAGATGAGGTGGCTCCAGCCTACGTTGTGCATCTTGCCGGTGAGCGAGAGGTTGTCGTACCAGCCGAGCGACTTCGCGCTGTTGAACTCCGGCACGTGTCCGCAGCAGCTGCAGCCGCAAGCGTCGATGAAGGCGTTGTGGTAGATGTACTCGTCGCCGAGCTTGCCGAATCCGTGACCGCCTGCCTCGTGCTGAACCACGCCGCGCGTGTCGAGCGGATAGTCGTATGTGCTGAGCGGACAGAACGCTATAGCCGATCCGTCGGGCCACATCTGGCAGATGCCGCCGTAGTCGGTGGTGTTGGGCACGACGATTATGAGGGTCTGCTTCAGGTTTTCCTTGTTTACGGTGGGCGCACCGAGGGCGTAACTGAACAGTTCGTCGTAGTTTGCCTTCAGTCCGACGCCACCGGTGAAGGTTGTGCCGAAGCGGTTGTAGCGTATGGTGTTCACCGTGCCCACTCCGCTCTCGGTAGACAGCGGTATGGCGGTGTACACGTTGAAGTATCCGCGGTAGGTCTTGTACGGCTCAATGCCGAAGAAGTATTCCACTTCCTGACGTATGTGCTTCAGATAGTCGCCGCTGGCGAGGTCCTTGGCGTTGTAGCCGTCGCCGAGCAGCACGATGTTGATGCCGCCGTTGCGTCCCTTGGTGGCTTTCTGCAGGGTTATCCATTCGTCCTCGCCGTACTCGTAGCCGTATTGCGAGACGGTGCACGCGTGGGTATAGTCTTTGTTCTTCAGTCGGAACACTATCTTGCCCTCGCGGTCGCTTGCGTTCTTCGACATGCTCTTGATGGTGAGCGTCACTTCGGTCTTCTTGTTGCCGCTGGCGGGCGACACCTCACACCAGTCGGGCTTGCTCTCCACTTCCCACTCGCCCTCGGCGTTGACGATCAGGGTCTGCTTGTGCTGTGTGCTCAACGCGCATGCCACCGACGGGCGGCACACCAGCTCGTGGTGGGCTGCGATGCGCTTGAACTCGCACCAGCCGCCGGCTGCCTGATACTGCTGAACGGCTGACTCGGGCACTTCGAGCGTGAAGTTGTCTTTTGCTACGCCGTCGAAGGCGCCGCTCTCAATATATGCCGGCATTGTTCCCTTGCACACGATGGAGCCTATACCAAAACAGCCGTTGAAAGCTCCTCTACGTATGGTTTCCAACGATTCTGGCAACACCAAGCCTTCGAGCATTCGACAATTTGAGAATGCACTTTCACCAATACTTTCAACCCCATAGGGAATGTCAAGAATACCCATCAAACGCCAGTTGTTTGCAAAGGCGCTACTGCCAATATGCATAAGCGTTGACGGCAAATTCAGATTGCCAGAGAAATCATTGTTTCCAAAGGCATTGTTAGAAAGGGTCTTCAGATTCCTTGGTAAATGTAGCTCGCCCTTGAAATGGCAGTTGGCAAACGCATCGTTAGCAATATTTACTATTCCATCATGCAAAGTCAGCGTACCATCAAAGCCACAATTATTAAATGCTTCTGAAGGTATGGATATTATACCTTGCGGTATAGTCAAAGAACCGGTGAGACCTGAACAGTAAGAAAAAGCACAAACGCCCATTCTTTTCAACTTTGATGGCAATCGTAAATCGCCATAGAATCCATTGCATCCAGAAAAACAATAGCCTCGGATCAGCTCCACATTATCCGGTATAACGAGATTTCCGGTAAACCCGGAACATCCTTGAAATACGCCACCATAATAATCTGTGCCCTCATCATCCGTTTCACTTGTCGGTCCATTGCCATATCTTCCAAGATACTTCAAAGTAGAAGGCAAAGACAGAGTGCCATTTAGGGCTACACAACCATTAAAAGCTCCTCTTTGAATATCTATAACACCTTCTGGTATGTTGAGCGAACCTGAAAGATACTTACAACCATAAAAAGCATTAGCTCCTATAGACACAAGATTATCAGGCAATACAAGTCTCGTAAGAGTCTGATTTCCGCCCAACTGACTATTTCTATAAAATGCGCTGTTAGGTATCTGGTCGTCCAAGTTCTGACCTTCTCCAAGTTCTACATTACCATAACCTTTGATTCTGACTTCCTTTAAATTTAAAGAAGAAAGCGAACTCATAGAGTCTCTCATGAAATAGAAGTCACGAGAATCTATAGTACCCTTAATCTTCAGATTCTTCAGCTTTGTATAGTCTTTGTTTGCAGCAGCAATGGCTTCCTTAAGGTGTCCGGCGGTAGAGTTCACGATGACGTATTCCTTGGCTGTGGCGTCGTGACTCACGAGGTCGTTCTCCCACGGGGTGATGCTCTCGTTCACGAGTGTGAGGTGATACTGTCCGCTGGCTGCTTTCTTGTCTACGCGGATGCTGAAGTTCATCATCTTGCCCGATACGTATGTGAGCGCCTCGTTCTTTACGAACTTGTATGGCATGCCGCCGATGGTGATGCTGAAGAGCGTGGTGCCTGCCTCTACGGTCTGCGGCACAACGATGGCGCGCCATTCGTCGTCGACGCGCGAGGGGATGGTGGCTGTGCTCTCCACGCTGCTTGAGGGCTTCACCTCGCCGGTGGCAAGGTCGATGCTCGCCTTGCGCACCAGGTTGGGCGCAAGCACTATCTTCTCGGTGTTAGCCCACTCGCCGTCGGCAAAGCCCGAGCCTTGAATCAGGGTGACGCGGGCGTTCGACATGCGGTGGAACAGCGGCAGACGGATGATGCTGGTCGTGGGAGCCACGTCGCCCACCTTGCCCCAAAGGAAGTCGCTCGCCTCGTAGCCGCCCATCTCGCCGTCGACGGAAGCGCGGCTCTGGTCTTTCTGCACCTCAAACTGATAGTCGTCGATGCTCTCGGGGTTGGCGAAGGGATAGTAGCCGTAAACGTCGATGTGCGTGTGCTTGTCTTTCCAGTATATGTCGTAGGCGGGTTCCCACTGGTTGTTGGCTTCGTCGAACGTGTGGCGCACGTTGTCGCAACGGTTGCCGCTGGGTTTCAGAGTGCCGGGCGTGCCGCCGTTGTAGTCGACGACGTAGACGCCCATCACGTCTCCGTCGCAGAAGCCGTTGTCGCCGACACGTGTCAGCGCCAACTGCTCGATGCTGCCAGATAGCTGTATGCGGTCTTCGCCGTTGAGCTTGCCGCCGTCGCCGTCGAACAACGAGTCGGAGCAGGCAGCAAGCAGAATGCAAAGCATCAGTACAGCTGTGTATATATTGAAGTTCTTGTGATTCGTATGGGTCATATCAAATGCAATGTTCTTTTAATCGTTTCTGTTTCTTTACCGCGTCAGCTTGCCACACCGCCGTAATCTATGCCGTCGCTCTCCCATGCGCTGATGCTCACGCTCAGTCCGCCGCCTTCCTTGCTGAGCGTGGCGGTGAGCGTGTGGCGCTTGCCACCGACGAAGGTGACGGTCTTCGAGATGTTGTGGTCGGCGCCGTCGACGGTGATGGTTATGAGGTTGTTGCCCGTGGCGGTCTGCGGCACGACGAAGGCGCGGTAGACGGCGCCGTCCTTATAGGGCGTGAGGCTGCGCACGCTGCCGACAGCGCTTACCGTGGAGGTGGCGAGGTCGACGGTGGCGGAGGTGGCGAGATTGTTCATCTTCACCGACACATTCGCCTCTGCAAGTGAGCTTTCGCTATATCCGGCACCTGCCTTGAGCACTATCTCCACCTGACTCATCAGGTGACGTGCTGCGATGTTCACCGGTGATGCCGATGGAGCGGCGTCGAGCGTGGAGCCTACGATAAGGTCGGACGACTTGTATGCGCCCAGACTGCTCTGGTCGGCACTGACGCCGAACGGCATTGCGCTCACGCTCGCCACTGTCTGCGTATAGGGATAATACATGTAGAAGTCGGCATGCGTCTGAGCGTCCTTCCAGTATACTGTCTTTTCTGCGTTCCATGTCGTGGTATAGGTGTACGGCATGTTGTCGAGATGATTGCCCAAGGGTTTCAGCGTCGCCGCGCTGCCGTCTGCATTGCGGTTGACAACGAACAGCCCTATACGGTCGCCACTCTCGAACGCCTCCTCCGTGGCGCGGGTTATCGTGGCGCTGATATTTATAGGTATCTGTGCCGCGGGCTTGTCTGGCTCGTCGGGTTTATCGGGCTCGGTGGGCTTGTCTGGCTCGGTGGGCTTGTCTGGCTTATCGGGCTTATCGGGCTTATCGGGCTTGTCTGGCTCGGTGGGCGTAGGGGGCTCGATGGGCGTAGGGGGCACGTCTGGGTCGTCGTGTCCGCACGACAAGCATGCTACGAGAAGAGCTAAAGCAATCAGAAAGACAGGTTTCTTATCATAAGCACTCATATTATTTGCGGTGTTGAAGCTTAACAAATACAAAGTTAAGCAATTAAACGATAAAATACAAGTTCACAATAGTTCACTTTACAACAAAAAAAAACGTTACCGCGCACTGGTAACAATATTCCCAATACGCGGTAACGATATTACCACGCTGCGGTAACGGTGTTACCACACTGCGGTAATTCTGTTTCGGCTTCGCCTTTGCGGAATATCTTGTAGCCGATTGCCGCCACAACGACGCTCATTATCGGCGAGATGATATTGAAGAAGCAATAGGGCAGGTAGGTGGTCGTCGCCACACCGAGCACGGTGCTCTGCGTCATGCCGCAGGTGTTCCACGGCACAAGCACTGAGGTCACGGTCACGGCGTCCTCTGTCGTGCGGCTAAGCAGGCGGCGCTCGTAGTTCTCGCGGTCGTAAACGTCGCGGAACATGTTGCCGGTGAGCAGGATGCACAGATACTGGTCGGCGATGGCTACGTTGAGCATCACGCCGGTGGTGGCTGTAGACGCCACAAGCGACGTGCGACCCTTCACCATGTGGATGAACAGTCGGGTGATGCCGCCCACCATTCCGCTTGCTGCCATCGTTCCGCCGAAACACATGGCGCAGATGATGAGCCAGATGGTGTCGGTCATGCCTGCCATGCCGCGCGTAGACACGAGCTCGGTGAGCATCTGGTTAGACGTGCTCAGCGTCGTCTCGCCGTATACGCTCATCATAGCCGCCTTGAACATCGATGAGTCGATTTCTGCCAACGCCTCGCGCTGGAAGATGAGTCCGCAAGCCACAGCGAGCAGTGTCGATAAGAAAATGGTGACGATTGGCGGGGTCTTGCGCGCGATGAGCACGCCGGTGGCTACGGGCACTATGAGCAGCCACGGCGTTATGTTGAAGCGTCCGTCGAGGGCTGCCATGAACGAGGATACTTCCTGCGTCTCGGTGGTGTCGATAGTGAGTCCTGCCACCGCGAAGATTATCAGCGCGAGGGTTATCGAGGGCACGGTGGTGAGTAGCATGTAGCGTATATGACTGAATAGCTGCACGCCCAGACTGCCCGAGGCGAGGGTGGTTGTCTCGGAGAGTGGCGAGATCTTGTCGCCGAAGTAAGCGCCGGAGATTATCGCTCCTGCCACCCAACCGTCGGCGAAGCCTTGCGCTCTGCCGATTCCCATGAGCGCAATGCCGATGGTGGCGATGGTGGTCCACGACGAACCGGTCATCAGACTGACAAGGGCGCAGATAAGGCAGGTGGACGCCAGGAACACCGACGGATGGATGATGTGCATACCATAATATATTAAGGTGGGCACCACACCGCTCACCATCCATGCGCCGCCCAAAGCTCCGATGAGCAGCAGTATTATCAGCGCACTCGACACGCTCGACACGTTCTTCGTGATCGCTTTCTCAAAACTTGACCACGGCACATTCAGATAGCCCATGCCGATGAGAACGCAGAATGCCGATACGGCTATCAATGTCACCTGCGACGCTCCTGCCAGCGAGTCGCTGCCGAACGCTCGTATCGTCGCAACGAGCATTATCACGAGCAACGCAATCGGCGTGAATGACAGCAGCGCCGACGGGCGCTTCTTCAAATGTGCGGTTGCTGCGTGCTTAGGCTTTGCAGCTTTTGCAGCGTTCCCTGCATTTACAGATTTCTCAGCATTTACGGATTTCTCAGCATTTACAGATTCACAATTAATTCCGTTCTTATTATTTCCCATTGTATTCATCCTGAAACATTACGTATATTTATACACCATCATTTACTATTACGATATGCAAAGTTACTGCAATTTCTGCATATATACAACATTTTACGCCATAAAAGCGTATATATTTACAACAAAGAATAAACTAACGAATAAAATACTGTATAGTTATACACCATTCGTAGCGGTGGTGAAAGCCTCCGCAGCAAGCAATGATATCTATCAAAAATTTCTGGAAGATATGGCAGTTTTTTTCACGTACTTATGTTTTATATCTGCAAGAGTATATTGATGAGATTTGCTCAGAATTAACTACCTTTGCGGTAGAATCACCAACAGATAAGGCAATTTATTAATTGACTTATTAGTTGTGATAACATTCAATTAGAGTTATTGATAGTTGCCAAGTATGGCAAATGGCTGGAAGATGGCCAGTAAATAGCTGGGAGATAGCCAGTAAATAGCTGGGAGATGGCTGGAAGATAGCCC
>ERZ859732.787-NODE-787-length-11816-cov-3.100162_pt1 | contig 11816 bp, 9 predicted proteins | sample MGYA00510123_ERZ859732 | MGnify/ENA primary metagenome ERZ859732 (study PRJEB30046, sample SAMN00715133) | human gut metagenome | study: EMG produced TPA metagenomics assembly of the A metagenome-wide association study of gut microbiota in type 2...
GGGCTCACCAGCGGCAGCAGATAAGCCAGCGTCTTTCCGGAACCCGTGGGCGAGAGCAGAATCAAATCGCTGCCCTCTTTCCACGCATCAATGGAAGCCTCCTGCATGGCGTTCAACTGGTCAATCTTCAGGTTTGATAGTATCATTTGTATGTCCATAATTCTTGGTTTTTTGTGGGTTAGTTAGCAAAGATAATCAAAATAAACTACAGGCACAACACCAGGTCGGGCAGCAACACTGCCGTTTCCGCTTCCTCTTTCGGCGCATCCTTCGGTTTCCACGCCACCACGAAGCGCACGGAAGCCGACTTCACCTCATAGCCACGCTCCCTCCACTCGGCCAACTTCTTCTGCATATTCTGCGACAAGCGGGCCACCGGCCTTTGCGCCTGATTATACAATGTGTAATCTTTATAGAACAATGTATCACCCCCTTTCAGCGACAGTACCTCCCGTTTGAGATCCTTAAAAAATCCCAAGAACACATCCTTATGCGAAAGCTGCAACACAATCTCACCGGGCATTGCATACTCCCGCGAATCTACCAGATACTGGTCTGCTTTCAGATTCGCAAAGCAATCTCCGTTTGTATGCACAAACAACCGTTTTTTGGCACGGGTAATACCCACATAATACCGGCGCATCTGATGCACATCTTTTGGGAACCCGTCCGAAACAAGCATATACACGTCGTCAAACTCACGGCCCTTTGCCTTGTGTATTGTCGATACAACGACATCGGCCCCTGACAGGTCGCAGAAATCTTCGACAGAAGACTCAAACACAAACTCCTTGAAATCGCTGAGATATTTAGTCTTGCTGGTCTGCTCAAACAGTTCTATGCAACGCTTCAGATACACCAAACTTTTACTTCTTTCATAAAACGAGAATGTTTTCTGTTTGGCCTTTTCCCACAAATCATCCTGAATCAGCGGTGAAGTAACATGCTTGCTTATGTATTTCATGAAGTATCTCACCTCTACCATGTTCCAAAAGAGCAGGCCTTCCATCGACTGTATCAGTTTACATTTTATGCCGTGTCTGCGCAGAATGGCAACAAGCGTAACCGTTTCTTCGTTGGTCTGTGTGAGTATGCACGACGAACCTTTGCCCTTATGCGACATCAAGCAATTCACAAGCGGCTTATACATATACAAAGAATTGCAGTGGACGACCTCTACCCTACCGTCGCTGTCTTTCATCGACTTTATAGGCGTCACCTTCATTCTCCGGCTTACGTTACGCAAAAAGTCGTTAGAGAAATCAACCAAATGACGCTCACTGCGGTAATTCTCCGTCATTTCTATAAAACGGCTCCCCTCTTCCTTGGTCAACTGATACATATATTTAGAGTCAGACCCGCGAAACTCGTAAATGTTCTGGTCGTCATCACCAACGGCTATCACGCGCATGTCATCATTGGCATCCATAAGTGCCTTTACAAGTTTATATTCGTCGCCACTCATATCCTGCGCCTCGTCAATAACAAGCACCGTCTTGCCTATCTTTGACGGCTCCACCTCACCGTCGACAATCATCTGAGCCGCGCGCCCAACAACATTGTCCACATCGTCAAGATTGCCGATACGTCCTAACAAGTCAAAGCAATAAGAATGGAATGTCTTTATCTCCACAAAGTGGGCTGCGTTGCCAATCAGCTTCATCAGCCGCTGTTTAAATTCTGTCGCCGCAGCCCTCGAGAATGTCAACATCAAGAGCTGCTCATGCTTCACGTCTTCAAGCAACAAAAGCGATGCCAGCTTATGAACAAGCACACGCGTCTTGCCGCTGCCCGGACCGGCAGCCACGACAATACAGCGCGACTCTTTATCAGAGATAATTTCCATCTGCCGCTCCGACAGCTGTCCGAAAAGTTGCTTGTATTTCTTTGGCGTAAGATTGCGCTGCAGGTCGTTAACTCTCTCACCCTTAAAATATTTTGATATAAACTTTTTATAATCCATCCGGAAATAGTCGCTGACATACTGCAAAGCCGCGTTATAGTCTTTCACCATCAGGTTGGCATACTCGCCGACGATATGCACCTGCTGTATCTTCTGCTTGTAAAATTCATTGAGCATACGGTAATCTTCCTGCTTGAACCTCGATTTGGTGTCCTTTATTCTTTGTATGTTCATCGCGTTGTAAAGGACAAGAAATCCTCCTTCAAGCTTGAGCGCGCCTATCCTCGACAGATACAGCAATGCCTCTTCCACATCATCGAGCTTTACATTATCTAACTCAGTGAAAAACGATTTTTGTCTTTGCTTTATATAATTAAGGAGTCCCACAACAGAGAACATAACCGGCTTGCTGCCCGACTTGTCGCCGTCTTTATCATCCACCTGTCCGTAAAGCCATTCTATCGCAACCTGGCATATCTCCATACGCTTTTCAAGGCGCTTAATAGTCGACTCCATATCGCCCACACGCCTCAGTTCCATGTTATGCTGTGCGTCTTCCTTCTTGCGCACATATCCCTTCACTGTCAGAAAATAAAGCAACGTGCGTATGTCTTTCTCTTTAGACGTGGTTATGCCATAGTTTAAGGCATTGTCGTTAAACTGCTTGCACGATATGCGCAGCGGCTCATCGGGCAGACTGCTCAATATGTATTTCTCAAGTTTCTCGAATCTCGTCAGCAGCAACATAGCCTTACGCTCTGAGTCGCCTGCGTCAAGCAGATATGCAGAAATGTCCATGCTGTCGGCCAAGATTCCCGCCTGCCGCATACGCTCAACCACAGACACCACTTCGCTCTTGTTCAGTCCTAATATGTCTGCCAGATAGTCAATACGCGACTCTCCCTCAGCGTCTCCGGCCTTGGCTATGTTTTTCTGCGATATAAGTGACTTTATTATTCTCACGGCTGTCTCCGTTTCGTCGCTGCCGAACAATACCGATGATGTTATGCGCTCTCTTGCCTCGTCCATGTTTTTCACGGTGATGCCTGTAGCATAAACATGCGGCACATTGTTGCCTCTTATCAGATATCCGCTCTGTTCAAGCGTGGCGAGTGCTGTGCGCACGCGTGTTTCTATATCATATACCGAATCGTCCCATCCGGCGCAACGCGCTATCTCCAATGCCGAACAGCTGACTTTCGTGCGGAGTTTGGTAAGATTCTTCACGGCTCTCCACACCTGCTGGATTTCGCTGATGCTCAGCTTTGTCTGATTAAGCAATATGAAATGCTTGTCCAGGTCGTTGTCATTATACAGCACGTAGCAGCGTGCCGTCAGTTCGGGGTCGCGCCCAGCCCTGCCGGCTTCCTGAACATAATTTTCAAGCGAGTCGGATATGTCGTAATGCACAACAATCCCCACATCTTTCTTGTCTACTCCCATCCCGAAGGCCGAAGTTGCCACTATTATGCGCACCCTACCGCTCATAAAGGCATCCTGATTGCTTATCTTCTCATCGGCATCCATCTTGCCGTAGAAAGGCAAAGCCTTCAGCCCGTCGGAAGTCAGCTTGCGCGCAAGGTCGACAGTGCGCTTTGTGCGCGACACATATACTATCGCGGGACAGTTGAATTCAGACACCAACGACCTGAGCTTCAGATATTTGTCATTGTCGGTTTCGGCATATATAACCGAATAGCGCAGATTGGTTCTTGAGGCATTAGAGGCAAAAAGTTCAAGATTGATGTTCAGCGTCTTGCTGAAATAATCGCAGATGTCCTGCACAACTTTCTGCTTTGCCGTCGCAGTAAAGCACGACACGGGTATAGGCGTCTTGCACCTTTTTCTTTTCTGATATTCGCTGATAAACTTGCCTATGTAGAGATAGTCAACCCTAAAGTCCTGCCCCCATGAAGAGAAGCAGTGTGCCTCATCGATGACAAACCTTACCACATTGCGTGCTGTCAATATCTTTTCGATTGTCTTCGACCTCAGAGTCTCGGGAGAAATATACAGGAGTGAAGCATCGCCGTCCTGCACTCTTTTTATTGCCAGCGAGCGCGATATAGGGTCAAGCAGTCCGTTAATTGTAACGGCGTCAGTTATGCCACGGTCAGCAAGATTGTCCACCTGGTCTTTCATCAGCGACTGCAAAGGCGAAATTACTACAGTCAGTCCGTGAACGGAACGGCCCTGCATCAGTGCCGGCAACTGAAACGTAAGCGACTTGCCTCCGCCTGTGGGAAATATGGCAAGCAGCGACTTGCCGTCTATCGCAGCCTTGGCAGCCTGCTCCTGAAGCGGCACTCCGTCGTAAGTGCGAAAGCCGTCGTATCCGAAGAAAGTCTTCAGGTTATATCTCACGTTGAGCTTTGTGTTGCAGTAGTCGCAGCCTTCGCTGCAGATTGTCTCACGCAGCAACTTCATGACAAACTCAACGGCAGGATAATTCTTAAGCACCCAGCCGGGAGTAACCGAACGATGGTCTGTAGTATCTATCAGCGCCAGCGCATACGCCAGTTCGCATGGATACTGTCTTATCATCATGTCTATGTCTGCATTGCCGCAAATCATTCCTTTATATATGCTGCGCACAAGGTCTGCCGGTCTGTCGTCAAGAACCGTTATACCTACCATCTTGAAAAATCCTTCAAACTCACGTTTATCTTTCAATAACGACGCGAACAGCATGCGCTTTTCTTCAGACAGCGAATTCCATTGTGCCACTTCGTCCATCAGCAAGTCTCTTGCCTTCTCGCAGTCGTTCACGGGATTGTTCATCTGATCGCTCACCAGCTTGTCGTCTTTCACAAGCCTGTGATACGGACGCTCGGGAAAGAGCAACGGCGAAACATAGAGCGTGTCTACCAAAATCCATGGGCACGGCTCGTCTTCAAACAGATATTTTATGTCATGGTGTATGATGTTATGGCCGCACAAATAATCGACATCTTTCAGAAAACCGAGCAGTTCGCTTTTGGATGACTTATGAAACACGCCACCGTCATGGCGCAGCGCACCAATGTCATGCACCTTATGGTCACTAAGCCCAATCTCAGTATCTATCACGGCATAATGCGGAGCATTATTATATGTGTCGGATGCAGTTTTTTGACTGAAGATTCCATTCTTATCCTCAGCCTTAATTCCCCGTATTAGTCTTTCCCATATTTTCATGCTTTCCAACCGTAAAAATTTGTCAACGGTGCAGTCTGACGGCATCATCAATATGCCTCTATCTGCAAATATCCAATTATCAAGGTTACACTTATCAGATTGCAAGACTTGCAATAATTCTTTACAAAAATACAAAAAACTATTTTATTCACATTAATTCAACATGATTTTATTCGAATTAATGCTACCTGCGCAAATTAACTCAAGCTGCTGCAATAACAGCTAATAATACTTATTATAAAAACCAATGCGAATAAAAATCAACAGGAAACCATGTTGCGTTATCTGAATTTACGAAACATCATACTGCCATATCCTGCCTTTCGAGAAACAAGATATGGCAGTATTATTTATAGAAGAGAGATGCTTTATTGGTAATTTCCGAATCAATTATGCAACCTATTGCTCATTCTCCCCTTGGTAAGCCTTAACCACATATAAATCAACCATAGGATAACTACTTGCCACACGCTCGATACATCTCTTCACGTCATCCCACTTTAAGCCACCAAATCCTGCACCTATCGCCGGCATGGCAATTGCCTTAACATCATTACAGACGGCCAAGTAAAGCATTCTGTCTAACGAACCTTCAATATACTCAATTTCAGCCCGGGTACGCCATGTAACCTGAGTTCCGAGATTATATATATGTCCGCCGCCATAATCATAGTCGAACACATCTCCGGGACAAAATTCCCCTTCTTTACACAACTGCTTATACTTAACATACATATCCGGAAATTTAAAGCACAGAAAGCATGGCCGAAATGTTCACGCTGATTTCCTAAAAATAACTCTATGACTTACGGATAAAAAGTGGCCCACTTTTGAGTGAAAAGTGGCCGAGTTACGGGTCGTAAACAGGCCACTAACAGTTTGAAAGTGAATACACGTTGTTTTGTTACACAAATACTATATATAAGAAATAAAAATATCAACCTTAAACATAACAAGCCGAAAATGTTACGATTTTCACGCACTTTTTGTCTTATAATGAAACACTGGGCTTGAAATAACGCAAAAATGATAAGGAGAAAGCTGTAAGAAAGAGTATTGACTGACGGCAAAATCGACATACGGACATTACTTTCGGCAGGCAAAAAGGCCATAATAAGAAGATGCTTTGCCATAAAGCATGATTATGTTTTTTTACTAAAAATATCAGAAAGCAATCAGGATTTATTCTATCTTTGCAAAAAAGCACAAAATTATGAAGAAACTCTATTTAATAACATTAATCTTCAACGTCTGCATCCTGTCTGCCACGGCACAAACGTCAGCTAAACAGAATGCACAACAACCTGCTGATTCTATAAAAATAACAACGTGCAATGCCGGCATGACGACGATAAGAAATGTTCATCTTGGCAAGAAGGATTCTACGCTGCATAAACTAAAGGTGTATAAAATTGACAACAATGCCATAAAGACACCTAAATATGACGCATTTAAAGAGAGCATGAAGAGAAAACCACAGGCCGTTGACTTGCTAAGAGACATTGCCGGCCACATTATTAAATAATAGACAAACGCAGAATTAAATAACCGGTATACGCCGAAACATCAACATCAGGGATAAGCCAACAACAGAATATGATGGCATAAAGCATTGGCGCAAGACTCTTACAGATGATAAAATCCAAAGAAACATGCCATGTGCCTATGAGCCGTTCTTGACTTAAGGCATGAAACATGGACATGAAAGAATTATTTAACACAAAAATTAGTACGCAATAGCAACTAATTCAAAATATAATATTACCTTTGCAAAAAATTTAAATTATGCCAAAGGAACTGTTAGGAACAACAATAGGAAAACTGCGCAACAAGCTGCACCGCCTGATGAAACAGCGATATGCTGCAGAGGCAAGCATAAAACTTACCGTTGAAGAGTTTATACTCTTGACAATGATAAGGGCAAAGACCGACCAGATTCTGCAAAACATTGCCATAGCAACAGGCAAGAACAAGTCGGTTGTGATGCGCATGATAGACTCGCTCGAGAAGAAAGGTCTCGTGAAACGCACCGTAAACCCGGAAGACAGACGCGAGAATCTGCTCAGCATCACAGACATGGGCGAACAGGTTGTTGCCGAATACCACAAAATTGAGAAGAAGCTGTCTTACGAATTACTGAAGGGCATACCCGACGAAAAGGTAGAGGTCTTCTTTGAAGTAGTAGAGGAAATATCAAGGCGCACAAACAGTCTTTAACGCAAAGGAAGACTATCCGGAAAATAAAGCTCACATCAGCCGTTATATCTCAAATTCAGTCATCCCGAAGTTTAAGTCGTCCACATTGCCCGGACCGCAGAAACGCCAAGGCACACAATGCTTTAGCCTGCGGCACGAAAGGCAATGAGGCCAACAACTTTAAAGGTGACCGAAACATAACCTTATGTTTGAGCTTATTATTTTATAGAGATAGTTGCTATTGTAAACTATTTATATTATCAATAAAAATCAGATGAAGAATATAATTAAAAATGTTATTACGTGCCTGTTGCTGATTTGCCCGGTATCATTACACGCACAGCAGACAGCACGTATCATGAGTTTGAATGAATTATTCTCACTGGCCGACACGCAGAGCAAGACGATAAAGATTTACGAGTCGGTTGTAAGCGGCGCCGAGAAGGACATCTCGATGGCAAAGAATGCCTATCTGCCCAGCGTGGAGTTCTCGGCATCGGCAACGTTCAACGGCAACGCATGGGTGGCCGACCGCGACTTTTCAAACGGACATTCATTTTCATCGCCTCATTTTGGCAACAACTTCGCAATAGAGGCCTCGCAGGTGGTGTTTGCCGGAGGTGCAATCCACTATAACATAAAGGCCCTGGAGATACAAAAGAGAATAAGAGAATGGGAACTTGCCTCGCACAAGCAGGACGTTTATTTCCTGCTGACAGGATATTATCTCGACTTATATAAATACCGCAACCTGCTCACTGTGTATGACAGAAACATGGAACAGACTCGCCAGGTGATACGAGACATGCACGCACGCGAAGCTGCCGGAGTGGCACTGAACAACGATATCACGCGATATGAGGTGCAGTATCAGAATCTGCAATATAAGCGCACTAAGCTTGTAAGCTCGATAAACATCTGTAACGACAAACTGGTAACGATGCTCGAACTGCCTAAGGACACGGAGATATTGCCCGACACGACACTCCTGTCGAGTAACATGCCGAAACCCGGCGAAGCCGAATTTCAGGACATAGCCTACAAGAATTCGCCTATACTAAACAAGAACAGGCTTGCGCTCGACATGCTCAGCAAGAAGGAGAAAGTGATAAAATCGGGCTACATGCCGCAGATAAGCATCATAGCCGGCGACAACCTGAAAGGCCCTATCACATATGAAATACCTACATTGGACAACAACATCAACACATGGTATGTAGGCGTGGGACTTAAATTCAACATAGGCAACATATACAAGCTGCCAAAAGACCTGTCGCGCCTGCGCTCTTCAGTGGAGCAGTCGCACAACAAACTTGCGTCGGCCGAAGAAAGCGTATCGCTCGATGTAGACGCTGCATATACAAGATATCTCGACTCGTTTGAACTTCTGAAGACACAGGAAAAGAGCCTTCAGCTTGCACACGAGAACTATGATGTGATAGCCAACCGCTATGCCAACGACCTTGTGCTCGTGACCGACCTCGTAGACGCCGACAACCTCAGACTGTCGGCCGAGGTTCAGTATGTCAACGCACAGATAAACGTAATATACAATTATTATAAGCTCATTTACTCAACCGGTTCACTGAATACGATAATTAAATAACCAAAAATAATTATGAACAGAAAAAATAAAAAGATATTGCGCAACATCATCGTAATCGCAATAATTCTGAGCGGACTGACATGGGTCTGCTCAAAGTTCATACACTTCGGCAATGTTGAATACACCGACAATGCCCAAATAAGACGAAACATCATACCTATAAACTCGCGCGTGCAGGGCTTCATACAGAAGGTATGCTTCGATGATTTCCAGTTTGTACACAAAGGAGACACTCTCGTAATCATCGAAAACTCTGAATATAAGCTGAAAGTAGAACAGGCAAAGGCCAACTATCAGAAAACCCTCATGGAGAACACGGCCATGGGAACGGCAATATCTACCACGGCAAACAACCTTTCGGTTTCTGACGCAAGCATAGAGGAACTGAGAATAAGGATGAACCAGACCGAAACAGACTACCAAAGATATAAGCAGCTGTATGCACAAAAGGCCGTTACACGCCAACAATATGACAACGCAAAGGCCGACTATGAGGCTACGAAGGCCAAATATGACATGCTCGTTAGACAAAAGAAAAGTACATCGCTCGTAAAAGACGAACAGACACAGCGCCTTGAGCAGAACCAGACAAACATAGACGTAGCCAAGGCAGCAAAAAACCTGGCCGAACTGAATCTGTCGTACACAGTGATTGTTGCCCCGTGCGACGGCTACACCTCACGCAAGGCCCTGCAGGAAGGACAGTTTATACAGCCGGGACAGACTCTGCTGTCAATAGTTGAATACGACAACGTGTGGATTATAGCCAACTATAAGGAAACACAGACGGCCAACATACGCGAAGGCATGCCCGTAAGCATAAAGGTAGACGCTGTGCCGGGCGTTGAATATCACGGCAAGGTAGGCAAGCTGGCCAACGCCACAGGCGCACAGTATTCTATAATACCGCAGGACAACTCTGCCGGAAACTTTGTAAAGATTGAACAGCGCGTTCCAATAAAGATTGTATTCACAAAGGAGAACAGCAAGGAAGCTATAGAACGCCTGCGCTCGGGAATGAACGTAGAATGTGAGGTTAAATACTAAAGCCTATGCCAGCACCTTCACCACAAGAAGTAGCAGCCGCAAGGCGCATAATGGTATGGAAGGACTTTGTGCCCCAGCCTCTGCGTTTTCCGCTGATAATATTTATAATTGTTGTCTACATGTTCTCCGGCGGCATATACATGTCGGCCGTGGCCGAGATGACCGGAACATGGGGCTGGATCAACGAAGACGTAATGATGGCAGGCTATGCCTCAATGACGGGACTTACAATGGCCTTTCCGCTGCTGTTCAGGATACTTTTCAGATTCACAACGCGCGATGTTCTCCTGTTCTCTGGTGCAGTGTTTATCATATGCGACTACATCTGTATGATATGCGACTTTCTCCCGCTTGTTGTTGCCCTGTCATTCATTAGCGGTTTCTTTAGAATTGTAAGTACTTTTGTATGTTGGAGCAGCATCCAGCTGAAGATTACGCCAAAGAGAGACTTTGCGGTGTTCTTTCCATTCCTGTTCACATTTGTCCTCGGCAGCGTGCAGCTTGTCAACGTTGCCACGGGATACAGCATTTACGCCTTCGACTGGCAGGCCATGCACCGCATAACCATTGGTGCGTTCATACTTGTTTTCGCGCTGGTTTATTTCTGCATGCGCAGCAAGTTCCGTCAGGGTCCCTACATCCCGTTCAAGGGCATCGACTGTCTCGGCGGAATAATGTGGACTCTGTGGCTGTTCTGCATCATATTCATTTGTGTATACGGCGAACACTACGACTGGCTCGACGGCAAACCAATCCGCATAGCCATAGCGTTTACTGTTATTCTGCTGCTGATGTGTCTGCAACGCGCTGCCACAATCAGGCATCCTTACATAAACATAAGGACGTTTTCGCAACACAACATGCTCTATATATTCATCCTGTTCGGGTGCATGACGCTGATGTCTGCCACGGCTACATCCACCCAGAACATATTTACCAGTTCGATTCTTGGATACGACGCACGCCACAACGCCGACCTCAATTGGGGCATAACGGCAGGAATAGCCGTCGGCACGGGCTTTTTCTTCATGGCTCTGACGAAGTGGAAATGGCGCATTAAGGACATCGTCTTAACCGGGTTCGTTTCTTTTCTGCTTTACCAGACGATGCTGTATTTCCTTATCGACCCTTCAACGGAGAAATACATGCTGTATCTGCCCATGCTGCTTAAGGGCGCCGGAGTGAGCATTGTGTACACATCGCTCACCTACGCCCTTGCCGGCTGCGTCACATTTGAGTATTATTTCGAGGCCATGTGCGTCATCGGATTTATCCGGACGAGCTTCGGCGGACCGCTCAGTTCGGCCATAATGACCAGGATTTTCAACAACGTCAAGCAGGCAAACACAGCCAATCTGGGCAGCTATATCGACCCGATGTACTACAACTGCGAATCGTTTCAGACTCTATACAGCGAATTTCAGCGGCAGATGCTCATGGTGAGCCTTAAAGAGGTCTACGGATGGACCGTGATAATGGCCGTGATAATCCTGCTCGCCATACTGCTGTCTGACTATCGCGTGCACCTTGGTGCAAGGGCTAGTCAGATGCTTAGGCTGTCGCAAATATGGAGGCAAGTGCGCCACAAGTCTGACTAAAGTGCAAAAAAGCATAACGGCACGGAGCCTTACAGACGGCAGCACAAGACACGGCAAATAAGCCGTCGGCCGGATATTTCTGCCGCAAATTACAGGCATGCTCTGAAAATGTCAAAAAAAAAACGTAACTTTTTCGCTGTATATAGTTAAAGATTAAATATTGGCAACATCAATAAGCATTATATATTAAGAAAACATCGCAGGTTTAGTTTCAAACCGTTAGTGGGCCGTTTACGACCTGTAAACGGCCCCCCCTTTCTTTCAAAAAGGGGCCCCTTTTTTTCCCCGG
>ERZ859732.790-NODE-790-length-11803-cov-2.742339_pt1 | contig 11803 bp, 11 predicted proteins | sample MGYA00510123_ERZ859732 | MGnify/ENA primary metagenome ERZ859732 (study PRJEB30046, sample SAMN00715133) | human gut metagenome | study: EMG produced TPA metagenomics assembly of the A metagenome-wide association study of gut microbiota in type 2...
AGATTTGAAGAAAAGTGTGATCGTATGCCGTATGCGATCAGCATTGATATCGCACCGCTTTCCATGATGGTATTCAGATACGATTATGTAGACAAGAAACAGGCTGTTGTGGATGCACCTGCGACAGCAGCAATTGAGAAAAAGCCGGAGCCGAAGAAGGCGACAACGGCGAAGAAGTCAACAGCAGCAAAGAAGCCGACTGCAAAGAAAGCGGCTGTGGCAAAGACTTCCACAGAAAATAAGTCAGTAGAAGAAAAGACGACGAAATAATGGCAGAAAGATATGAGTAAGAAAAAAGCAGATAAGAAAAAAGGCGGATTTGTGCGGGCAATCAGGAATATATTTGTGTTCCTGATTGCGTGTGCGCTGCTGATCCTTCTTGGGTTGACAGGAATCTATATCTATGTTAAACATGATGTGAATCCCCGTCTGCTGAAAGAGGAGGACGCAACTGCACTTTCGGATGTGGATTGTATTATCATTCTTGGGGCATCTGTAAAGAATGGAGATACACCGAGTCCGATGCTGCGGGATCGATTGGATGAGGGGATTGCACTTTACAAGGCAGGCTGTGCACCGAAGATACTGATGAGTGGTGACCACGGCAGCGAATATTATAACGAAGTCAGTGTCATGAAGAACTATGCGATCAAGCAGGGCGTTCCGTCGGAGGATATTTTCCTGGATCATGCGGGATTTTCTACTTATGAGAGTATGTACCGTGCCAGAGCAATCTTTGACGCGGAAAAAGTTGTGATCGTCACGCAGAAATATCATTTGACACGTGCGGTCTACAATGCCAAGAATCTCGGTATGGATGCATATGGAGTGGCGGCAGCACCGATTAACTACGGTGGACAGACCATCCGGAATATCCGCGAGTATCTGGCAATCAGCAAGGACTTTGTTATGACATTTATCAAACCGGAGCCGACTGTACTTGGTAACCCGATTTCCTTAGATGGAAGCGGGGATGTTACCAACGGCGCAGATTAACATAGACACAGAAAAGAGGAGGAGCGAAGAGCGTGAAGATGATTTCATTGGAAGAAGAATTGAAGGGCAATGCGTACCCGGGCAGAGGTATCGTAATCGGAAAGTCACAGGATGGCAAGAAGGCGGTAACTGCATATTTCATTATGGGACGCAGCGTAAATTCACGGAACCGTGTATTTACAGAGACAGAGGATGGCATAAGAACAGAGGCAGCAGATCCTTCCAAGCTGACAGACCCACATCTGATCATCTATGCACCGGTGCGTGTATTAGGCAACAAGACAATCGTGACAAATGGAGATCAGACCGATACGATTTACGAGCTGATGGATAAACAGCAGACATTTGAGCAGTCTTTACGCACGCGAGAATATGAGGATGATGCACCAAATTATACACCACGTATTTCCGGTATCATGCATGTGGAGAATGGTTCGTATAATTATGCAATGTCCATCTTAAAATCCGCAGACGGAAATCCGGATTGCTGTGAGAGATTTACATTCTCTTATACAAATCCACTTCCGGGAACCGGACATTTCATTCACACCTATATGGGTGATGGCAATCCACTTCCAAGCTTTGAGGGTGAGCCGAAGCTGGTTGCAATCCCGGATGATATGGATGCTTTCACAGATATGCTCTGGGAGAGCCTGAATGAGGACAACAAGGTATCCCTGTTTGTCCGTTATATTGAGATTGAAACCGGCAGATATACCACCAGAATCATCAACAAAAACAAATAGATAGCTGTCTTACGAAGGGAGAAATACGATGAAAGAAATTCAGTTAAAATATGGATGCAACCCGAATCAGAAGCCATCCCGTATCTTCATGGAGGATGGCAGTGAGCTTCCGGTTACCGTTTTAAACGGCAGACCCGGCTATATTAACTTCCTCGACGCGCTGAACAGCTATCAGCTTGTAAAAGAATTAAAATCCGCCATCGGTCTTCCTGCGGCTGCTTCCTTTAAGCATGTCAGCCCTGCAGGCGCGGCTGTCGGCTTGCCGCTCTCCGATACGCTCAGAAAAATTTACTGGGTTGACGACGATGCGGTTCTCTCCCCTCTCGCATCAGCTTATGCAAGAGCAAGAGGCACAGACAGAATGTCGTCCTTCGGCGATTGGATAGCGCTCTCAGACATATGTGACGTTCCCACGGCACTGCTTATAAAGCATGAGGTTTCCGACGGTATAATTGCTCCCGGATACGAAAAAGAGGCTCTTGAAATACTCAAATCCAAAAAAAAGGGAAATTACAATATAGTTGAAATAGACCCCGAATACAAGCCCGTTCCGATAGAACATAAGGACGTTTACGGCGTTACATTTGAGCAGGGCAGAAACGAATTAAAAATTGACGAAAGCTCACTTTTAAACATTGTCACCGAAAGTAAGGAGCTTCCCGAAAGTGCAAAGCGCGACCTTATAATTTCGCTTATCACGCTCAAATACACACAGTCCAACTCCGTATGCTATGCAAAAGACGGTCAGACCATAGGCGTTGGCGCCGGTCAGCAGTCAAGAATTCACTGCACACGCTTAGCCGGCAGTAAAGCCGACAATTGGCATTTAAGACAGCATCCTAAGGTTCTCGCTCTCGACTTTATAAAGTCCATCGGCAGACCCAACAGAGATAACGCCATTGATGTATACATCTCCGACGACTATGAGGACGTAATCGGCGATGATGTTTGGCAGAACACCTTTAACACTCGCCCCGAACCCCTCACAAAGGAAGAAAAAAAGGCTTGGCTCGCACAGTTTCACGATGTATCGCTCGGCTCGGACGCGTTTTTCCCGTTTGACGACAACATAGAGCGTGCAAGAAGAAGCGGTGTTTCGTATATAGTTGAACCGGGCGGCTCCATACGTGACGACATCGTAATTGACTGCTGCAACAAGCACGGCATTACCATGGCGTTCACGGGAATACGTCTTTTCCATCACTGATAAAACAATAAGAGGTTTCTAAAATGAAAATACTTGTAGTCGGCGCGGGCGGAAGAGAACACGCCATAATTAAAAAGCTGAAGGAAAATCCGGAGGTCACCGAGATTTTTGCGTGCCCCGGAAACGGCGGCATTGCAAAAGACGCGGAATGCGTTAACATAAGTGCCACGGATTTAGACGGCATTACGGATTTTGCCGTTAAAATGAACATTGATTTCTGCGTAGTGGCACCTGATGACCCGCTCGTATTAGGATTGGTGGATATTCTCGAAAGCAAGGGAATACCGTGCTTCGGTCCGTCTAAAAAAGCGGCCATAATCGAGGGGAGCAAGGTTTTCTCAAAAAATCTTATGAAAAAATACGGTATCCCGACAGCGGGCTATGAAGTTTTTTCGGATCCCGAAGAAGCGCTCTCTTACATAAAGGAAAAAAATGAATATCCGACCGTTATTAAGGCGGACGGTCTTGCCCTCGGAAAAGGTGTTATAATAGCCGAATCCGAGGAGCAGGCAGAGGACGCCGTAAAAACAATAATGGAGGATAAAAAGTTCGGTGATAGCGGCAACAATGTCGTTATCGAGGAATTTTTAACGGGTCCCGAGGTTTCCGTTCTCTCTTTCACCGACGGAAAAACCGTAGTTCCCATGGTTTCGTCCATGGACCACAAGCGTGCTCTTGACGGCGACAAGGGACTCAATACAGGCGGAATGGGAACGGTTGCGCCGAACCCCTACTACACGGATGAAATCGCAAAGGAATGTGCCGAAAAGATATTCATGCCCACAGTTAAGGCTATGAACAACGAAAACAGAACCTTTAAGGGCTGCCTTTACTTCGGTCTTATGCTGACACCAAAGGGTCCTAAGGTTATAGAATACAACTGCCGCTTCGGCGATCCCGAAACTCAGGTTGTTTTGCCGCTTCTCAAAACCGACCTTCTCACAATTATGCGTGCGGTTCACGATGAAACGCTCTCGTTTTTAAATGTTGAGTTTAAGGACGAAAGTGCGGCATGCGTGGTTATCGCGTCCGGCGGTTATCCGCTGTCTTATGGCAAGGGCTATGAAATAGACTTCGGCGACAGCGAAAACACGGAAAACGTCACGGTATTCCATGCCGGCACTGCCGAAAAGGACGGCAAAATCGTGACCTCCGGCGGCAGAGTCCTCGGAGTTACGGCAACGGGAAAAGACCTTAACGCCGCTCTCTCTACCGCTTACAAAGCAACCGAGCAGATTAAATTTAAGGACGCCTTTTACAGAAAAGACATCGGTGCGCGTGCGCTTGCCGCACTGAAAAAATAAACAGGAAGTGACGAAATGGTATACAGAATTTACGTTGAAAAGAAAAAACAATTTGCAGACGAGGCTGCATCGCTTTTATCGGATATACGCTCACTGCTTATGATAGACTCGCTTGAAGAGCTTCGTATTTTCAACAGATACGATGTGGAAAACATCAGTGAAGAGCTTTTCGAGTGCTGTGAAAAAACCGTTTTCTCAGAGCCGCAGCTTGACAACACCTACGCTCGCCTGCCTCAGACCGACGCCACGGTATTTGCAGTTGAATATCTGCCGGGTCAGTTTGACCAGATGGCGGACTCCTGTGCTCAGTGTATTCAGATAGTTTCGGAGGGCGACAAGCCGACTGTTCGCACCGCGAAAGTATATATGCTCTTCGGCAAGCTTGCTCCGGCACAGCTTGAGGCTATCAAAAAGTATGTAATAAACCCCGTAGAGAGCCGTGAGGCTTCTCTTGAAAAGCCCGAAACGCTGAGTGTCAACTACAACATTCCGACAAGCGTTGAAACTCTTACGGGATTTACAGAGCTTAACGAAAATGAGCTCAAGGCATTTATAGACAAATATGCTCTTGCAATGGACCTTGCGGATATTGAATTTTGCCGCAAATACTTCAAAGGCGAGCATCGCGACCCGACTATAACGGAAATCAGAATGATTGATACATACTGGTCGGACCATTGCCGCCATACCACGTTTCTCACGACGATAGACGGCGTAAAAACAGAAGACAAAACCATACAAAAGGCATACGACAGATATGTTTCCATACGCAAGGAGCTCGGTAGAGAAAAGCCGCAAAACCTTATGGATTTGGCGACTATCGGAGCACGTTATTTAAAACACACGGGGCAGCTCAAAAATCTTGATGAATCGGATGAAATCAATGCCTGCACCGTAAAAATAAAGGTCGATGTAGACGGCGAAGACGAAGATTGGCTCTTCTTATTTAAAAACGAAACACACAACCACCCGACGGAAATCGAGCCGTTCGGCGGCGCGGCAACCTGCATAGGCGGAGCTATCCGCGACCCGCTGTCAGGCAGAGGATATGTTTATCAGGCGATGCGTGTTACCGGTGCGGCGGACCCGTTAAAGCCCGTAAGCGAAACCATGCCCGGTAAACTGCCGCAGAGAAAGCTCGTAACCACAGCTGCGGCAGGCTACAGCTCATACGGCAACCAGATAGGGCTTGCGACCGGCTCGGTAGACGAAATCTACCACCCCGGATATGTTGCAAAGCGTCTTGAAATAGGTGCCGTTGTAGGTGCCGTTCCCGCAAAAAATGTTCGCCGTGAAGAGCCTGTTCCCGGTGACATAATCATCTTACTCGGCGGCAGAACCGGCCGTGACGGCTGCGGCGGTGCGACAGGTTCTTCAAAATCGCATAAGCTCTCGTCACTTGAGCATTGCGGTGCCGAGGTTCAAAAGGGTAACGCTCCGGAAGAACGAAAATTGCAGAGACTTTTCAGAAACAGTGAAGTTACAAAGCTCATAAAAAGATGCAACGACTTCGGTGCGGGCGGCGTATCGGTAGCCATAGGCGAGCTTGCCGACGGCTTGCACATTGATTTGAATAAAGTCCCCAAGAAATACGAAGGTCTTGACGGCACGGAGCTTGCAATTTCCGAATCGCAGGAGAGAATGGCCGTTGTAGTTGCAAAAGAGGATGCGGAAAAGTTCTTGGAGCTTGCCAAAACGGAAAACCTCGAAGCCACCGCTGTTGCCGAGGTTACCGACACAAACCGCCTTACAATGGAATGGAACGGCAAAAAGATAGTCGATATTTCCCGTGAATTCTTAAATTCAAACGGTGCCGAAAAGCACACTCTTGTAACAGTTACAAATCCTCAGCCCATAGTTAAAAGCGTTGAGGGTAAAACCAACGGTGAGAAATTCTTGAATCTTGCCGATGACCTTAATATTTGCTCAAAGCGCGGACTCTCGGAGCGTTTTGACTCAACAATAGGCGCAAATACCGTGCTTATGCCCTTCGGCGGAAAATATCAGATGACGCCGGCTCAAGGCATGGCGGCTAAAATTCCCGTTCTTAATAAAGACACAAAGACCTGCTCGGTTATGGCTTGGGGCTACAACCCATTTATCACCGAGAAAAATCAGTATCTCGGCGCATACCTTGCAGTTGTGGAGTCCGTATCAAAGCTTATAGCCACGGGCGGAAACACGGAAAACTGCTACCTCACATTCCAGGAATATTTTGAGAGAATGACAAGCGACAGCAAGCGTTGGGGTCAGCCCACCGCGGCACTTCTCGGCGCACTTACGGCTCAGCTTGAGCTCGGAATAGCGTCAATAGGCGGCAAGGATTCCATGAGCGGCACATTCGAGGATATTGACGTTCCTCCTACTCTCGTTTCATTTGCGGTTTCCGTCGGTTCAAGCGACGATGTTATGTCGCCCGAGTGGAAGCTCCCATGCTCTAAGGTCTACTACATAGAGCCGAAGAAAAATTCCGACGGCACATTTGACACAGAGAGCCTTAAAGCGGTATTTGCAAGAGTTGAAAAGCTCATTAAGGAGAAAAAGGCTCTCGCTGTATTTACTCCGTCTTACGGAGGCATTGCCGAGGGTGTTATGAAGGCCTGCTTCGGAAACAAAATAGGCTTTGCTTTTGACAAGAGATTCCCGGCGGACAAGATATATGATTACAGCTACGGTTCATTTGTTATAGAGGCCGCCTGTGAGCTTGACGACGCGGTTCTCCTCGGCGAAACGACCATGGATTATTCCGTAAAGATAGGCATTGAAAAAATCGACCTCAACGAAATCCAAAAAGTATACGAGAACAAGCTTGAACCCGTATTTGCCTGCAACATAAAGACTCCCGAAAAGGCTGTAAACGCATACAGCTTTACGGCAAAAACGCGCATTTCGCCAAAAATCGGCATCAAAAAGCCCAAGGTTTTGATTCCCGTATTCCCCGGAACGAACTGCGAATACGATACAACAAGGGCGTTTATTAACGCCGGCGCAGATCCCGAAGTTATGGTAATTAAAAACCTCTCTGCATCTGACGTAACCGAGAGCGTAAATGTTTTCGCCGAAAAAATTGAAGCTTCGCAGATAATATTCATTCCCGGCGGCTTCTCCGGCGGCGACGAGCCGGACGGCAGCGGTAAATTTATAACCGCATTCTTCCGCAATCCGGTTATAAAAGAAAAAGTCCACGCACTGTTAAAAGAACGTGACGGACTTATGGCCGGTATCTGCAACGGCTTCCAGGCACTTATAAAACTCGGTCTTGTCCCCTACGGTGAAATCATAGAGCCGAGTGCCGACACACCGACGCTTACCTTTAACACCATAGGCAGACATCAGTCAAGACTTGTCAACACGAGAGTTGCCTCAAACAAGTCTCCGTGGCTGTCGTCCTCAAATGTAGGCGATATACATACTGTTGCGATTTCTCACGGCGAAGGCAGGTTTGTTTGCCCGAAAGAGCTTTTCCGCTCACTTGCGGAAAACGGTCAGATTGCAACACAGTACGTTGACGAAAACGGAAAGCCCACCATGAACATCAGATTCAATCCGAACGGCTCCTTTGAGGCGGTCGAGGGCATAACCTCGCCGGACGGAAGAGTATTCGGTAAGATGGGTCATTCCGAACGCTTCTCCGATAACGTATATAAAAACGTTGACGGCAACAAAGATAACCGTATGTTTATAAATGCGGTAGATTACTTCAAAATCTAATAAAAAAAGACCCGCTGTGAAAAAAATTCAAGGAGGAAGATTCACAGTGGGTCTTATTTTTATCAATTGTCGCCGAAGAGGCGGAGCAAAGACCGTAAAGTTTTTACTTTGCGGTTTTTTACTTAAACAAGCCTCGGAGCTTCATTTTTCGGCGACAACGCTTTATAATAACCCGATAAAAATCGGCTTATTTCATTATTCAGACGGCTGCAAGAGCCGCACCGAGTGCCTTGCACTCTGCGATTGCATCATCAGAGGGAGCATCGTTGCATATCACCGACTCTGTCACAAGCACTGCACCGTCTGCTGTGCAAGTCTCCTCCCAGCTTCTCATCCATTCGCCGTCGCCCCATCCGTAGGAGCCGAAGAGCGCAATTTTTTTGCCTCCGAGATCACCCTCGCACGAATTAAACATAGGCTCGAACTCGCTGTCCTCAAGCTGTTCGCTGCCCATTGACGGACATCCGAACGCCACAGCGTCAAAAGAAGAGAGCATTGACGCATCAAACTCGGAAGCCGTAAAAAGCTCTGCCTCAGCGCCGCCCTCGCGAACACCGTCAACCACGGCCGAAGCCATTGCCTCGGTATTTCCCGTTCCGCTCCAATATACTACTGCTACCTTACTCATTTTATCATATCCTTTCAGATTATTTATTATGACTGCTCACAACAAGGCGTTCAAATGAATTATGCTTTTTGTAAGCGTCTTTATACACTCTTGTGCATTTTTTATAAAGCTTGAATTTTTTCTGTGCCTCCGCTTCGTCACCGTAAACCTTCCAAGTGCCGACGCATTTTGAGTTCTTGGCGCCGTGCTTTATAAAGCCGCTGACATCCTCAGACGGATAACCCAGAAAGAGTCCTATTTCGTGCGGAAAATCCTCTTCGTGCCTGACACGTCTTATGAGCTCCGCCACACATCTTTCGGTACAGCCCACGGGGTATGCCCTCTCCGACAGCAGCTCGGCAGCGGTTTTGTCGGCAAGGTCTTTTTCGAGCCTGTCGGGTCTGTAAAGATATATCAGCGCCCTTGTTTTTGTGATTTTAACCGGCATAATGCGAAGCCCGCGAGGCACAAGCCGCCGATTCAGCTCGCGAATCGAGCGAAGCAATTCGTTTTTATCGTCAACCTTGCTGGAAAACAGATTTCCGGTTTTAAGCCCGGCAAGGCATGGTGAACAGCAATTAATAACAGTTTCTTCGGACAAAATCGGTCACTCCTCTCTTATGTCAAAATCCGTAACACAGTCCACGTGGTTAGCATTTGCTAACTACAAGAGCTTTTTAAAATCCGCTCTATGCGGCGGATTTATTGCGGCACCGTCAAGGGAATTTAAGCTCCGCATATGGCATCGATTTAATAATTCTACGCTTCAAGTCGGTTAGCATATGCTAACCGTTTGGTGTAAAAACTTCCTGCTCGACTGTACGAGCAGGTCGTTTACATAGGAATTATATCAGATTGCCGAACGGTATGTCAAGTATATTTTTTATCAGCCTTGTATTTCTGCCGCAATTTCCTTCGCCAAGTCTGCAAGGGCTGCTGCATTGCTGTCGTTAACCGCAGATTTCACCGTAGTCGTATTTTCGCAGATTTTACAGCTTTTAAGCGTTTCTACGGCCTCGCGCATTTTTTTACCGGCGGTGGGTGCCCATGTTCCGTTATCAACTATCGCAAACGTCTTATTTGAAACATTAAGGCGTTTCATATCCGAAATATAATCGTCCATCTTGGGATAAATCTCAAGATTGTATGTAGCCGACATCAACACTATGTGACTGCAGCGGAAGGTCTCTGAAATGAGATAAGACACGTCGGTCGAAGAGGCGTCATACATGGCGATATCCTTAACACCGAGCTTTGACAATTCATTCGCAAGATAATATGCGGCATTTTCGGTATTGCCGTAAATCGACGCATAAGCTATCATAACCGAATTGCCCTCAGCCTCATATTTACTCCAAAGATCATATTTATTTATGATATAAACAAGATTTGAACGCCAAACCGGTCCGTGCAAAGGGCATATCATCTGAATATCGAGCGTCAAAGCTTTTTTGAGAAGCGACTGCACCTGCATACCGTATTTGCCGCAAATATTTGTATAGTATCTGCGATAATCCTGGAGCCAATCACGGTCAATATCGTATTCGTCGTTGAATATGTTGCCGTTCAGCGCGCCGAATGTACCGAATGCGTCCGCGCTGAAAAGGACCTTTTCAAAGCTTTCATACGTCACCATAACCTCAGGCCAATGAACCATAGGCGCCGTATAAAACGACAGCTCATGTTTACCGAGGGACACGGTATCGCCCTCTTTTACGACTATTTTCTCATTTTTAAGCTCATCACCGAAAAACTGCGCCATCATATCGACAGCCTTTTTGGTTGCGACTAAAGCCGCGTCGGGATAGAGGTCGCAAATCAGCCTTAAGCTGCCTGCATGATCCGGTTCCATATGATTTACAACAATATAATCAAGCGTTTTACCGTTAAGCGCAGCCTTCACGTTCTCAACGAAAACACGACTCGAATCATAATCCACGGCATCTATAAGTGCCGTTTTTTCATCATTTATAATGTAAGAATTGTATGAAACACCGCGCGGTATGGGGAAAATATTTTCAAACAGCGAAAGACGTCTGTCGCTCACACCGACATAGGTGATGTCATTTGTAATCTGTCTTGTAACCTGCATAGTCTGATCTCCTGTGTATAAAATATAGCTTTAGCATAGCTCTTCGTTTAGCAGTATAACATAAAACGAGTCCAAAATAAATATGTGAAAACATAAATTTAGAGTTTTATATTGACTTTTTGCATTTTGTTTGCTAAAATACTGAATGTTGTTTGCGGGTGTAGTTCAATGGTTAGAATTCCAGCCTTCCAAGCTGGCTGTGTGGGTTCGATTCCCATCACCCGCTCCATATGAAGACAACTTACGGACTAATTAAAGTTCGTAAGTTTTTATTTTATAAAAATATAATGTTCTCTTTCTAGGAAGGAGGACATTTTTTATGCTTGAATTTAAAATTACCCAAGAACTTAAACCTAATCCTAAACTTGTATTTATGAATATTCTTTTATTGTCTTTAGCAAAAAGATAACAATTATCAATCATTAATCATCACCTAAATCTTTCCTATATACATTTCTGTATGAAAATCAAAACGAACGATGTCATCTTTTTTATATTTATTAAAAATAGTTATAATACCATTTATAAACTCATCATAATACTCACTATCTTCTTTTGGAGCATACGATAATGATTTAGATAACCCTATTAGCATATCTATAGTATAATCTTTAGAATGGATAAATGTATGAGTCTTATATTCACTATTCTTGAAAAATTTTTTACGATCATCAACATTTTTATGTTGATATGTTTTACCAGTAAGTTTAGTATTCCAAGAGCTTATATATTTGAAGTATTCCTTACTAAATTCATTATTTTCATCTTCCCAGTCATTCCAAACTATTGCAAAATCTCCATTAGATTGTAATATTTTATTTACTTCTTGTTTTAATTTTTGTTTATCAAACCAATGAAAACTTTGGACTGCAAATACAATATCAACTGAATTTTCAGGCAATCCTGTTGATTCTGCACTTTTATTAATATAAACAATATAATAGTTGCTATTATTAAAAATATTGCTCCACCAAAATTAGTAATAAATTTTGCTATTGGGGTTGTAAAATCTGATATTAAAAATGTTGATATGATTTTATACCCTATTATATCTCCATTCATTATTTCTTTATGAAACACGTCTTCGGCCAATGCCAAAAATCCAACCAAACAAATAAATAATATAATCCATTTTAAATT
>ERZ859732.794-NODE-794-length-11781-cov-2.770339_pt1 | contig 11781 bp, 7 predicted proteins | sample MGYA00510123_ERZ859732 | MGnify/ENA primary metagenome ERZ859732 (study PRJEB30046, sample SAMN00715133) | human gut metagenome | study: EMG produced TPA metagenomics assembly of the A metagenome-wide association study of gut microbiota in type 2...
GGGCGATCTTAAAGGACGCACCCATTGTGGTGCTGGATGAGGCAAGCTCCTTTGCAGACCCCGAGAACGAGGCGAAGATACAAAAGGCCTTCGAGGCGCTGATGAAGGGCAAGACCGTGCTGATGATCGCCCACCGCCTGTCCACGGTGCGGAACATGGATCGCATCCTCGTCATCCGGGACGGCGAGATCGCCGAGGAAGGAAAGCACGACGAGCTGCTCCAAAAGGGCGGCGTCTACGCCGCCATGTGGGAGGAATACCAAAAGGCCGCGCAGTGGAAGGTAGGAGGTGCCGCATGATCGAACGCATCCGCAAAAAATACGCCATGACGGAGAAGGGCGCAAAAGACTATGTGGCCGCCGTGTTCTGGTCCGTACTGGTCAACATCAGCAAAATGCTGCCGGTGGGCGTGCTGGCCACGGCGCTCTCCGGCATCGTAGAGGCGCTGACAAACGGCACCGACCCAAGGGCGGGGCTTACGCGCTTTCTGGTCGCGGGCGTCCTTGCCCTCGCCGCGCTCTTTGTGACCTTCCTGATCCAATACAAAGCCCTATACGAAGCCACCTACCGGGAGAGTGCCAACCGCCGCATCCGGCTGGCGGAGGTGCTGCGCCAGCTCCCGCTGTCCTTCTTCGGAAACCGGGACCTGACCGACCTGACCACCACCATCATGGGGGATACGGAGACGCTGGAAAAGGCCTTCTCCCACTTTTACCCCGCCATGCACGGCGCGCTCATCTCCACGGCGCTGATTTCCGCAGGCATGCTGCTTTACGACTGGCGGATGGCGCTGGCTCTTTTGTGGGTGGTGCCCGCGTCGCTGCTGATGGTCTATCTCTCCCGGCGCATGGAAAAGCGGCATATAAAGAAGGGGCTTGTCACCCGTCGCGCGGCCACTGACGCCATGCAGGAGGTGCTGGAGTGCGCGCCGGAGATCAAGGCGTGCAACCAGAAGGCGCGGTATATCGCCGACCTGAACCGCAGGCTGGACGAGGCGGAGCAGGACACCATCCGGGGCGAGCTGTTCACAGGCTCCGTAGTCACGGCGGCGCAATCCTTCCTAAAGCTGGGCATCGCCACCACCGTCCTCACGGGGGTAACGCTGATGAGCCGCGGCGACCTGGCGCTGATCCCGTTTCTGATGTTCCTTATCGCCGCCACCCGGGTATATGACCCCATCGGCTCCATGTTTGCCAACATGGCCGCGGTTTTCGCCTGCGAGGTGCGCATCGAGCGCATGCAGGAGATCGAGAACGAAAAGCGCATGACCGGTATGACCGAATATGATCCCGATGGCTACGACATCCGCTTTGAGCATGTGACCTTTGCCTACCGGGAAAAAGAGGACGTGCTAAGAGACGTCTCCTTTACGGCGAAGCAGGGGCAGGTGACGGCGCTGGTGGGCCCCTCCGGCGGCGGCAAATCCACGGCAGCCAAGCTGGCAGCCCGCTTCTGGGACCCGGCGGAGGGAACGGTGCGGCTGGGCGGCGTGGATGTATCCACGGTGGACGGCGAGGCGCTGCTGAAAAACTACGCCATCGTATTTCAGGATGTGGTGCTGTTTGCGGATACCGTGATGGAAAACATCCGCCTCGGCAAGCGGGACGCCACCGACGAGGAGGTGCTGGCGGCGGCGAAGGCGGCGCAGTGCGACGCCTTTGTATCCAAGCTGCCGGAGGGCTACCATACCCTGATCGGGGAAAACGGCTCCCGGCTCTCCGGCGGTGAACGTCCGCATCATCGCTTCCAGCACGGTCAGCCTCATTGCGCGGGTCGAAAAGGGCGAATTCCGAAGCGACCTGTACTATGCCCTCAGCGTCCTCAGCCTCGAAATGCTGCCCCTGCGCCGCCACCGGGGAGATATCCTGGGCTGGACCGCCTTCTATCTGGACGAGTGGCAGGAGAAGTACAAGCGCTATGTCCACCTGACCCAGGGGGCCCAGCGCTATTTGCAGGAGTATGAGTGGCCCGGCAATCTGGACCAGCTCAACAGCGTCTGCGAGCGGCTCGTGCTGCTGACCCAGAAGCGGAACATCGACGAAGTGTTCCTCCGCCAGCAGCTGGAGCAGATCGCCCCACGGACGCTGCCCGGGACCGAACAGATCGTCCTCTATAAGGATCAGAAGGCCGTCGAGATCGCCGCTCTGCTGAAAAAGCATCACGGCAACCGCCAGCAGGTGGCGGCCGAACTCGGCGTCAGCAAGACCATCCTCTGGCGGTACCTGAAAAAATACGGCATCGACCCGGATTATCACTGCTGAGCGGCATTCCCGCAGCCCCGGCGACCGGAAACCGACAGGTCCCGGTTTTTCCGTTGATGAAACCATAAAATTTGAAAGAAAGCCTGAACGTCTGCGTAAAGCTGACGTTCAGGCTTTCTTTTTTATCTGTTTATACCCAGTTCATCCGGCCATAGCGGGTGGTGATGCTGCAAATTTCTTTTTGCAGCTTTGGGGTCAGCTGGCTCTTTTTCAGCCGCCAGCGCCAATTCTCGCCTACGGTGGAGGGCTTATTGATACGGGCGGAATTGTCCAGCCCCAGCCAATCCTGCATGGGGATGATACAGGTGGCAGCGGCACTGCGGAAGATAAGGGCAATCATGCTCTTGTAAAGCTGTGTTTCCGGCGTGGTGTAATCATACAGATAATCCCGCACCAGTGTACGTTCGGCAGAGGTGATGGTCTGATACCACGATACCAGCGTTTCGTTGTCATGGGTGCCCGTGTAGGCCACGCTGTTCACCGGGTAATTATGGGGCAGGTAATCGCTGGCGCTGCCGGTGTCACGGGAGTCGAAGGCAAATTCCAACACCTTCATACCGGGGAAGCCGCTGTCCTGCACCAGCTGCCGGACGGTCTCGCTCATATAACCCAGATCCTCGGCAATGATCTCCCGCTTACCAAGTGCCTGCTCCACCGCACGGAACAGCTCGATGCCAGGGCCTTTTTCCCAATGGCCGGGGGCCGCGGTTTCACTGCCGTAGGGAATGGAAAAATACTCGTCGAAGCCGCGGAAGTGATCGATGCGAACCACGTCGTACAGTTCAAAGCAGTACCACAAGCGGGTGATCCACCACTGATAGCCCGTTTCCCGGTGCTTTTCCCAGCGGTAGAGCGGATTGCCCCAGAGTTGGCCAGTGGGCGAAAAACCATCCGGCGGAACACCTGCCACAGCGGTGGGAATGTTGTCCTCATCCAGCTGGAACATCTGTGGGTTCGCCCATGCATCGGCGGAATCCAGTGCCACATAGATGGGGATATCGCCGATGATGCGGATGCCCTTTTCGTTGGCGTAAGCCTTTAGTGCACGCCACTGCTGGTCGAATTTGAACTGGAGATATTTGTAGTACTCCACCTCAAAATACAGTTCCCGGCGGTAGTAGTCCATGGCATTCTGCCAGCGCAGGCGGATATCCTCCGCCCACTCGATCCACGGCTTACCCTCAAAGCGGCCTTTCACTGCCATGAACAGGGCAAAATCGTCCAGCCACCACTTGTTTTTCTCGCAGAAGGCCGCGAACGCTGCATTGTGGCCGATATCACTGCGGGAGTAGGCCAGCCGGAGCAGACGGCCACGCTCCTTGTAAAGCTGGCTGTAATCAATGTCATCCGCTTTGCGGCCAAACTTTGCCTTTTTGCATTCCTCTGCCGTGAGCACGCCCTCTTTGACCAGCTCGTCCAGGCTGATAAAGTACGGGTTGCCCGCAAAGGCCGAAAAGCTCTGGTAGGGGCTGTCACCATAGCTGGTCACACCCAGCGGCAGGATCTGCCAATAAGTCTGTCCGGCCTCTTTGAGCCAGTCCACAAAATCGTATGCTTCCTGCGAAAAGCAGCCGATGCCGTAAGGGGACGGCAGACTGCTGATGGGCAGCAAAATGCCTGCACTTCTCTGCATCTTCATGTTCTTTCTTATCCTTTATAATTCGATCAGGATACCCGCATGGTCGGAAACCTGCGGTTCCTGTGTGCCACGGAATACCACCCGGCTGCTGCGCACCGGAACAGCCTTGGAGCACCAGATCTGGTCGATGCGCTTTTTGGCGGAAGCATCCGGGGCATCCCGCCAACCGTCAATGGCCTGCACAACGGTATAGCCGTCATCCCGCTGTTGTGCCAGCCGGTAGGTATCCTGCCAGCCGCTGCAGAGGATAAGGTCATACCCCTCGCCCCGCACATCGGCTTCGCTGTTGAAGTCGCCCAGCAGGAATGCCATAGGCTTCGCACCAGCCGTTGATTCCAGCGCATTCCACTGGTCAGCAAAGGGTTCTTCTTCGTCCTTCCACCAGCCCATGTGCACAGCATAGTACCAGACATCTCCTGCACAGATGCCCAGCGCACGGCGGGTCTTCCAGTAACTGTAATCGTTCGACCGGCTCAGCAGCAGATTCTCGGTCTGTGTGATGGGCGCACGGCTGAATACCGCCATCCCCTCATCGTACCTGTCGTAGCCGATCTTGGCCGGGAGCCAGCTCCAATGGTAATGCACGCCCCGCTCTTCCAGCATCCGGGCCACTGCTGCGGCGTGGTTGTCCGCTTTCAGCAGCACCATATTGCCGGGGCAGGGGTAGTATCCCGCCGGGACAGCTTCCAGCTCCGGTGCGGCGGCGGTCTGGTTCACCTCCTGCAAAGCGAACACATCCGGCTGCTCCTTTGCGATAAACTCCACGAAAATTTCCCGTTTTGCCTCGTATTCCGGTTCGATGAGGCTGTGGGTATTCAATGTCAGCAGTTTCATAAGCAATTACAGAATATCGTTGATGTCAGATTTCAGAACATCTGCCTTGGGGCCGTACACGGCCTGAATGCCGTCGCCCTTGACCAGCAGGCTCAGAGCGCCCTCGGCCTTCCATGCGGCAAGGTCAGCGACCTTGGCGGGATCCTTCACGGTAACGCGCAGACGGGTCATGCAGGCATCCACCAGCACGATGTTCTCCCGGCCGCCCAGCAGGGCGATGATGCGCTCGGCCTGACCGTTATCGGACTTCTTCTCGGTCTTGGCGGCGGTATCGTCTGCGTTATCGTCGGTATAGTTGCCCAGACGGCCCGGCGTTGCCAGCTTGAGCTTGCCGATCATGAAGTAGGCAACAAAGTAGCCGATGGCAAAGAACGCAGCGACGCAGAGCACAAAGTTGATGATGTCACCGCCCAGACCAGCCTGCAGGGACATGGGGATGCGGGTGATGAATTCCAGATTGCCGAAGGAGTGCAGACGCAGATGGATGATGCCCGCCATGGCGAAGGCGCAGCCCTGCAGCAGTGCGTACACGATGTACAGCGGCATGGCGCAGAACATGAACATGAACTCCAGCGGCTCGGTGACGCCGGTAAGGAAAACAGCCAGCGCGGTGGAGATGAACATGGACTTATAGTTTGCGCGCTTATCGGCATCCACCCGGCGGAACATGGCCAGTGCGATGCCCAGCAGCAGACCGGTGGCACCGATCATCTGGCCCACCTTGAAGCGGGCGGGGGTAACGGTAGCCAACAGGTTATTATATGCGGCCATGTCACCGGCCTTCTTGAAGTTGATGAGGTCGTTGGCCCATGCCAGCCACAGCGGGTCCTGACCAAATACCTGACTGCCTGCGTTCACGCCGGTGGCGATGGTGTAGGTGCCGCCGAAAGAGGTGTAGTTCATGGGGATGGTCAGCATATGGTGCAGACCAAAGGGCAGCAGCAGACGTTCCAGCGTACCATAGATGAACGGAGCCAGCACCGGAGAAGTCTCGGAAGAGTTGGCGATCCAGATGCCAAAGTTGTTGATACCGGTCTGCACCACAGGCCAGAACAGGGCGAGCACCAGAGAGATGACCACGGAATAGGCGATGACCACCATGGGCACGAACCGCTTGCCGTTGAAGAAGGCCAGTGCGTCCGGCAGCTTGCGGAAGTTATAGTATTTATTGTAAGCTACGCCGCCCACAAAACCGGCGATGATGCCCACGAATACGCCCATATTCAGGGCCGGTGCGCCCAGGATGGAGGTAAAATAGCCGTTGACGGCGATCTCCTGCCCAAACAGGGTGTGGGTCACGGCATTGGGATCCTCCAGCATAGCACTGGTGACGCCGAAGATGTTGCCGGTGATGACGTTGATGAGCGCAAAGGCCAGCACAGCCGCAAAGGCCCCGCCTGCGCGTTCTTTTGCCCAGCTGCCGCCGATGGCGACCGCGAACAGGATGTGCAGGTTGTTGATGACGGCCCAGCCGATGTTCTCCATCGTAGTGCCGATGGTCATGACGGCGGCAATATCGCCACCGCTCATCTGCACCAGCTTGCCCAGACTGATCATCAGACCCGCCGCCGGCATGACGGCGATGACGGTCATCAGAACCTTGCCCAGTTTTTGCAAAAAGTCGAAATTGATGAGCCCTTTCTTCTTGGGAGCTGTCTGTGTGGTTGCCATGATGTTCCTCCTTGTTCTTTTGCATTTGATTGCGCAAGCATTGCGTTGCGCTTGCATTAAATTGCGCAATAAGAATAACTCATTTTCGCAAATTTTACAAGAGTTTTTTGAGATGCAGAACGCCTTTCTGCATCTTGTACATTGTTTGAAGCGATTTTGTTGAAAATGTCAAACCTTTGCAGCAACACCGTTGCGCGATTTACGCAAATGAGTACGCAAACGTTGACTTTGTGTGCAAAGCCCTTTACAATAGAGCTATCAGAAAGGGGATTCAGAGCATGGCAGTTACGATCAAAGATATTGCGGCCGCTGCGGGCGTTTCGCCGTCCACGGTCTCCCGCACCTGCAAGGACAGCCCATCCATCAGCCGGGACACAAAAGAACGCATCCGCCGCATCATGGCGCAGATGGGCTATGAACCAAATTTTGAGGCCGAACCGTCAGAAGCATTTTCCAAGACCATCGGCATCATCCTGCCTTCTTCCCAGCGAGATGTATATGAAAATGCCTTTCATCTGGAGATCATCCGGGGCATCGGGCAGTTCTGCAACCAGCGCCGTTATGTAAACACCGTCATCACCGGTGAGGACGATGCCGAAGTGCTGGATGCCATCCAGAGCATGGTGGCCAACACACAGGCCGATGGATTCATCCTGCTCTACTCCAAAAAAGATTGTCCGGTGGCTGCCTATCTGCGCAGCGAGGGTCTGCTTCACGTTATCGTGGGCAAGGCAGCGCAGTCGGCCAACCAGACCATCTATATCGACAACGACAATGCACTGGCGGGCGAGGAAGCCACCGACTATCTCTACGAGATGGGACACCGCCGCATCGCCTATTTTGGGGTCAGCAATGCCATGCTGTTTTCTGCCGAGCGGAAACGCGGCCATCAGATGTCTCTGCTCAAGCACGGCATCACCCCGCGCGAAGGGGACTGCGTGGAGATCGATACCCTGAATGATTCCTATGAACCCGCCCTGAAAGCACTGCTTACCGCTCCTGACCGCCCTACAGCGGTTCTGGTCAGCGATGACATTCTTGCGGTAGTACTGGAACAGTTCTGCAGCAAGCTGGGCCTGCGCATCCCGAAAGATCTGTCCATCGTATCCTTCAACAACTCGCTGTTCTCCCGCATCACCAACCCGCCGCTGACAACCGTGGACGTCAATCCCTATCAGCTTGGCATCGAAGCGGCAAGCCAGACCATCAACCACATCGAAAACCCCAACCTGCTGGCCACCAAGATCATCGTGCCGCATCAACTCATCGTACGGGAAAGCTGCTGCCCACCGCCGGAGGTCTGATCTTATAGCAAAAAATCATCCGCGATCGTTTCTCATGAACGGTTTGGACCTCGTGAGATCTTATCGCGGATGATTTTTTTCAGCTGGCCTGCTCTCTCCGATTTTTTATTTTTTCCGATATTCCCGTGGTGTCATACCGAAGTGTGCCTTGAAGGCCCGATTGAAATAGGAGAGATTTTCAAACCCGCACCGGGAGGCGATGGTCAGGATGGTCTCATCCGTGGTTTGCAGCGCTTCGGCGGCGGCGTTCAGGCGGTATTCGTTCAGAAAAGCGATGAAGCTCTGCCCCGTCATCTGCCGGAACCACCGCATGAAGTGGCTGGCGCTGAAGGAGCAGACCCCGGCAGCATCGGCGACCCGAAGCGCCTCGGCATAATGGGCCGAGAGCCATTGCAGAACGGTTTTCAGCCGCTGGGTGTCGGCAGTCTCTGCAGGGGGCTGCTGTTTTCCCTGTGCAATGAGCAGGGCCAGAAAGCGCAGCAGCGCCCCCTTGACCAGCAGCTCATAGCCGGGGAGCTTCGAGCGGCTGGCCTCTTCCACCTCCCGCAGACAGGCGGCAGCCTGAAGATAGCACAAATCGTTTGGGGTCAGACGGACAGGCAGCGACAGCCGCCCGCTCTGGAGCGGAAGCAGGTATTTCTCGGCGCAAAGGTCCTCTGCGCCGCCCAGAAGCTCCAGCTCAAAGATGAGATTCTCGTATTCCATGGACTGCCCTTCTGCCTGCCGCAGGGCGTGGAGGGTGCCGGGCGTAAAAACGAAGATGTCCCCCATGCGGGCCAGATAAGACACAGCGCCCACCTGCACCAGCCCCGCACCGCGCTTGACAAAGACCAGCTCCATGCTCTCCTGCCAGTGGAGCGCCACCTGCGGGAAATCCCCCGGGATGGTGCAGGGATACAGATTGAATGGGAACCGCACGGCACCGTGCTGCTTGGTTTCCTGCAAAGAAGCCCAATTTTGCATCGTCTCACCTCCTGATGATAGGATTGTACCACAATCTGCGCCATTTAGGCAAGATTTTGCGTGTTTTGTGTGGTATATCTTATGGCAGAGATGTCAAACCTGCTTTTCGTATCAAAGGAGGGTCCATTTATGAACTTTACTGAAACCTTGCAGACCTTTACCGGCAAACCTCTTTCTGCCTGCACGAATCAGGAGCTGTATCTTGCTCTGCTGGAACTTGTCCGGCGCAAGAGTGCTGACCGTGTGCAGCCGGTCAAGGGCCGCAAGCTATATTATATCAGCGCCGAATTTCTCATCGGCAAGCTGCTGTCCAACAACCTCATCAATCTGGGTTTGTACGACGAAGCCCGCGATGCATTGGCTGCTGCCGGGAAAAGCCTTGCTGAAATTGAAGAAGTGGAGCCGGAGCCGTCCCTCGGCAACGGCGGTCTGGGCCGTCTGGCCGCCTGCTTCCTTGACTCGCTGGCTACACTGAATCTGCCCGGCGACGGTGTGGGTCTGCGGTATCACTTCGGCCTGTTCCGGCAATCCTTTGAGAACGGTGTACAGAATGAGAAGCCCGACCCGTGGCTCACCGCCCACAGCTGGGCCGAAAAGACCGATGTCACCTACCCGGTAGAGCTGGCAGGCAAGGAATACACTGCCCGGCTGTACAAGCTGGCCGTCACCGGTTACGAGGGCCGCACCAATACCCTGAACCTGTTCGACCTCGACACCATCGATGAGAGCATCGTCCACGACGGCATTGCCTTCGACAAAACTGCCATCGACAAGAACCTGACCCTGTTCCTCTACCCGGACGATTCCGATGAGGCCGGCCGCCGCCTGCGGGTCTACCAGCAGTATCTGATGGTCTCTGCCGGTGCGCAGCTCATTCTGGCCGAGTGCGCCGCCCGGGGCTGCAACTACCACGATCTGTCCGACTATGCCGCCATCCAGATCAACGACACTCACCCCAGCATGGTCATCCCGGAGCTGATCCGTCTGCTGGGTGAAAAAGGCATTGACTTTGACGAAGCTGTGGAGATTGTTACCAAGACCTGCGCCTACACCAACCACACCATTCTGGCCGAAGCGCTGGAAAAGTGGCCCCGTTCCTATCTGGATGCCGTGGTGCCGCAGCTGATGCCTATCATTGAGAAGCTGGATGCGCTGGCCCGCACCCGTACCGAGGACGAAGGCCTTGCCATCATCGACAAGGACGACCGGGTACACATGGCACACATGGATATCCACTTTACCCATTCCACCAACGGTGTGGCTGCCCTGCACACCGAGATCCTGAAAAACTCCGAGCTGCACGGTTTTTACGAGCTGTACCCGGAAAAGTTCAACAACAAGACCAACGGCATCACCTTCCGCCGCTGGCTGCTGGAATGCGACCCGGCCCTGACCGCTGAGTTGGAAAAGCGCATTGGCTCCGGCTTCCGCAAGGATGCCGCAGAGCTGGAAAAGCTGCTGGCCTTTGCGGGGGATGAGACGGTGCTGAACGAGCTGACCGCCGTGAAAAAGGCCAACAAGGAAGCGCTGGCCGACTGGCTGCTGCACACCCAGAACGTCACCGTGAACACGGAGGCCGTGTTCGATATCCAGTCCAAACGTCTGCATGAGTACAAGCGTCAGCAGCTGAACCTGCTCTACCTCATCCATCAGTATCACGAGATCAAGGCAGGTCATCTGCCCGCCGTGCCGCTGGTGAGCATCTTCGGCGCAAAGGCTGCGCCCGCCTACACGATTGCAAAAGACATTATCCACGCGCTGCTGGCCCTCTCCAAGGTCATTGCGGCAGACCCGGAAGTGTCCAAGTGGTTACAGGTCGTGTTCATCGAGAACTACAACGTTACCGCTGCCGAAAAGCTGATCCCGGCCTGCGACCTGTCCGAGCAGATCAGCCTTGCTTCCAAGGAGGCTTCCGGCACCGGCAACATGAAGTTCATGCTGAACGGTGCGCTGACCCTCGGCACCATGGACGGTGCCAACGTGGAGATCAGCCAGCAGGTGGGAGAAGAGAATATCTACATCTTCGGCCAGACCTCCGATCAGGTCATCCACCGCTATGCCGTGGGCGATTACGACCCCGCCCAGTGGGTGGAGGGCGATGCCAACATCCGCCGTGCCATCGGCTTTCTCACCGGGCCGGAGATGCTGGCCGCTGGTCACGCCGAAAACCTGACCCGCCTGCACGATGAGCTGATCCGCAAGGACTGGTTCCAGACCCTGCCGGACTTCAACGCCTACGTTGTGCGCAAGGGGCAGGCCCTCAGCGATTACGCCTGCGACCCGAAGGGCTGGCGGCGCAAGTGTCTGGTGAACATTGCCAAAGCCGGGATGTTCTCCTCCGACCGCACCATTGCCGAGTATGACCGCGACATCTGGCATCTGGGGAAGTAATCGTTTTTACTTTACGTCATCCCAGCATCCAGCAGTTTCTTGTAGAAGATGCACTGCTTTCTGGTTGTGTAACCTTCGTTTCTCCCCGCCGCAAAACATTCCAGATTCTTGACTCCACACTCACCCTCGCATCCTTCTGCAAACACTTTTCATTCTCCGATCTGATTCATACAATGCTATGGCATCGTAGAATCGGGTCGGATTTTTTGCATTGTTGTTTACAGCACACGGACTAAGAGGGTGGGCACCTAAATATATACCCCCAATACTGGATGTCCAGTATTGGGGGTACATATCATTTTTGCTTATTGTTCAGTCTGTACTCAGAGCAGCATTTCCGGTGCTTTCAATTTGTTTAGCAATCATGCTTTCCAGTTCCTGCGTGATCGTTGCACAGTTTGCAACACGGTAATTCCAGAAATAAGAAACACCTTCGCACTCTTCCACGGACAAATCGCTGTTGACCAAAAGCAAGCTTTCTGGTGTCACATTCAGCTTTTCGCACAGAGAAGCATATTTTCCATAATCAATGCTTCGACTGGATGATTTGGCTTCTACCCAGAAAAATTTTCCATTGATGGAGAACACGACATCCAACTCGTGCGTGCTCCCTACGGATGCCGTTTCTGAAAGGACCACATTGGAGCAAACCGAAACTTCTGCGCCCTGCTCCTCCCGATAGCGGTTCAGGATCTGCTGAACCTGATGCTCCACAAAA
>ERZ859732.796-NODE-796-length-11777-cov-3.193056_pt1 | contig 11777 bp, 22 predicted proteins | sample MGYA00510123_ERZ859732 | MGnify/ENA primary metagenome ERZ859732 (study PRJEB30046, sample SAMN00715133) | human gut metagenome | study: EMG produced TPA metagenomics assembly of the A metagenome-wide association study of gut microbiota in type 2...
CTCCCTGCCCCCCCCCCGGTGTGCCCCCCATCCAGGGGGGTGACTCGGCCCGCCGTAGGCCGGCGGGAGTTCTCCGATGATATTGAAATATTCCCTGGCCCGGGATACGTATCCTTCCCTATCCCGCACCAGGCGCTTCATCTTGTCATAGTTATTCTTTGAAAGTTTAAACCTCCACAAACCGGCTCCTCCAATCCCGCATCATTTAGGCCCGTCCCTCCAGATGGAGCTTTACCAGGCCTTTTCTTTCCGCATACGATTTCAGGTCTTTCTCCGCTTCTTCCGGAGTCTTCCTTCTGGGCAGGGAGTTGATGGTTCTCCATTTTCCCTCTTTGGTCTTGTAGCTTCCCCGGTAATAGGCTTCGCCCCCTCTGAACCATTCCTTCACCACATACCTTTTCCCGTTGTCTTCTTTCCACATCTGATAAAACGGACTTCTCATGCTTCCTTCATTCCCTTCAGAAATTTATTGATGAAATACTGCTGTCCCTTGCCGGTCACCTTCACGGTCTTGGTAATTTTCAGCTCACCTGCGCTTCCTACGTAGGTGCCTTCCTTGATTTTGAAGAGCCCCATATTCATGGCCATCTGCGTCGGCATATTAAATGAGGAGCCCTGCTTGACCAGGTAACCTTTCTCCCGCATCCACGTGAAGAGCCTGTTCTGCCCGATGTTGACTCCGTTTCCCCTGAGAATCTTTGCCAGCTCTCCGATGAGGATGGTGGACTGGGAAGCGGAAACGGCATCCGCAAAGATGGCCTTCGGCCTCATCTTCTCTTTGTCTGCCTCCAGGGCTTCGATTCTCTCCTTCTGCTTCCGGATGGTTCTCTCTCCAATCTTCAGAGCCCTGGCCATGATTTCCTCATCGCTCATGTCACTGGCCGCCGGAATGTAACCTCCGGTCTGCCGGATGGCGGGAAGCACTTCACTGGTTACCCAGTGCTTGAACCTCTTGGCATTTGGCAGCTTTGAGCCAAATATAAGACTGTATACTCCTGATTCATTAATGAACCAGTTATCCTGCCTTCCCATGGCTTCCTGCATTTCCTTTACCGTGCTAAAGAGTTTTCCCAATTCGGGACCCCTTTCTGAACGAATAAATTTATCTTCCGCATCAACGTGCATCTGAATTGCTTTATTCGTGTTGCTGTATCCTAAGATTTCAGCCACATCATTACCGATGAACCATGGCCCATCCTTCAGCGATACCGTTCGCACGGCCCCGAATTCCGGATTGTCAAAAATTCGGAGAATGCTCTTCGTGTTTTCCATGTTGTCCTCCTATCTGAAACTTGGTGTTTCTACTACTACCAAAAGGAAATCAATGGGGAGCCTGATGGCTCAGGCCCTCCCTTCATTTTCTTTTGATGGCTCTTCATGTCTTATCCGGAGCGTTCTCATTATCAGCTCCTCCAAGTACGTCCGGTTTTGAGTAGATGATTTTCAATACCTTGATTCCTACTTCGGCCTTTATCCACCACACCGCATCCTTTAAACTTTCACAGGACTTTAGAAATATGGATTTTTCCCATTTTGGCTTTCCTTTGTTCTCACCGCGAATGTAGGGAGGTACCTGGTAGATGAAGAATCTTTCTCCTTCCAGCTCATTGCACTTCTCAGGAGTCAGTAAGTCCGGATTGTCCCACACCTCTTCCATTTCTTTTCCCATTTCTTTTCCTATCATCCATCCCGGTCTTGGGCTATAGAGCAGAGCCAGGTAATATTCCTTTCCTGCCATGGTTCTTACTTTCAGCAAGAGTATCTTTCTATTCTCGATTTCTACGATTCCCATGTTGTCTCCTCCCTGCCGCTCCCCAGCGGATGGAGCAGTCCCTGTGGCAGGGACGTATCTTTCCATCCTGCCACGTGGGCCGCGCCAGGCATTCTTCCCCCCCCGGCGATATCTCCTTTCCGCAGAAGCAGCATATGTATGGTTTCTTCTTACTTCCTTTTCTCATTGGGCTCTTCTTCGTGATATAATAAATAAGGCTGTTTTGCTTTAGGGACTCTGACGTCTGGTACACGTCAGAGCCCTTTTCTTTTGGCTTCTTTGATAGGGCACCATTTCGGCGGCCTTCCTATACAAGAAATATTTTTTTCATCTAAACGTTTCCCGTTGACTTCGCACACAGCGTAATTCATCCCTCTCTCACTGAAAACGAATTTGCAGAAAAAGCAAGATACGCAGTGAATTTTTCGGCCGTCCTCATTCATAGGGCAGCATGCTCGCATCATTATTTCATCAGGCACCGGGCATTTATCATCATTCGGGATGGGGCAAATCTCCGCGAATTGGCATGACGGGCAGTCTTTTATCGTTTTCATCTTTACTTTCATCTCTCATCACCTCCCCTACCCCAGATGCCCTTTGAGGATAAGTTCTTTCAGCATGGTAATAGGTGCATCACCTTCCACACAGATTGTCTGCGGCCCAGAGAAATAGCGGCAAATAACAACTGCCACGATGTCCCCGTCCGGGCCTTTGTGGGGTTCGAAGTTGCTTACATCCACATCGGCTTTGACGCACATATCCAGGAACCTGTCCAGGCAGTACTCTTTCAAATCATTATCCCTTTCAATTTCTTCGTTCATGGTCTTTCTCCATTTCTTTCAATACTTCGTGAACTATGCTCAGACAGCCCAGGGCGAAATGATACATCCGGTTATTTCCCTGGGCGTTGTACGTCCTGGCGTCTGATTTCAGGGTTTGGTCCCAGTCCAGAAGCTTCTCCTTCAGCTTTTCTTCATCCATCCCGTCCACCCCTTCTCAGATTGCAAATAAATGGAGTTACATAAGTTCCGAAGATTTCTCCCGTCAATGCATTGCCATGCTTTACTATGGCCGGGATGCCCCACAGTCCAAGCTGCGCAAAAGTCATGTATACACAGCTAATATCCAGGTCTTCTGCTCTTACAAGGACTTGAGTCTGCGGATTATACCCAAACTCTCGGATTCTCTGGCATGCCGCAAGGACTGTTGAACCGCCCCCACACGATGGTTCGATGATTTCTAAATAGCCATGATGGTCTATGGCATCAGAACAATCCTTTTGATTGATTGCTAATGCCGCCATCAGTCCGGATATGTGACCAGGCGTGAAGAACTGTCCAAGGTTGCTGTTTCCAGCAGAAATCTTCATGTAAAGATTCCCGAATACGTCATGAATTATTCCTTTCTGGGTCAGATACATAATGATCCGCCCTGTGACTTCCGGGAAGATTTTCTGCTGTTTTGCGGTGTATTTCCCCATAACTGCCTTGTAGCAATCATTAAGTCCGTTCTTTGGTGGGATGTTCGCAAAGGATAATGCCAGAATTTCTACGTAATCAGCGAATGTACCCAATGGATTTCGCCCCGGGTCTATTGACGTGATCAAGTTTGCAATGTTTTTCAGGTCTTCCATGCTATCCTCCCAGATACTTTTCGTGGCTGCGTTTCACATCGGCCTGGTCTACGCATGTATAAATCATGGTAGTATCGATACTGGAATGCCCCAGCATCTTCTGGATTTGTTCCACCGGCATGCCTCTTTTGGAAGCCCATGTCGCTGCCGTCCTTCGAAATCTGTGCGGATGGCAGTTTTGGACTCCGGCTCGCCTACCCAAAGTTCTGACTATCACTTCTATTCTGGCCATATCCAGCCTTCTGATTTCCTTTTGACTGTTGTGCATGGCCCCTACGAAAAGAGCGTCTATATTGTCCGTTCTTTCCTCTCTATACCTCATGAACCAAAACTTAGCGGAAGCATTAAAGTAGACAATGCGCTCTTTGGACCCTTTCCCGATAACTCGGAGCTCTCCGGTTCCCAAATTTAATCTGGACAGCTTGGCGGTGGCTATTTCTCTCGCCCGGCACCCCGTGGACAGCAGCACCTCAATGAGCGCACGTTCTCTGACGTCTATACAAGCTGAGCGTAACTTTTCCATTTCAACTTCAGAGAAAGCCTCTTTGAGTGTTTTTCCGCATTTGATTTTCTTGATTCTCAGCATAGGATTTTTTGGGATAATGTCCTCTGCCGTCAGCCATGTATAGAAACTGCTCAGGTAACGTCTGGAGTTATCTATAGTCCTGTTTGAGACTCCTCTCAACTTGTATTTAGCCAAATAGGCTCTTATGTCATCCGTTTCTGCCTTGTCTAGCCGAACCTGTTTCCCCAAATTAATGAGTTCCTGGCTATAGTGCTTTAATGTTCTTTCACTCAGCCCTTCTATCATTTTTGTGGCAATAAATTTTTTAATCAGGAAATAGTTACTGGTTGGGTCTGCCACTACCAGGTCTTTGCATGTTTTGGAAAACTGTATCCCTTTAGTGCAGTAATAAAAGCAAGCGGCGGCCAGATCACACTGATCATGTGTAAATCCGGATGTAAGCATTTTGAGCTTAAACTTTGAGAGGATTTCTTCTTTCAGGCTTTCGTTTGGCCTTCTCTCAATGCTTTCATCCCCCATATTCTCCACTTCCTTTTTCTTGAATCACTATTTCAAGCCCCAGTACGTCAGCAAGGAGAATAGCCACTTCCAGCGAAATACGATTCGTGCTTTTTGCTTTTGCTAACGTTGATTCACATATCCCTGCCTCGGTACAAACTTGACGTTGAGACAGCCCCTTCTTCTCAATCGCATAGAATAGCGTGTCGATAATTTCTTTTCTTTGTGCTTCCAAATTTTCTTCAAGTACCGGATTGTTTAGGAACTTCAGTTTTTTCATTTTCTACCTCCCTCCTTTCCGCTACAGTTCCCTCGCTTTCTTCACGTGGATAATGAGCTCCGTCCCCGGTTGCAGGTGCCCCGGGTCGGAAATCCGGTTGTCCTGCATGACCTGCCAGGTGAGCTTACTCATGTCCTCTTTATCCGTGGCCACCTTGGCCACGATGCCCCAGAGTGTGTCGCCTTCTTCTACTGTGGCTCGATACTCCACCAGCTCGGAGGCCATGGTGTCCCGGTAATAACCATAGCCCACGGCGCCGGCAGCCAGCAGCCCGCAGAGAATGCATCCGATTCTTGTCCATTTAATCCTTCTTACCAGCGGTTTCATGATTCCTCCTCAGCTTGGCTCATCGTTTTATCCGGATGCCACAGCTCATGCTTTACGTCCTCCTCATATGCAAGGGCTTCTCCGATGGACATGATGCCCAGGTACGTGATGGTGTGGAAAGCGGTTTCGGCCTCATTGTCGAGGTCAATGGCGTAGAGCTCTTTGGCCTTCCACTCATCCATATCTTCTGTGGTCTTGACTTCCAGGCTTTCCAGGTAGGAAATCCTGTTGGCCAGTCTCTTCTTCCTTTCCTCGTAGTCTCTGAGGATGTACTTTGCTCTTTCTTTCACTTTTTCCATTTTCATATGTGGGCTTCCTTTCTTTTGTCTGTTATTACAACTTTTCATGACTCTTCCCCTGCTATAATGTTCATAGAAGGGAGGTGATACTTATGAACAAGAAACTTGTTTTGACGGGGCTCGCTACTATGCTGAAAGAGCCTGACTCTCCATTTTTCGGAAATCAAATCCAACTGTTGACCCCAGTAGGATTGCTTTCCGGGGACTTCGTGTGGAGTGACGATAAGAAGCCTGCGGCTGTTGCGTCAATGCGTTTGGCTTTGAAATTGATTAGTCAGGCTATCCCTGATAACAATCGCCCCAATTCCGGCTCGCCCGATAAAACTGACAAGCCCCACTTGATTGGTGATGAACAGTCCGTTCTCCTGAAAAATGTAACTTTGTATTCTGGAGCTCAAACAACTCACATCGCCGTCCTTATGGTCTATGTTTCAGACATAATCGGTATTTCTATTGGAAATGCTGAGTACACTCCGTAACCGGCTTTCCATTTCATCTTGATTCTGTTTTGAATTGTTATCTGATACTTTGATGGAAAGAGCGCAGTCTCTGCTGTGCTCTTTCTTTTTGTCTGGACTATAGGGAATGGTATTTCTCTCAATCAATTCCATAGCTTCTTTAAATACCGACTGTGCCAGCGCAATCGGTATTTTGTTTTCATGGAGCACCCGGACCACTTCTATGGCCGCCTTTCTGATATCTGTTCCTTCCATAGCAGTCACCTCCTTTCTTATTCGCAGAGCTTTCGGCGAGCTCGCTGGGCTTCTCTCCAGCGGAGGCCATGGCCGCGGGGCTGTCGGTAGAGGCAGGTGAAGAGGATGGCTTCGAATTTCGATGCCGCCTTATCCACGTCCTCCGCCTCCTTGACGGACTTGATTCCGAAGAAAGGGCCCATGAGGAGCCCGTATTTTTTCTTCCTCCTCAGCGCGATGACTGACTTATGCTTCATCTAGGCCTCCCTCTTTTTTCAGCAAGTCCTTTCTTCCGGCTGCACCGTATTCTGCTGCATCCAGTTTTTAATCTGCCATCCGCAGAACTGCATCCGACCGCCTACCATGACGTAGGGGATTTCATGCTTCCGCGCCATCTTTCTGATGGTGTCAGCGGACAGCCGAAGGACAAGTCCCAGCTGATACGCGGAATAGAGCTGCTCAGGATTTAAGATTCTCTGTCTCATCTTTCCTCCTTTCCCGGCAGGGTTTTCATGGCCGCCGGAAACGCTTTCTAGTCGCTTTTATGCGACAAAATTGCTAAAAAAAATGGAATTGATGTCATCGACTGACAGGTTAAGCACCTTACTGATTTTGTCTACTTCGCCGATTGTGAAAGTCATTCCATTAGAAGCAAGTTTTCTATAGAATGTAGACTTATCAATCTCAATCGCTTTCGAAATATCCTCAATCGACATGCCCTTTTCGTTCAGTTTAGCTTTCAGTTTTTCTGCATTAGTCATTATCTCACCGCCCTTCTTGTCGCATATCTGCAACTTTCATATTGATTATAAATCGCATAAGTGCGAATGTCAATAATTCTTTCTCATTTTTGCAACTTTTCTCCTTGATTCGTTGCATATTTGCGAATATAATAAAATTCAGAAAGGGGTGCTATCATGACCATAGGCGAATATATTCGAATAAAAAGAAAGGAAGCCGGTCTCAGTGCAGATGAGCTCGCAGTTAAAATTGGAAAAAATAGAGCTACCATTTACCGTTATGAAAACAATTCTATAGAAAAGCTCCCTAGTGATGTTTTGATTCCGCTCGCGAATGCGCTCTCTATAACTCCAGGGGATTTGATAAAGCGAAATTCATCTGTATCTTCCCATTCAATGCAGGAACTTTCTTCAGGTGAGCAACAATTAATCAAGAAATACCGCAGACTATCTCCCGCCGGAAAGAAAGAGGTGGATCACTACATTGATTTCCGGCTCTCCTCTGAAGCACCCCGGATTGAAAAAGATGCGGAAACCTCATCTTCGTGAATTTCAGAAGGTTCTAATAAAAGTCGCTTCGAGCTCCTCGAACGTACCTTTTCAACCGTTCGGCATTTCCGAACAGTTAAAAATAACCTGTCGGGATTTCCGACAGGTTGATGGAGGATGATTTTGCGGACGTCCGCAAAATGGCTGTTTCTGAAACTTAAAAGGTTTCAAGTTGGTTTCAAGTATTATTTTGCCAATGCCCACAAAATGGGCTTTTATTGGGCCTTTTCGGTTGCAAGTTTGTTGCAAGCAGTTTCAAGTATTGATTTGCGGACGTTGGCAAGTTGCAAATATTCTTACCGTCGTTCGGGATTTCCGAACAGCTCAAATACCTTTATTCCCCCAATAAAAATAAGCCTATCGGATGGACAGGCTTACCGGATCAGTGTATTTGTTTTGGAGGATCAATGGCCAGGAGAACTTTGCCAATGCCATATATCGCAACTAAAATCGTGACAATGGCGGCAAACAATCCCAGTAATACGCCAAATGTGATGCTGAATGCCTGTATTAAGTATTCCATAGGCCCTCCTATCTTATTTATTACTTCTAAGGATATTTAAAATGGAAAATAGTCACGATAACTCTACCAATATTTTACCCTCTATTCCGGATAATGTAAAAGAGCAATTATACACCGATGCTCTGCATCCGGGTGCCGTTCAAATCGGTAAAGCAGTTGAAACTGTAGGAATGGTTGTAAATCGAATTATGTCTCCCTTACGAGCTTGGGCAGCTGCTGGCGAAGAAAACACTAATAAGTTATCTGATAAAATCGCTCAAAAATTGAACAATGTCCCAACTGATAAAATCGTTTCACCTAATAAAAGAATAGCAGTGCCTGCCATCATCGCCAACTCCTATACGGACGAGGAGGAGTTAAGAGACCTATATGCCAATCTTTTAGCCAAATCGATGAACAAGGAGACTGTTTCTTCTGTACATCCCGCCTTTGTTGAAATAATCAAACAACTTTCCCCACGTGAAGCTTTATTTTTAAAAACTATTCCGATTCTGGAGCAGTTCATGCCATTTTGTCGGATCAGAAAGCAGAAAAAATCTAAATATATGAATATTTACCATTTCTCTTTACATAAAGATAATATTATCCGTTTGCAAGAAGCAGGTACCGATATCATTACATATTATTTTGCTCTGGACTCGACATTATTTACTCCTGAAGAAATACAACCCATGATTGAAAATTTTCTGCGTTTGAAGTTAATAGACTATAGCCACGATACAATTCTTACCAATCCAAATTCTTATCAAAAATTTTATAATGATAAGTTCACGCAAAGTATTTCCTCTGATATAAAATTAGACTCTTCTACAGAGGAAATTGCGCATATTCCAAGTTTTACCAGTCCAACCAATTTTGGATTAATTTTCAATGAGGTATGTGTAAAGTGAGTCATTAATATAAATGTCCGTTTTATATTTATCACATTACTGTCACATTGCAGGCACACTGCTACTGCAAAATAAAAAGCCGCCCGAAAAGGCGGCGGGAGGTTATTTTGAGTAAATCCAAAGTTCTACTTTCAAATACCGATTTTTTAAAACTATTCGGTGAGGAAAAGTTATTTGAGGATACAAATGCTATTTTCCCAGCTGAAAATGAATCCGTTTCTCTACCCGCGGTTGGAATTTCCACGAAAGAGAAATACTTGATGGATATTAACAGGAAGCGGTGTACTTTAACCCGAATTACATATCAGCAGAGAGCCAAGAAAACCATCTTAATGCTTCGCCTTGATATTGATACCAAGCCTCATAAAAACCCGGATGATACCATCATTCCCGGTACTCATCTCCACATCTATCAGGAAGGGTACAATGATGCCTGGGCTTATCCACTGGATTCTGAGGAGTTAAATAACATCCTTAAATGTAATTTCGATTTTAAAAAGCTCATATCAATGGACCAGGAGGCCAGATTCAATTATTTCTGCAAATTGTGCAATTTCACTAACTATCCGCTCTTTCAAATACCTCTTGATATTCATTAATTAAGCAAACAGGTTCTTCTTTTCATCTCTTTCTGACCAGCGGACGGGGACAATACTGGAATTGAATCTTGTCATTCCTGTCATAAGATTTTTATTTACTTTAGCCGTATCATTGACAAGAATAATCAGATTAGATTTCGGCCTCATCTTATAGATATCATCCCACACAAACATGAACCGTTCCGCCTCCGCCCTGGTAAGGTTGCTGGATATTCGGACAAGCCGTTCCGGCTGATTTGTATTTTCTTGAAGTACAAAGGGGAAATGATGGTTAAGCCCGGATCGTCCTGTGATTTTTATATCAGGTGTGTAGAAGATCTTGCTTTCAGAGAAATATTTCTTCACATCTTCGTAGAAAATATTGAATACTGATTCACTGGAGAGATAGAATAAATCGTTTACGTCCAGCATGCACTGGATAAGAGCATGCTGTGCTTCTGCCAATTTGGAGCCGTCGCATTCTATGTAAAGCTCTTTGGACTTATTGTCAAACTGAGCCCCCATTACATTCAATGTTCTCCTCAGTATTTCATATCTTTTACCGGTAGTAATATCAACTCCGCACATTTCCAGGTCATCAACTGTATACCCAAGGTCCGTGACGCGATATCTGCCATCCGCAATGGTTTGGAGGTAAATTTGTATATAATCATTATGACGGTCCAAAAAAGGCATAGTAATTTCTACCAGTCCTTTCTTGATCACTTCTTCTTTCATGTTCTTTCGAAGCCAATCAAGATAGTTTTCAATATGATTGATCATACAAATCACCTCTTCCTTGTATCGATTCCTGATGGTTTATTATACCATGGAATAAAGATTTTAAGGAATGGCTAAAGTAAGAGTGCCAAATTCTCCAAAATAAATAGCCCCACCCATACCGCCATATGGATGAGGCTGGCGGCCGCAGGCTCTGCCAAGCTTTCGGCCCTGTAATCTATTTCCCAGCAAGGGCTGATTACTCTACTATTATAGCAAATCAGCCCCGAATTTACTAAAGGAGCTGATTTTTATGTTACAGAAAAAAGGTAAAATCTGGTATGTCGTCTTGAACTATAAAGAAGGGAATAAATGGAAAAAGAAATGGATTTCCACCGGCACCCCTTCCGCCAGGGAAGCGAAACGGATTGAAAAGGATATCGAATACAAAGCCACCGAAGGCATTATCAAAGTAAAAGCGGAAAAAGACATCCCCACCCTGCGTGCTTTCTTCGACCAATGGATGGATGTCTGCGTCAAGCCGCCAAGCCGGAAGCCCGCCACCTATGAAAACTATAAATATGTTTCCAATAAGATATGCCGCTCCCTGGGCAACATGAAAGTGAACCGGATCACTCCTGAAATCCTTGAAAAGTACATCAAAGAAGAACTGGCCGCCGGAACGTCCCACACCTGCATCCGGCTTGAATACAGGGTATTGAAAGTAGCACTGAAGTCAGCAGTCCGATGGAAACTGATTGCAGTCAATCCCTGCGAAGCCGTGGATCCACCATCTCCCACCCCGTCCCCCGCCAAAGTGGCCACCATCGACGAAGTGCAGCAGCTTCTTGACATCACATCCAAAGACAGCGTCCCCATCAACCACCTTGTCATCTGCCTTGGCGCCCTGGCCGGCCTTCGCCGTGGAGAGATGTGCGCCTTGGAATGGGCAGATGTGGACCTGGACGCCAATATCCTTTACATCCGGCACAGCATGAGCCGTAAAGACAACGACATCCTTGCAGGCGGCACCTACTACAAGGTTTTCCACGGACAGAAATCCTCCCTGGTAATGGATAAAGTAAAAACCGACGCATCCGCCGCCCCCATCTGCATCCCCTCCATAGTCTCCGACGCCCTGCACCGCATGAAACTCTGGCAGAACAAAAACCGCATCCTCCTTGGCCAGTGCTACAAGGATAATGACCTTGTCCTCTGCCACGAAGATGGCAGCCCATGCGAACCAAGCTATATTTACCACTGCTTCCAGAAACTCCTCAAAGCAAATAACTTCCCCCACCTCAGAGTCCACGACCTCCGCCACACAGCCGCCACCCTGCTCCTTGCCCAGGGAGTTGATATAAAACTGGTAAGCCACCAGCTCCGCCACAGCGATGTCTCAATTACCCAGAACCTCTATGAACACGTCACCGAAAAACTGGCCCGAACCAGCGCTGACGCCATGGACGACCTTTTCCGTAAAGCAAAGTAAAAAAGGGAAGGGTTTCTACCAAACTTCTACCAAATTTCTACCAAATGGGTCCAAAATTCATTGCGACGAACACGGGGCCATAACAAAAAAGTCAGTAATTATCGGCATTCTGAGTTCTGCTAAATTTTATTGAATTGCTATCGATATGACTACGAATCAAGGTGTCGGGGGTTCGAATCCCTCTTGGGTCACCATGAAATCCGCTAAACAGCAGTTTAGCGGATTTTTTATTGTGCGTAAAGGGGCGTGGGACACGCCT
>ERZ859732.801-NODE-801-length-11747-cov-1.599726_pt1 | contig 11747 bp, 10 predicted proteins | sample MGYA00510123_ERZ859732 | MGnify/ENA primary metagenome ERZ859732 (study PRJEB30046, sample SAMN00715133) | human gut metagenome | study: EMG produced TPA metagenomics assembly of the A metagenome-wide association study of gut microbiota in type 2...
TTCGTGGCCAATGTATCTTATCTGAAATATGGTGTAATCACCTCTATATTATTAGCCAGCATGTATGCCTCCCATACGCTCGTGGCCTACCCCATCGTCACCCGCTTCGGCATATCACGCCATCGTAGCGTAAGTATTGCCGTAGGAGGAACGGCGGTGACGGATACGCTGACCTTGTTGGTCTTGGCTGTTATTGCAGGTATGTATAAAGAGGAAACTTCAGGGATGTTCTGGGTTTGGCTGCTGCTAAAGGTCATTGTGCTGAGCGTAGTGATTATGCTGACTTTCCCTCGCATCGGACGCTGGTTCTTCCGTCGTTACAGTGACCAGGTGGTACAGTATATCTTTGTGATGGCCATGGTCTTCTTGGGGGCCGGATTGATGGAGCTGATAGGTATGGAAGGAATCTTAGGCGCCTTCCTGGCCGGGCTGGTTCTGAACCGTCTGATTCCGCATGTTTCTCCGCTGATGAGTCACCTGGAGTTTGTGGGAAATGCGTTGTTTATTCCTTATTTCCTTATCGGAGTGGGAATGCTGATAAACGTGAATGTGCTGTTCGGCCATATCGATTCCATTAAGGTGGCTGGTGTCATGATTGTGGTGGCACTGTTAGGCAAATGGATTGCATCGTGGCTGACACAGAAAATATATCGCATGAAGGCAGTAGAACGGGAACTGATGTTCGGACTGAGTAATGCGCAGGCTGCGGCTACCCTGGCGGCGGTACTGGTGGGTTACAACATTATTCTGCCCAGTGGAGAGCGCTTGTTGAACGAAGATGTACTGAATGGTACCATTCTGCTGATTCTGGTGACGTGTGTGGTCAGCTCGTTTATTACGGAGCATGCGGCCAAACGAATTGCGATGGATGATGCAGAGCTGGATGAAGAAAAAGAACAGCAAAAGGAGCGTATCCTGATTCCTGTGGCCAATCCGGACACACTGGATAAACTGATGCAGCTGGCGCTGGTGGTACGTGATGAAAAGCGGACGGACAATCTGGTGGCACTGAATGTGATTAATGATAACAATGATTCTGTCCGGCTGGAGATGCGGGGAAAGAGAAGCCTGGAAAGGGCGGCTCAGATTGCTGCATCGGCCAATGTCTTTCTGAAGACGGTGTCGCGCTTCGACTTGAACATTGCTACGGGTATTTTGCATACAGCCAAGGAAACTGAAGCAACTACGATTGTCATTGGTTTGCACAACAAGGCCAATATCGTGGATTCGTTCTTTGGTAATTTGACGGAAGATTTGCTGAAAAATACTTATCAACAGGTGATGATTGCTCGCTTCTTGATGCCGGTCAATACACTGCGGCGCATCATCGTGGCGGTGCCTCCCAAATCGGAATTTGAGCATGGCTTTGTGAAATGGATTACGCACTTGTGCCGTATGAGCAGTCAGCTGGGATGCCGCCTGCATTTCTTTGCCCATCCCCAGACTTTGGGGTATATCAAGGGATATATCCAGAAGAAGCACAAGGATGTGATGACGGAATACCAGGAACTGGATAACTGGGACGACTTGCTGATTATTACAGGACAGGTGAATTACGATCATCTGCTGGTCATTGTCAGTTCACGAAGAGGGTCTATTTCGTACGATTCTTCTTTTGAACGCTTGCCCATGCAGGTATCCAGATATTTTAATAACAACAGTATCATGCTGCTGTATCCTGACCAGAAGGGTGACCCGAATGAGGCGTTAAGTTTTGCCGATCCGCGTGGATGGGCCGAAACGCAGTATTATGACAAGGTGGGCAACTGGTTTTATAAATGGTTTAAGAAAGATTCATGAGCGAAGAAAATAAGAAAGAATGGCAGCAGCGCACGGAATTGCTGTTAGGCGAAGAGAAGATGGAGCGTCTGCGTAAGGCGCACGTGCTGGTGGTAGGCCTGGGAGGAGTAGGTGCGTATGCGGCTGAAATGATTTGCCGTGCCGGAGTGGGAAGGATGACGATTGTAGATGCCGATACGGTACAGCCGAGTAACATCAATCGTCAGTTGCCGGCCACTCATTCCGTTATCGGACGTCCAAAGGCAGAGGTGCTGGCTGAACGTTTCCGGGATATTAATCCGGAATTGGAGCTGACTGTGTTGCCGGTTTACCTGAAAGATGAGGCTATACCTGAACTGCTGGACAGTGCGGCGTTTGATTTTGTGGTAGATGCCATTGATACGGTAGCTCCTAAGTGCTATCTGATATATCATGCCTTGCAACGCGGATTGAAGATTGTCAGCAGCATGGGAGCCGGAGCCAAACGGGATATTACGCAGATTCGTTTTGCGGATTTGTGGGATACGTATCATTGTGGGTTGAGCAAGGCGGTGCGTAAGCGTCTGCAGAAAATGGGTATGAAGCGGAAGCTGCCGGTGGTATTCAGTACGGAGCAGGCCGATGCAAATGCCGTGATATTGGTAGATGATGAGCAGAACAAGAAGTCTACCGCAGGAACCGTCAGCTATATGCCAGCCGTATTCGGATGCTATCTGGCGGAGTATGTAATTCGTAAATTGTAAAGTCGTATGATTCAGTTGAAAGGGATAACCAAAAGTTTTGGTGCACTTCAGGTGTTGAAGGGGATTGACCTTGAAATCGGGAAAGGTGAAGTGGTCAGTATTGTGGGGCCCAGTGGGGCGGGAAAGACTACCTTGCTGCAAATTATGGGTACACTCGACAAGCCGGACGGAGGACGAATTATATTGAACGGTACGGAGGTGAACCGTCTGAAAGAAAAAGAACTTTCTGCCTTCCGGAACCGGGAAATCGGTTTTGTTTTTCAGTTTCACCAGCTGTTGCCTGAGTTTACGGCGGTAGAGAATGTCATGATGCCGTCTTTGATTCAAGGCAAGTCGGCGGGAACTGCCCGAAAGGAAGCATTGGATTTATTGGATTTTCTGGGATTGTCGGAGCGGGCCACGCATAAGCCGGCAGAACTTTCGGGTGGCGAAAAGCAGCGTGTGGCTGTAGCCCGTGCCTTGATGAATCATCCTTCGGTAATCTTGGCGGACGAGCCTTCCGGAAGTCTGGATACGCAGAACAAGGGAGAATTGCATCGGTTGTTCTTTGAACTGCGTGACAAGTTAGGGCAGACTTTTGTCATCGTTACGCACGATGAGGAGCTGGCCACGCAGACCGACCGTACCATTCATCTGGTGGACGGACGTATCGTATAAGATAAAAAAATCCCGTCCCGGTAAAGATGTGTACCGGCGGACGGGATAAATTTCCCCTCGATTTATCAGTCTTTTTAGAAAGAAAGGTGTACGATTTCCGGATTATGGTCGGAAAGGAATTTCTTTGCCTCCCGGTTTTCTTCAGGAATGTAGCTGCGCTGTACCTCTATTTGAGGAGTGACAAATATGAAGTCAATTTTCTCACATGAATCGGCAGGAATGCGTCCGAAGTCATGGAAGGTATAGCTGGCACCTTCTTGCTGGAGAGCTGTCTTATGCGCATCCTTCAGTACGAAACTGTTGCCGGTGATGGTCTGGTAGGCTTCCGACTGGTCGGATACGTTGAAGTCTCCTGTAACTACGGCAGGCTGGTCGCCTACGATTTCTTTTATTTTCTCAATAATCAGCAAAGCGCCTTTTTTACGGGCTTCTGTTCCCACATGGTCAAAGTGCGTATTGATGGCCATAAAGATTTTTCCGTTGGTCTTGTCTTTCAGCTTGGCCCAGGTGGCAATACGGGTACAGGCACCGTCCCATCCGATGAATCCTACACTGTCGGGGTATTGTGACAGCCAGAAGGTGTTGTTGTCCAGTAATTCAAAACGGTCTTTTTTATAGAACAGAGGGGCATATTCGCCTTGTGTCTTTCCGTCTTCCCGTCCCACGCCGACTTCGGCATATTCTGGCAGACGGGCTTTCAGGTCTTCAAGTTGGTGGTGCAGGACTTCCTGCATGCCTACAATGTCCAGATTTTGTGCCTTGATGAAATTGGCTACGGTGTCTTTTCTGTATGTCCAGCTGTTCAGACTGTCGTAGGGATTGTCGTAGCGGATGTTGAAGGTGCTCCATGTGATTTCACTGGTTGGTTGGGGAGATTGGCATGAAGCGATGGTCATGCACAAAGAGAGTCCCAGAAAACTTCCTAAAATAGTGTAGAGTTTCATAGATATAAAGCTTAATGATGTATGTTTTTCCTATAAAACAAGTCACGGCGGTTTACCACTTACTTTGCGGTGTAAAAATAAAAATATTTTTAGTTTTTCTTTATAGGGAAGGCAGTGCGAGTATATGAGTTTTTTATGCTATCTTTGGCGGAAATAAAGAGTTGTTATGAGTCATATAAAATTAGGAAAATATAATCAGCTGGAAGTAGTGAAGGAAGTGGACTTCGGCGTGTACCTCAATGGAGATGAGGACGGTGAAATCTTGCTTCCGAAACGTTATGTGCCCGAAGGCACCAAGCCGGGAGACATTCTGAATGTATTTATCTACCTCGATATGGAGGAACGGCTGGTCGCTACTACGCTGCAGCCTTATGTACAGGTGGGTGAATTTGCTTGTCTGCAGGTGGCATGGGTCAATCAGTTCGGTGCCTTTCTTGACTGGGGACTGATGAAAGACTTGTTCGTGCCTTTCCGTGAGCAGAAAATGAAGATGCAGAAAGGAAAACGCTATGTGGTGCATGTGCATCTGGATGAAGAAAGCTATCGCATTGTGGCTTCTGCCAAGGTGGAGCATTATCTTTCTACGGAGAAGCCAGAGTACCAGCCGGGACAGGAAGTAAATGTCATGGTATGGCAGCGTACGGATTTAGGCTACAAGGTGATTGTAGAAAATCAGTTTAGCGGTATGCTGTTCCATAACGAGGTGTTCCAGCCTTTGGAAGCAGGAATGCACCTGAGTGCTTTCGTGAAACAGGTACGTCCGGATGGCAAGATTGATTTGGAATTGCAGAAAGCCGGTGCCCGGAAGGTGGACGATTTTTCCGAAGTATTGCTTCAGTACATCAAGGATAATGACGGCTTTACCCCGCTGAATGATAAGACCGATGCGGAGGTGATTTACCAGACCTTCGGTGTAAGTAAGAAGACTTTCAAGAAAGCGGTCGGCGATTTATATAAGAAAAGACTAGTGGTGCTGGAAGAAGGGGGTATCCGCTTAGTCTGAGACTTTTTTTGATATAAAAGGAAGTGCTGAACCTGGAAGAGATGATTCCTGATTCAGCACTTTTTTATTTATAATCGTTTGGAGAGAGATTTACGTTCTTTTTCTTTTATGTTGCTTTTTTCCCGGATTTGTTTCGGGCGCATCTTGTCGGGACTTACTTCCGGACGTCGGGTTGGCCTTTCCTGGGGCTTGAAGCCTGGGTTCTTGTGAGGATTCTGAGGGGGACGACGTGCCTGCGGTTTGTGGTCTGAATGCTGAGGCGGGCGATAATTCGGTTTTCCCACTGAAACAGGTCTCCGGTCCGGACGAGGTGCAGGCTTCCAGTTGGGCTTCTGCGGAGGACGATTGCCCGGACGTGGTCCGGCAAAGTCGTGCGGTCGCATCTGCGGACTGATTCGGCACGGACGGCTGTACACTGGATGGTGGTAGCGTGCAGGATAGTTACGCCGGTAGTAGCTAACTCCCCCGAAATGTGACCGGCAATGTCCGCCCCTGTAGGTCAGGTAATGACGGGGAGGTCCGAAGTAGAAATGGGTTCTGTTCGGATAAATTTTATACACACGCAGATAGCATACGTTATTGATGGCATAAATGGGACGGAAGAAATATTCAATATCGATGAAGCGTACGTATTCGGCTTGTGAAAGTACCCATCGCAGGTCGTCGTTTCGTTCGTCCAGGTAGCGGTAATATGCATCCATCGCACGAGTGTCGGCAACGGCAATGCCAGAAACGTATGGACCTATATTGCAGAGAAAGTCGTAATTGATTTCGTACAGGTCGTTGTACTGGTTACTGTTGAGGTGCAGTTCAAAGGCCATTCGATCGGTCAGGAAACGGGCATTGACCCGGAAGTCGCCCAGGCCGGATGCGTAGCCCCGGATTGTGCTCAGGCAAAGGGCCAGCAGGCAAAGAATAAATGTTCTTGTTCTCATAAGCATTGTCTTTTCCGGCTGAGAGTGTGATTCCTCCAGCTTTGTTGATAGCACAAAGTTAGCGGAAGAAAATTCTCCGGTCAAGATGAAAACGCCCATTCTTTTGTAGGGGATTTCCTATAATTGGATAGGGAAATACCGGCTAACGGATGATTTTGAGAAATTTCTCGATGTCTCTCCGTATCATCTGGTACAGGGGGGAGTTCTTGTAGAAACTGTTTCGGTGGATAACGACTTCCACGCCTACCTGACTTCGCTGGTAGCTGGTCAGCTCGTTGTGAAGCTGCATGTCGTGGAGGGCCAGGTCATGGATTTGCTGTTCTCTTTCTCGGCGGAGTACGGTGCATACGGGAATGAGCAGTCGCAACACTACATTGTCCATAATGTGATGGCCTTGAATAAACATATAGGTATTGTCTGGATGGACTCCCAGACGGTCGAATTCTTTTTTCATGCTTTCAATTTCTTCCAGTGCTTCCGGATGATGGCGTTCCAAGTCATGCAGCTTGCGGTTGACCTTTTTGGCCATGGTTTCCAGACTTCGTTCCGGATGATGAGTGCTAACCTGATCAAGCTTTACATAGGAACAGAAGTCCAGCAGGGAGAATTCTGACAGAATATGTTTCCGGTAAAACCAGACAGACCATACAAACAGCGGATAAGCTATCTGGGAATAAAGTTTCATGAATTCCGGGAAATTAATCAGCTTATGGTCGTTCAGCGTAGCCATGACGCAGATTTCATGCAACCCTTCGGCATAGCAATGGTAGTTCTCAATGGCGTATGCATAGGTTTGCATCACGTAGGGATTTTCGATGATGTATCGGGAGGTGTTGGTACGTCCTTGCAACAGGTAGTCATAATCGCTGTCCACGCAGGCAATCATATTTTCGCCTAATTGCTTCCCGAGCTGGTTCATCAGTACGGTTTTCTTACCTTTAGCCAATGAAGTCTGAGAGGGGAGCATGACTTCGAAATAGTGGGTATTGTCTTCGTATTCCGCAAGTATGGATCTCCAGAAAGAAATATCATCATAGCTTTCTACGTAGGCCACGATTTTTCTTCTTGCACGCTTGGGCTTAAGGCTGTTAGCCGCTCCAATGTACAGGGAAGAAAGGTTTTCAGTCAGTCTTTTTCCCATACGGCTACATGTTTTTAAAGGGTTGTAATGTCACTCACTTCGGTAACGGCGTCCATCCATCCGTTCATGATAAGTGCCGGAGAATGGGTAGTCAGTATAATTTGTACATTCGGATTCAGGCTTCGGATGAGCGAGATAAGCCGTTGCTGCCATTCTACATGAAGTGAGATTTCGGGTTCGTCCATAAAGAGGGTACATGGTTGGTTGTCCTGTACCAGTACGGTGAGCAGGATGACTAGCATCTGCTTTTCACCAGAAGAAAGCTGATAAGGGGTTAATATGTCGCCGTCTTGTTCAAACTGTATTTCATTGCTCTGGCGGAGAATCTTTTTTCCCGTTTCACTGAACAGGTCGTCTACCAGGTTCTGGAAATGGGTTTTAGGCAGAGATATTTCGGTTGCCTTGGCCTGGTTTTCGGGCTTGCCGCTAGTTAAAAGCTCGATAATCCGGTTGCCGATGTTCACTTGATAATCCAGATAGCGTCGTTGCAAGAGATAAAGCTGCCAGTCAAGTTCAGTCTTGACATTCTGGTTACCGATTTTTTCCAATAATCCGGAACTGAGCAGCGGACGGTCAAAACTTCTTATCACATCGAAGTGGATATAAGTGGCATCTTTCGGATAGAAAGTGAAAGACACTCCCAGATGTATGCCATTACTCAGGGCTCCTCCTTCCAGGTCACTCAGCCGGCGGACAGAGTTGTTCAGAATCGTACTTTTTCCGATACCGTTTACTCCACTCAGGATGTTTACATCCGGGCGTAAATCCCAGGCAATGTTTTTCCGGCCCCATAAGCCCTTTATCTCAATGCGCTTGATATATTCAGCTTGCTTTTTCATGGACTGTATTTTTTAACGCGTCAAACAAAAATAGAAAATTCCCGGGAATAAATCAACGCCCGACCGGCCCTTTTTTCAAAATCCTCGTAACTTTGCAGAAATTTAAAAAGACGAAATCATGAAAGGTTCTGTAAAAGCTCATATTTCATTGTTACTGGCTGCAAGCATGTGGGGATTGATGTCTCCGGTAGGCAAGGCAGCCATGGAAGCGGGTATTACCGGACTCACACTGGCGAATATGCGTATGATAGGAGCGGCCGTGTGTTTTTGGACTACCTCTTTCTTCGTAAAGCAGGAGAAGGTCAATCCGCACGATTTGCTGATGCTGTTCTTTGCTTCTTTGTTAGGGATTGTCTGCAATCAGGGATGTTTTACTTTCGGACTATCACTGACTTCCCCCATCGATGCTTCCATTGTAACAACCACAGCCCCTATCGCCACTATGATTGTCGCTGCCATTTATCTGAAAGAACCGGTTACAGGGAAAAAAGTGATTGGCATTTTTCTAGGTTCCATCGGAGCTTTAACACTCATACTAAGCAGCCAGGGCTCAACAGATGGAAAAGGCGGAAGTATTCCGGGAGATTTGCTTTGCCTGTTGGCACAAATCAGTTTCTCATTCTATCTGGCTATTTTCAAAGGACTGATCAGCAGATACAACATATTTACTTTAATGAAATGGATGTTCACCTATGCAGCCATCTGCTTTATTCCATTTTCCTATCATGAGGTCTCGACCATACATTTTCACGAAATTTCCACTTCCACATGGGCCTGTGTAGCCTATGTCATTGTAGGTGGAACATTCCTTGCCTATATTCTGATGATGATCGGACAGAAAACATTGCGCCCTACTGTCATCAGTATGTACAACTATGTGCAGCCTATTGTAGGAACCAGTGTCTCTATCTTGTTAGGAATGGGAACCTTCGGTGTTGCCAAAGGAATAGCTGTGGCACTGGTATTCACGGGAGTTTATATTGTAACCCAAAGTAAAAGCCGTGAACAGATGCTGGCAGAACAAGCAGCCAAGAAAGAATAACCTCAACTACACTGCAATCCGAAACCAGACACTCTTCACCGACCATAAAAGCCGTATCCACTCTACTTTTGAGTAACGATACGGCTTTTATGTATTTAAAGGAATTCTCAGCCAATTGGCTCCTCCAATTTCAGTTTCTCCAAATATGCTTTCGTATCCGCCCAAAGCTGTCTTGCCTGCGGATGATTCATAAACTTATCCTTTACTTTTTTAGGCTTGCAAGAAGCAAACATCTGTCCTGTAACTTCTTTCCATCGCTCATCCAAAAGCAAACTGACAGCTGTCGCAGCTCCTTGCTTCGGAGTACGGATACAAGGACGGAACAGTATGTCGGTCAACGGATCAAACCACATATCCATACGGATGATATTGGTAGAAACAATACCGGGATCGGCAGCATTGACGGTGATTCCCTCTGCTTTCAACCTTTCAGAAAGTTCACGGGTAAAAAGCCACAAAGCCAACTTTGTATTGCTGTAAACAGGGATACGCCAAAAACTTCCTCTCTTTCCACGAACAAAAAATTCAGGAGTAATCTTCCCTATGGAATACGTACAAGAAACCATGTTCACAATCCGGGTTCCCTGCCCCATCAGAGGTAATAATTTCAAGGTCAGTAAAAAAGGGGCCACATAGTTCACGGCTACCGTATATTCCAAACCATCCTCCGTTGTAATCAAACCTCCGGAACTCATGGTTCCCGCATTGTTCATCAGTAAGTCGATATGTTTTCCACGCCCCAACAAATCTTCTGCGATATTAGTCACAGAAGCCATAGAAGAAAGGTCAACCTGTCTGACTTCTATCTCTTTATTGCCTGTTTCCAAAATCAACTGGTTCTTACGCTCCTCTCCTTTGAAAAGAGTGTAGCACAACATAATTACATGATAACCGGCCTGTGCTACCGCACGGGTTATTTCGGTTCCCATTCCTCCATCGGCACCGGTTATTATGGCTAATTTACTCATTGGTTCTCTAATTTTTCTATTTCACGTTCCAAGCAAAGGGGCAATTTCTCTTCCAAATGTTTGTGGCATGCCATATCAATAGTGTACATTCTCGCAATGCAATAATTACTATGACCGCAATTGCAACGCGCCTTTTCTTCAGTGCGCAACCGATTCACAAAACCAGGTTCATTCAGCAGCGCCCTTCCCATCTGTACAAATTCAAAACCATCATCCAATACCTCATCTATCTTTTCACGAGATACCAGCCCCCCCACATATACTAACGGAATTTCCTTTATTTCTGTTCTGAATCTCAATGCATCTTCCAAAAAATAAGCCTCTTTGAAAGGTACTGTCGGAATCATCCATTTGCCTACCATACGCACCCCATATTTCAGCCACCAACAGTTCATATAATGTGTCATACTTTTTATAGGCATCGCTCCCCGCATGACATACATAGGCGCTTTGCTTACAAAACCTCCACTCAGCACCAACGCATGAGCCCCGTCCTGTACCAACCGTTTCGCTACCTGCACAGCTTCATCTATTTCCATTCCTCCTTTAAAACCGTCACGCATATTGGTTTTTACCAGAACGGCCATGTCATTACCTGCGGCACGCATCACTTCCTCCATCACCATATCCATAAAGCGCATACGATTCTCCAACGAGCCGCCGAACTCGTCTTTACGATGATTGGTGTAAGGTGAAAGAAACTGACTGATAAGATAGCCATGCCCCGCATGTATCTCCACCGCGTCAAATCCGGCCTCACGCGCCCAGTTGACCGACTGACCGTATGCCTTTGCCATCTGCGGCAGTTCCTCCTTGCGCAAGCCACGCACGAAAGTAGGCGAATAAAGATTAAAACCGGAAGAAGCTCCTACGGGTGTTACCCCACAAATACTTTTGTGCGACATATTTCCACAATGTCCCAACTGAATGCTTACGGCAGCCCCTTCTTTATGAACCGCATCGGTTATTTCCCTTAATCCCGGTATAATTTCAGGGCGCATCCACAATTGCCTGTCGAAAGAAAGGCCACTCTGTGTAACTGCTGCATAAGCAATAGTAGTCATTCCCACTCCACCTGCCGCCACCGAGCAGTGATAATCCTTCAATTGCCGGGACGGAGCATTGCCCGGACACATACTCTCAAAAGCAGCCGAACGAATCGTACGGTTACGCAAAGTCAGCGGTCCGATAGAAGCGGGAGTAAATAATTTAGAGTTCATCATTCATATGTTATGTTTCGCTTTCATCATTTCCTGAAACAGAAACGATATACTATTCAAATTCAATAAATAAAAGGAATCATTCTTTTCTTTTTTCCTACCGCATCCTTACCAAACTCTTCCCGATAACGGTTACGGATGGAATTGGCACGTGGAGCCAGATTAGCAAACGTCCACAGCACAAACACCCATGCAGCGGGCGAACAAGTGAGTACAGCAAACCCTATCCATTCCACCAACTCGCCAAAATAGTTGCCCGAAGTGACATATCGGTACATTCCCTTCTGCGGCAAATAATGGCGTGTATCGCCCGGTTTACGTAAATGGCGGATCACACTGTCGGAATGTAGATTAATGCCCATCCCTATAAAGAACAAAATAACCCCAAGCCAAAAAGAAGGAGTACTGAGCCAGGCATCTGTATAGAGTCCTTCCGGAGCCAGATAGAACAACCATTCGCCACACCCCCCGCCACC
>ERZ859732.803-NODE-803-length-11712-cov-11.841726_pt1 | contig 11712 bp, 9 predicted proteins | sample MGYA00510123_ERZ859732 | MGnify/ENA primary metagenome ERZ859732 (study PRJEB30046, sample SAMN00715133) | human gut metagenome | study: EMG produced TPA metagenomics assembly of the A metagenome-wide association study of gut microbiota in type 2...
TCCCTAAGGAGGCTGATGAGCTCTTCTCTCAGGCAGAGAAGATGGCTAAGCTCCGCTACCAGACTTACGTTCGTAAGAGCCAGGAAGACTGGAGCGAGCAGATCTAATCTGAATACTTTTAGATTATAAATAAATTGGGCCTTGGTTGCATCTCCGGATGCGGCCAAGGCTTTTTTTCTCCCTTTTTTCCTTATTTTCTACTAAAACACTATTTTATCCGCATTTTTTTTAGTATCTTTGCAACAAAATTCGTACAAACGAGTTATATATATATTAAAAGGAATAAAAATAAGAACATAACATATCAGATGAAAAAGCAATTCATTCTCGTATTACTATTGGCATTGACAGCCGGTCCCGTCATGGCTCAGTCATCAAGCATGAGCGATGACCAGGTGATGAGTTTCGTGGTCAAGGAGCACGAACGCGGTACTAGCAATCCACAGATTGTGACCAAACTGATGCAGAAAGGCGTCGACATCTCGCAGATTAGTCGAGTTCGAGACAAGTACGAACGGCAGATGAAACAGGGTGGCGTAACCGGAGCTTCTACCGAAGTAGCCGGCAAGGATGCCTCTCGCCTGCGCACCAACAATGGCAAGACTCGTAAAGATTACGGCAGTGGAATCAGTCAGGAATCTCAGAACTATAGCAACTATCGTGTATCGGCAGAGAAAGACGCTAATTATCGTCATACCTACGATAACAACGATGAGGAATACATGGATTTCCAGAATGAGCTGAGCGGTATTATTCCTGATTCTACCCTGATGCTGAAGCAGCTGCTTGCCGAGCGCGAACAGAACCGCAAGAAAGTGTTCGGTAGAGACATCTTCAACAACAAGGAGTTGAGCTTCGAGCCAAACATGAACATCGCTACTCCTCAGAACTATCGTCTGGGTCCTGGCGATGCCGTCATCATCGATATCTATGGTGCTTCACAAAAGACTATCCAGAGCACCGTTTCTCCTGATGGCGAGGTAACCATCGAAGGTTATGGCCCGGTGAACGTAAGCGGACTTACCGTAGCCCAGGCTAATGCCCGACTCCGCGGCACCTTGGGAAGCCGTTATCGCTCCAGCAGAGTGAAGCTCACAGTGGGCCAGACCAAGACCATCATGGTCAACGTGATGGGTGAGGTAAAGGCACCGGGCACCTATACCCTATCAGCCTTCGCCACCGTATTCCATGCTCTCTACATGGCAGGTGGAACCAACGACCTCGGAACCCTGCGTAACATCAAGGTATATCGCAACAACCGACTTGTCACTGTAGTTGATATCTACGACTACATCCTCAATGGTAAGTTGACAGGCAACGTTCGCCTCAGCGACAACGATGTTATCGTAGTTGGACCATACGACTGCCTCGTAACCGTAACGGGTAAGGTAAAGCGCCCTATGATCTACGAGATGAAGAAGAACGAGAGTGTTAACTCTATCCTCAAATATTCCGGTGGTTTCACGGGTGATGCCTACAAGAAATCGGTTCGTGTAAACCGCAAGACAGGCAGGGAATATGCCGTATATAATGTAGGAGAGTTCGACTTCTCCAGCTTCCGTGTAGATGATGGCGACTCTATCAGCGTAGATTCCATTCTTCCACGCTATGCCAACACCGTAGAGGTGAAGGGAGCCGTGTTCCGTCCAGGTATGTACAACCTTGGCGAACAGGTAAACAGTGTACGCACCCTTGTTGAGCATGCCGAGGGAATGACAGAAGATGCATTCACCAACCGTGCCGTGATGCACCGCATGAAGAAGGACCGCACCCTGGAAGTGATTGCCGTAGACATCGCAGGCATCATGGATGGCAAGGTACCTGACATCCCATTGAAGGAAAACGATGTGCTCTTCATCTCTACCCGTCAGGACAAGATTCAGGAGCGCACCATCACCATTCGTGGCGAGGTGCAGTATCCAGGTACCTATCAGTATGCAGACAACGAGACCATCGAAGACTTCGTTCTGCAGGCTGGCGGATTGACTGACAAGGCATCAATGGTGAATGTAAGCGTAAGCCGACGAGTAGCCGATAACAAGGCATTGCAGCCAGATAGCGTCATCGCCCAAACCTTCACTCTTTCATTGAAAGATGGATTCGTAGTAGATGGAACCCCAGGTTTCGTACTGATGCCATTCGATGAGGTGATGATTCGCAAGAGCCCTGGCTATGCCGAGCAGAAGAATGTGAAGGTTGAAGGAGAGGTAATGTTTAGTGGTTCATATACCCTTACCCGCCGCAATGCCCGTCTCAGCGACCTCTTTGCAAAATCTGGCGGTGCTACAGAGCAGGCATACATCAAGGGTGCCCGACTCATCAGAAAAGCCAATGAAACAGAAAAGGAGCGCATGAGAGCCGTTCTTAAGATGCAGCGTGAACAGCAGCAGAAGAACCTTCTCCAGTTGGCAGCCAGCAGCAATGGCAGCAACTTGCAGGATGTAGCAAAGGGAGCACAGAGCACAGAGCTCGAGAAGTTCAACGTTCCAGATGAGTATCCTATCGGTATCGACTTGGCAGAAGCCTTGAAGAACCCAGGCAGTGATGCCGACATGATTCTGCGTGAAGGCGACCGCCTGATCGTTCCTCAGTACAATGGAACCGTGAAGATCAATGGTGCCGTGATGTATGCCAACACTGTGGCTTACGAAAAAGGCAGAAGCGTGAAGTCATACATCGATGAGGCAGGTGGCTTTGCCAGCGATGCCCAGAAGAGCAAAGCTTACATCATCTATATGAACGGCAAGGTGGCAAAGGTAGGTCATGGAGCCAAAGTACAGCCTGGTTGTGAGATTGTTATCCCATCTAAGCTGAAGCGTAAGATGAGCGTAGCAGAGACCATGAGCCTCGGTACCAGCATGAGTAGCATCGCTGCCATGATTGCAACGATAGCCAACTTAAGCAAATAACAAAAATATCATTTAGTCATGGCAGAGCCTAGTTTTCAAGGCTTCTGCCATGGCATAAGATATAACATTTATAAACTTAAAAATGAGCGTATGTTAGAAAATAAAGGAATCAAAAGACCACCTATAGGTATGTCTGATTTCAGAATGGTACGTAATAACAACAAGTATTACGTAGATAAAACCATGTACATACCTCAGTTGGAAAAAATATCAAATTTTCTGTTTCTCATCCGCCCACGTAGATTCGGCAAGAGCATCTTTCTATCGATGATTGCCGACTATTATGACTGTGAGAATAAGGAACTGGATCAAGAGTTTGAAGGAACATGGATTAGTGAACATCCACAACCCTTAAAAGGTCAGTTTCAGATTTTGCAATATGACTTTTCCCAGGTACTTGGACAGACGAATCATCTGGAAGACGATTTCAACACCTATTGTTGCGGACAACTAGATATGTTTATCCAAAAATACGGGAAATATTATAGTGCAGAAACCGTAAAATGGGCATTAGAAGCAAAGACATCAAAGGACAAGATTAATCTCCTGTCTGCTGAGGCTAAAGAACGTGGATATCATCTCTACCTGATTATTGACGAATATGACAATTTCACCAATACGGTTCTTAATGAACAAGGAGAAGATGTATATCATAACATGACTCATAGCAGTGGATTTTATCGCAGCGCATTCAAGATTTTCAAGCCAAACTTTGAGCGTATCCTGTTTATGGGAGTCAGCCCGATTACACTTAACGATCTGACTAGTGGATTTAACATCGCAACCAATATCAGTTTGCATCCAGCCTTTAACATGATGTTAGGGTTCAGCGAAGAGGACGTCCGGGAAATGATAGCCTATTATCAGTCTGTTGGGCTGATTCAACCAGGCAAAGACGATAAAGGGAACACCATTGACGGCAAAGCAAGAGTAGATGAAATCATTGCAGATATGAAGCCATGGTATGATAATTACTGCTTTGCTGAGGACAGATTTGATGTAGATTCAAGGATGTTCAACAGCAATATGGTTCTCTACTATCTCAACTATTTCATCACAGCAGGCAAAGCTCCTAAGGAGATGGCAGACCCAAGCTGTCGTACCGACTATGCCAAGCTGAAAAACCTAGTTAGGCTAGACAGATTGGATGGAGACCGAAAGAGTGTACTTATCGACATAGCTCAGAAGGGATATGTCAATGCCACGATTCAAGAATCCTTTCCAGCAGAAGAGACAATAAATCCAGACAATTTTATCAGTCTGTTGTATTATTATGGAATGCTGACCATTGGCGGAACAGACCTAGATGGTATCCATCTGGTTATTCCGAACAATACCATCAGGAAGTTATACTACGATTTTCTCTTGGAGCAATACCAGAGTGAGCATTGGATTGATCTTACCAAACTAGGGGCAATGTTTCGTAATGCAGCATCTGCAGGAGAATGGGAACCCTTATTCAAATATTTGGCAGAACAATACTACAATGACAGTGGCATTAGAGACGGCATACAAGGAGAGCGCAATATACAAGGCTATTTCAATGCCTATCTTCACATCAGCAAGCTCTTTATTGTGCATCCTGAAGTAGAGGTATCTCACGGTTATTGTGACTTCTTTCTTCTAGCAGATACGAAGAAGTATCCAACGTTACAACACAGTTATATCCTGGAGTTGAAATATCTCAAGAAAGGTGCCACAGATGCAGAAGTGACAAAAGTCATTGAGCAAGCCCAACAGCAACTGCTTCATTACACCAGTGATGAGACCGTAATCCGCCAGGCATCCGGCACTCAACTCCATGGTATCTACATGGTGTTCGTGGGAGGAAAGATAAAAGATATGGGGGCTGTTGTAGAATAATCCATCCACAAAGTTAGAAACATCCAATAATATTTGGTAGATTAAGAAAAAAGAAGTACTTTTGCAAGACGTTTAAGAATAAAAAAAGAATAAAATGGAAAATAAAGACGAAAATATCAAACAGATAGATGTTGTGGCAATTGTGAAAGCAATGTGGCAACATAGAAAACTATACTTCATAACATTGCCGGTAGTTATTGTAATCTCTTGTCTGCTCATTTTATGCGTACCAAGATATTACAACAGCACCGCAAAGCTTGCACCAGAATTATCTAGTTTTAATTCTAGCTCTTTAGGCGATCTTGCGTCATCTTTTGGATTTGATATCGGAGGTTCTTCTTCTAATGGAGATGCCATCTTCCCAGAATTGTATCCAGACTTGATTGATTCAAATGATTTCCTTACAAGTTTGTTCAATGTAAAAGTGATATCACTTGATGGAACAATCAATACCACTTATTATGATTATCTTGCCACCAAGCAGCAATCACCATGGTGGTCAAAAACGATGAATACAGTAAAATCCTGGTTTGCAAATAAGGATACAACAGCCCATGCCAACAATCTGGTAAATCCTTTCAGATTGACTAAGAAACAGGATGAAATTGCCCGTAGTATTGCCAGCAAAGTTTCCTGTTCGGTAGACAAGAAAAACTATGTGATTTCAATTTCAGTAGAAGATCAGGATCCACTGATTTGTGCTACTTTGACAGATACGGTACAATCACGCTTACAACAGTTCATCACAGAATATAGAACCCGCAAAGCCCGCAAGGACTTAGAGTATTATCAGAAACTCTGTGCGGATGCCAAAAGCAAATACGAGAAGGTGAGACAGACCTACGGAAGCTATGCGGATGCCAACAATGATGTGATTCTGGAATCCTACAAGCTCAAGGAAAATGATTTGGAAAACGAGATGCAGTTGCTCTACAACAACTATACAGCATTGCAGGGACAGGTGCAGCAAGCCCGTGCCAAGCTTACACTCCAGACTCCAGCGTTTACCACACTCCAGAGTGCTTCTGTACCTCTGAAGCCAGCAGGTCCTAAGAGAATGCTGTTTGTCTTGGGAATGTGCATCATGACATTCATGGTTATAACCATTTATTCTATCAGAAAGATTATCTTTGGTGAAAAGAAATAAATCATGTCAGAAAAAAACAAAGACATACAAAACCGTTCTAAGCGAATAGCATCCAATACATTGGTGCTATTCGCTAGAATGCTTATTATCACCTTCGTCAATCTCTATACAGTACGTTGGGTATTGGCAGGACTTGGCACAGAAGACTACGGCATCTTCAATGCCGTGGCAGGCGTGGTGACAGCAAGCACATGCATTAGCAGTGTACTTGCCCTATCCACTCAACGCTTCTACTCATTCGCAATGGGCAAAGGAGAACAGGAACGATTAAAGGAGATTTTCTCCGTGAGCCTCAACATCGTCATGATGATAGCTCTTGTACTCTTTATTCTCTTTGAGATTGTTGGTCCCTGGTTGATATCTACACAACTCACCATTCCTGTGGAACGTATGGAAGCGGCACAATGGATTCTTCAGTTTTCTCTGTTCTCTTTCATATTCACCCTCCTGCAGATACCATTCATCGGAGCGGTCTTTGCCAATGAGAATATGGGATATTATGCTCTGATTTCTACCATCGACTGTATCGTCAAACTTCTCATTGCCTATAGCATCGGTATGACAGGTGGAGACGATTTGGTGTATTATGGAGCAGCATTAATGCTCGAAGCATTCATGGTTATGTTGCTTTATGTTATCATTGCCAGGAGAAAGTATCCGGAATGCAAATATACCATTGTAAAGAAGAAGATCCTATACAAGGAGCTTTTCTCTTTCTCCGGCTGGTCATTCTATGGAGCTTTGGCAGGTGTAGGCATGACTCAAGGAAGTACCATTATTCTGAATGTGTTCTTCGGACCAATCATTAATGCAGCCTTTGGAATCGCCAATCAGATATACAATGCCATCAACACGCTCACAAATAGTGTGGTCATTGCTTTCCGACCTGCGATGATCAAAGCATACTCGTCGAACGAGAATGGATATCTAGAGCAGCTTTTTTTTGCTAGCAGCAAGGCAATACTCTATTTGCTGTCTATGGTTCTCATCCCATTCATCTTCGAAGCAGAGACGTTGCTCACACTTTGGTTAGGAGAATGTACACCTACCATGGTCTTGTTTGCCCGTCTCTATGCAATATATACAATATGCATGGCGTTACACAATCCGATTACCACCATCATACAGGCTACAGGCAACATCCGCAAATATAGCATGTATGTTGAAAGCATGACGATACTTTGCCTGCCTGTCAGTTGGGGCTTATTCAAGTTAGGTATGCCATCTTACTATGTGTTCATTACAATGATTGGACTTTGCGTTTTGGCACATATCATCAGATTACTGATGCTGCAAACAAGTATTTCAGATTTAACCGTCAGTAAATATCTGGCGAGACTAGTGTTACCGGGCATTCTGATTATTTCGACAACTACGCTGATAGTGTATTGCGTTGAAGGATTGCATACCAACAGGATTCTTCTGCTCCTCTTGTCGTTTGCCGTTTCTGCAGTAAGCATATCCATCCTATTATATGCAGTGGGCATTTCAAAAAAAGAGCGAAGTCTCATCAAAGAGTTAGTAAATAGAAAATTAAAAAAATAAAGCAATATGGGTTACATCTTATCGGCAATGTTTCTAATCGTTGCTATACTTTGTTACTTGGAAGACTACATCAGGAAGTATCAGAAGCCATTATTCTTCCTGATAGGTCTTGTGCTGATTTTTGTGGCAGGATTTCGAGAAATTGGTTTGGACCCTGACTCGGAAAATTACGAAAATACATTCCAGCATTATTTCAAGAACGGAACAGATGAGATGATCGAGCCATCCTTTCTACTCATATCTTACATTTTAGGACTCTTTACCGACAATGTACACATTCTGTTCTTGCTCTATGCAATATTCGGAGTGTCTCTAAAAATGTTTGCCTTCAGAAAGATGAGCGAATTCTATTTTGTTCCGCTGCTGTGCTACATCAGTTTCTACTATGTACTGCACGATCTTACCCAGATAAGAGCAGGAGTTGTATCAGGAATCTTCCTTTGCACACTCCCACTCATAGCAGAGAACAAAAAGAAAATAGCCTTCTTTATTTTGCTCGGAGCATCTTTGATACATTATTCTTCATTAATGCTCCTTCCCGTCTTGTTTCTCAACAACAAGCCATTCTGCAAGAAGACAACCATTCTGTTTCTTTGCGCCATTCCGCTGGGATATGTAGTATATTATGCAGGAGGTAGCATTCTGATGAACCCGTCACTTCCATTCATCGGAAACAAACTAGCTATCTACCAGGCAGCAGTGGAAAAGGGTAAAATGACAGTAGGCATCAATATATTTGATCCGCTGCATATCATGTCGATTATGCTGTTTTATTACCTGTTCCTCTTTAAGGATACGCTGACAAAACTATGCAGTAATTTCCCTATATTGCTCAAGACATCTGCAATAGGATTATCCCTGTATTCGGCGTTTGCCTTTTTGCCGGTATTGGCTTTGCGAACCAGCCAGCTGTATTGCATCGTGAATATCCTGCTTTACACATATATATTATACACTTTCAAGCAGAAATGGATAGGCATCAGTTTTGTGATAATCATCTCCCTTCTCCTGCTCTACGTAAGCATTCCACATTACGGACTAGGAATGATGATCATACTTAATTAAAAAAAATAGAAATAGAATATTAATAAAAGAACATATATTAAATGGAAGCAAGAGTTATAGCATATTATTTGCCACAGTTTCATCCAATCCCTGAAAACGACAAAGTGTGGGGACCAGGATTTACTGAATGGACCAACGTAGCCAAAGCCCGTCCTGTATTTCATGGGCACTATCAGCCAAGAATTCCAGCCGATTTAGGTTTTTATGATCTTCGATTGCCAGAAACACGCGAACAGCAGGCACAGTTGGCACGCGAAGCTGGCGTGGAAGGATTCTGCTACTGGCATTACTGGATGGGTAACGGCAAGCGCCTGTTGCAGCGCCCTTTCGATGAGGTTCTCAATTCCGGCAAACCGGATTTTCCATTCTGCCTAGCATGGGCAAACCATGACTGGAAAACAAATACATGGAAGAACAAAGGTGGCAACCAGATGATCTGCGAGCAATTGTATCCTGGCGATGAAGACTACATTGCCCATTTCAACTATGTGCTCAAAGCATTCAAAGACCATCGTTACATCACGGTAGATGGCAAGCCACTGTTTCTGATTTTCGATCCATATCACTTCAAGGATGTGCGCCACTTCATGGAACTCTGGAGAAAGATGGCAAAGGAGAATGGGTTGAAAGGCATCTTCTTCGTTGCTATGTGTGCTTCTACAACAACGGTCAAGAGAAACGAAGATGGCACCATCAGTCGTGTGATGCCAAACCTCGAAAGCAGTGCCGACATCTACAACTCATTCCTGGAATTAGGTTTCGATGGTATCAATCCGATGGGTAAAGGTAGAGCAGAGATGATGTACCAAGGTAAGTATTGGCGTATTGCAAGAAAAGCCATGCAGAAGGCATTCCCTTTCATGCCGGCACTGAAGTACGATTATCCAAAGGTGATGAAGCATTTCTTTTCACCAGAAGACAATTGGGACAACGTGTTCCCTACCCTTTTCCCACAGTGGGACCGTACTCCAAGAGCCGGTAAGCATGAAGGCATCTACGTGAATGCAACTCCTGAAAACTTCGAGCATCATATAGAAGATGCACTGCAGCTCATCAAGAACAAGCCTGAGCAGAGAAAGATACTTTTCCTCCGCTCATGGAATGAATGGGGAGAAGGCAACTATGTGGAGCCAGATACCAAATATGGTCATGGTTTCTTAGACGCCATCAGAAAGACTATTAAGAAATAAAAGTATAACAACATCGATAACGAACATGGAAGTTAAAATCATACCAACAGGAGGACTTTGTAATCGCTTACGTGCCATTGCCACAGGAGTGGCTGTGGCAAAGAGCTACCATTGCCCTTCTGTCATTTACTGGAATAACAGCCTGGGCTTAAAAGCAGATTATTGCGAACTTTTCAAACCGATTCCACAAGAAGATGTGAAACTGATAGAGAACAAGCAATGGCTATACAACATCAATGGCAACAAGGACTATCTGATAAGATGGCCCCTGCTGCAAACAATGTTTGAGAAAACCGTGTTTAACTTCAGTATCTACCGAGATGGCGAGATATACAGCAAATTGAAAATGAGCTATTCACGCTCGCTCCTCCTCATCTCGTGTTATCCTATGTGTACAAAATATACCATCCAGGGGATGTTCATCCCACAGAATGATATCCAGCGCAGAATAGACGAGGTTGTGGCTAGCTTTTCTGAGCGAACCATCGGTGTACATATCCGCAGAACAGATAATGTGGTTTCCATTCAATCCTCTCCATTAGAGAACTTTACCAACATGATGGATGCAGAAATCAAGAAGAACGCCAATACAAAGTTCTATGTAGCCAGCGATGATGATGAAGTAAAGGAAAGTCTGAAATCAAAGTATCCGAACCGCATCATTACCCTGATGGATGATACAGACCGCAATTCCTTGGAAGGAATGAAATTTGCAGTGGTAGATTTGTTTTGTCTCAGCAAGACAAGAAAAATCATAGGCAGTGTTGCTTCATCCTACTCACAAATAGCAGCAGAGATTGGTGGAATAGAAATTGAATACGCAAAATAAAATACAATGAATCCAGATATCAGCGTTATCATCCCAACATACACTCCCAAAGAATACCTTTGGGAGTGTCTTGATTGTTTGGAACAACAGACACTAAATAAAGACAGTTATGAAGTGCTGATAGTTCTCAATGGCACAAAAGAGCCTTATTTTTCTCTAATAAAAGAAAGAATAAAGGATTATTCATACTCTATAGAATTATTATACTCTAACGTTAATGGGGTGTCACGGGCAAGAAACATCGGAATAGAAAAGGCCCAAGGAAAATATGTCAGTTTCATTGACGATGATGACTTCATAAGCCCATGCTATCTGCAAGCCTTATTAAAGGATGTCACTCCAGAAGGGATAACGGAAGCAAATGTTATCGCATTTAATGATTCCTCCAAGGCTGAAACATATCATTATCTGTCTACAGCTTACAAGTCATACAAACCTGAGGAAAGACATCATATTGTAAAGAATCGAAGCTTTCTTTCAAGTTCATGCTGCAAGTTGATTCCACGTAGCATCATTGGGGCTCATCGCTTCAAGGAGGACATCACCCATGGAGAAGATTCTTTTTTCATGTTTCAACTCTCCTGCAAGATTAAAACAGTAAACATAGCAGCATCAGATGCGATATATTATGTAAGAGTTAGAAATACCTCGGCATCAAGAAATGCGAAAATGAGAAGAAAGAAAAAGAAAATGGAACTGCGTCTTCTCGCCTTATACACAAAAACATACATCTCGCATCCATTGGCATATAATGGTATTTTATATCTGACAAGAATTGCAGCTACACTCAAGAAAATACTTACAGAATAGATATAAGGGAACGCCTATGAAGCGTTCCCTTACTCTTTCTGATATACTCTAACCCAATCAAAATACGTTTCATAAGTATCATCCGTATCAGGGGCATGCCAATTCCCGTAACCCAGACTTTGGTTAAGGATAAGATAGAAAGGTCTGTCAAACGACCATTGTCCTTCTGCAAGTTTTACTTTATCAGAACTTTTAAATTTCTGTGTAATTGTAATTTCCATTTGCGTCAGTGGCAGTTACACTGCCCATATTGATACAACCGGTGGTCAGATTCCCTTGTGCGAATATCGAAAACAAAACCTTCCTTGCAAATAATTTGGCACTTTTGCTACCCGTGGAGCCTGGGCGGCTTTC
>ERZ859732.804-NODE-804-length-11699-cov-17.568533_pt1 | contig 11699 bp, 9 predicted proteins | sample MGYA00510123_ERZ859732 | MGnify/ENA primary metagenome ERZ859732 (study PRJEB30046, sample SAMN00715133) | human gut metagenome | study: EMG produced TPA metagenomics assembly of the A metagenome-wide association study of gut microbiota in type 2...
CAACTTTTTGTTGCTCAGGCACTTATAAATAATGTTAAACTATAGTGTTGCGGAAATTAGAATATATAAAACAGCATACCCGACAAAAAAAAGGGAAGCGCCGAAACGACACCTCCCCATGGATTGGATGAATCATATAATCATCTGTCTCGCGACATTTTATTCTGTGTATGCAGTCTTGTAGGCAGAGTCAAAGAACATAGCGCAAGGACCTACACCAGTCTCATACTCATGCAGCTTCTGAGCAGCGCTGTCATACTCCACTACATAGCCGTTATCACTATAGTTGGCATAGCCATTATCGCCCAATCTATTAGAGAGCACGAAGATATGACCGTTCAATGGGTCGGCGAAGATGCCGCATGGGCTCACAGGCATCTCTGAGAGCGTCATCGTCTGTACTTGCGTACTTCCTGCTACGAGCACACTCACGCTAGGAGTGCTGCCAAAAGGTGCATTGAGCACATAGAAATAAGGACGAACCACATCCATACGTGTTGTAGCACTAGGGGTTACGCATACAGCATAGTTGCCATCTGCCACCTTCTGAGACTTGCCCTCGGCGAAACTCACTGCACGTAGGGCATTCTCGCCATAAGCATTATAAGAAGCATCATAATACTGGTTGTCGAGAACATACAAAACATTAGATGCATAATAGATGCTGGTAGGATTGTTCACCCCCTCAATATTCTTTGTCTCTACATTGTCGTTGGAAAGATTGATGCAAGAGATGTTGCCACCACCAGCACCATAGTTGCTGTTGGCAACGTAGAGATTGCCATTACCGATGACCAAGCCCTCAGGATAGCTGCCCACCTTCCACTTCTTCTGAAGAGCAAAATCTGTGGTGTCCACGGCTGCTACATAGCCACCGTATGTAGTGAAATAAACCTTGCCTCCGTCGGCGATGATATGGCGAGGATGGACGCCCTCGGCATTGCCCAGCAGGTCTGTGGTCTTGATTTGCTTGATGCTCTGCTTGGTTTTCTTGTCGATTACCTCGATGGTGTTACTCTGATCTACGGCAAGATAAATCTTGTTACCATATACGATGCCGTCGTTGGCAGTATTACCGAGCGGACGACCATTAGCCGCCTTGAATACTTTCTGTGTGGCTGTGCTTGAAGCATAGTCGATAGCTGTGAGAGAGCTCTCAATTTTGTTATACATGTTACCTGAATTCACGACATAAGCGCCCGTGCTGTACTCCTGGAGATAAGTCTCAGGACCATCGTTGTCGTCGCTACATGATGTCATCACTGCAGTACCCATCAAGAGCACCGCCAAACCTAATAAATACTTTTTCATTTTCTTTTTCTGTTTATATTTGAATCTAATTTGTTACTATCTAGAAGTTATACCCGATGCTTAACATCCAGCTGCGGCGAGGCATCGGATAATGCCCTACGAGTTCATACTGCTCAGACAGCAGGTTCTTCACATCCATCCTGACCTTCACACCTCTCAGGGATTTCCCCAAAAGAGTCAGTCCGTCCAGCTGACGATAGAGCGTCAACCCCATGTCCCAGTAACCACCCACTTCGGTGCCATCATAGTGCTCATTGTTGGCCCATCGCTTGCTCATTCCTTGTCCATGGAGCGAGACATTCACCCAGGGATTCTCCCACCCCAAGGCAATACTGCCCGAGTGCAAAGGGATATAGGCTACTTGATTGCCATAATATTTGGACGAGCGGTCGGTATGGTTCACCACGTGCTGGTAGCTATACGACCCTTGCAGCGAGAGTTGCTGCCCCGGAGCCATCTGCCAGCTGCCACGCAAAGAGGCATCCGCGCCAACGACATCAACCCGTGCCAAGTTCACAGTACGCCAAACGAACATATTGTAAGGAACGCCCACAATCTTGTCGGTCACCCGATTGCAGTAGCCGTCCAGCGTTGCTTGAACATTCCATTCCTTGTAACGTAAGGATTCGCCGTTCCCCCCACCTCCTGAAGAAGTTTTTTTCCACGTAAGCCCGACATTCAACTGTCGGGTTTTCTCAGGCTTCAGATCTGAACTTCCATAATGGAAGAAATAGTTCTCGTTGAAAGTAGGAACCCGGAAGATGTCCTTGTACGAAGCCCTGAGATAAAGCTCATCGCTGGCAGTACCATTCCCCAGGAGCCGATAAGAAAGCGAAAGCGATGGCGAAAGCCGGCGTGCATCCTTGGCAGCCTGTCCTGCTTTGGTAGGATTGGCGCTGCCTTGCAGAGTCTCTATCTTGCGCCCCACGCTGTTGAGGTAAACCGAAGCCAACATTCTGGCAAGAGCCACCCATCTTCCCTTCTTATATCGGGCAGAAAGCGACTGCAGGATGCCATGCCGGTGAGGGCGCAGGTCGGTGGCGATGGTGCTGTTGAGCGAGTTCATCATCCAGTCGGCAGAGTAATCCAGCGCCCAGCCATCATCCGGCATCCACATCAGTGCTGCCGAAGTATAATATTCCCTCTGCCAGTAGGTAGCATCATTGCGCCGATTTGCCACGAGCGTGTCCTGATAGGCAGAGCTCGCCCAGTTCATCTTGGCTTGCACCTTCAGCATCCAATGGTCATCAAGACTTCTGGCTTGCCATCTCGCCTGAGCAAAGGCGTTGCGGTCGTGCAACTGTTCGGCTGTTACATCGGTATAATATCTCACGATGCCAGGCAACTGTCGGTCGTTGTCATAATAGTAGATCTTTGCCCACAATTGGTTCCGGCTCATACCATCGGCTCGTCTGCCCATCATCCAGTGCATATTCAGTTCGCCATGCCCCGAGTTCATACGACTGTTGGTTCTTCGCTCATGGGTAGTATATTTACCATTGTGCAAAATGAAAGGATAGTCGTTTTCGGCATAGGTGTACTCACCCATCGCCTGGAGAATGAACCTATCTGACAATCTCTGCACATAGCGCAGATAAGGCGAGACATATCCGAAGGCCCCCACCTGCAACTGAGTAGAGAGGTGAGGCTGCTGGTCGATGGGAATCTCGCTCATGGTCTCGATGGCAAGCAAAGCTGCCACCGAGGCTTGCCGGGCCGAGATGAAGATGTCGTCGTTGTCACCAATGGTGAGTCGCAATGTCTGCACTTGGTCGAGCGAATAACGGGACACATCAATTTCGCCGCCCTGACATTCGCTGAGCAGCACACCATCGTAACTCACGCCCGTGTGTCCCGCTCCGAATCCACGCACAGCTACCGTCTTCATTCCTCCAGCTCCACCATAGTCGCGCAGATTGATGCCTGGCATGCGGTGCAAAGCGTCGGCCATATCCGTAACGCCAAGCCTTAACATATCCCCATTGTCCAAAAGCTGGAGAGGCGATGTGCTCGTAAGTATCCGGTGCTGCCGAGCATTCACTTTTACTTCCTGCAAATGCTCAGTACGAATGGAATCTTGCCCCAGACCCACTTGTGCATACAACAGTAGCAAGCCACCGAGACAAAATATCCTCAATGCCTTCATTCATTCTATCTTTTATATTATTATCTGTGTCTCCATCACGAACCCATCCCACGGGGTTGGATAGAATCATCGGAATCTCTTATCCTAAAGACACTCTTTCATCATATTGTTTCCGATGGCAACGGCAGGTCTTCTGACTTGCGTCCTCCCCGCATCTCACTCTATGTAAACATAAAAAGATGCAAAACTCATGGCAAGCGGTCTTCCCGAAAAAATGTCAGTGACCATGGTGCTTGCCGCAATAAGACGCTTACAGCAGCGGGACTGTCCGGGCTTCTCACCCGATTCCCTTTTAATCACTACGCACTCATCCTGCCTGAGGCGGCAGAAGGTGGCAGCGAACCAATTGCGGGTGCAAAGTTACTATAAAAAAATGAATAAAAAGATAACTTTATCCGCTTTTTTATTCCAGCAAGGATAAAATTATCTTTTTATTCAGAGTTCAGTTTATTCTTTTACGATTTCCAGGAGTTCTGCGAAATCATCGATAATCCATTCGGCAGAGGCGATCTGCTGGCGGGTTCCGTTGCCATAAGTCACGGCACAGACCTTGCAGCCGGCATGATGCGCCATATCTACATCGAAGTTCATATCGCCCACTACAAGGGTTTCATCTGCCGTTCCCTTCATCTCCTTCAATGCCTTGAAGACCATATCGGGTGCCGGCTTCGCATGCTCCACATCATCGCCTGCAACAATGGAAGAGAATATATCCTCCAGCTGCATCTGATGCACGTATCCATCCAGCGAGCAATGGTTTCGACTGCTGGCCATACCCAGAACATAGCCCTGACGGTGCAACGCTCTCAGGGTTTCTATCACATGAGGAAACGGCTTTACGATCATCGTCTTCTTGTTCTCCAGGAAAATCTCGCGATAGGTTGCTGCGCATTCCATTCCCTCCTCAGCACTCATTCCGAAGAGCGAAACGAAGGCCTCATCCAATCGAAGACCGATGGTCTTGGCACAAGCCTCCTCCGATTTCACCTCCAGCTTTCTTGCACGCATCGTATCCTGCAGGGTCTTCACAATGAGACTCTGCGAATCGCCGATGGTTCCATCAAAATCAAAAATTATATACTTCATTATTCTTACCTTATTTGAAAACGGTCACAAAGGTACAGATTATAACTGAAACTACAAAGCAAATTGCTCACGAATTGCCTTTATTATGTTATTACGAGCCACTTCTGGCTTCATCGCCTCATCCAATGGCATTTCTTCAGGAGTAACCTGAATTACTCTATCAAAGCCTGCATCCAGCATCGCCTGCCTGTCGCTTACGCCACCCGACACGAGCCAGATTTTCTGATTGGCACCATGCTCAAGAATTCTTTGCGGCAGTTTCCCCATCAAGGTCTGACGGTCGCTATGACCTTCGCCCGTAATCACGAGATCTGCATCTAGAATGAGCGCATCAACCTCTATTTTCTCTAAAAGCAGTTCAGCCCCTGGACGAGCCTCTGCATTGAAATATTGCAGGAAAGCATAGCCCAGTCCGCCGGCTGCACCAGCCCCAGGAGCCTCACTCCTATCATATCCGAAATGCTTGGCACTTACCTCGGCTAACTTCCTTGCTCTATCATCCAACATCTGCACCATCTTAGCATCAGCTCCCTTCTGAGGGGCAAAGACATGAGCCGCCCCATTTTCGCCGCAAAGCGGGTTGGTAACATCCGAAGCTAGCACAAAGCTGCATTCCTGTCGGATTTTCTTCCAGTCATCGCCCATCGCCTTGAGCATTCCAATGCCGCAATCGGATGTGGCGCTGCCGCCCAAGCCCACGATGAAACGTCGCACGCCCCGGCTCCAGGCACTCATAATCATCTCGCCCACGCCCCAGGAAGTAGCCTTCATCGGGTTGCGCTGTTCAGGCTCAATCAGAGCCAATCCGGCGGTCTGCGCAATCTCGATAATCGCTGTATCATTCACGATTCCGTATTCCGCCTCAATCCATCGCATCAGCGCATCATGGGCATGAATCTTCACTCGCTCTCCCTTCATCGCCGAAAGAAAAGCATCGAGCATACCCTCTCCCCCATCACTCATTTCCAGGGTAATGATTTCGGGAGAAGCATCTTCCGCATTCCATTCCTTCACTCCCGAAGCAATCGCCTCATTCACCTCTCTGCTCGAAAGGCAGCCCTTATAAGAGTCACAAGCTATTATTATCTTCTTATATCCAGCCCCATCCATCAGTCTGAGGCCATCATTTTTTCTATCCATATCCTATTTATATTATATCATTCCAAGAATCATCGCCTATCAAGCGATTCCCCTTTCAGCCCGCAAAATTAGCCATTATTCCTGAAACCACAAACCTTTTTTGGAAAAACTTTCAAAAACAGATGCTTCAGATAAGAGCTGATAGAAAAAAGAGGTTAAAACATTTGGCTATTAAAAAGATTCCTCGTATTTTTGCAGTAGATTTTTCAAAGGTTTTCTAAAGGTTAAAGGCTTATGTGCAAATATGAAGAAATAGAAGGTTGGCGACTCTCGAATGGCAAGACGATTCGGGAAATCAACAATGCCGTACACGATGAGGTGGAACGAATCTACCTGGAAGCGTGGGCGAAGGGCATTTCCGTGCCGTATTTTGAGGGGAAAAAAGTTTTTCTAGCTAATCCTGACGGAAGTGATGATGAAGTGACTTTTGATGTAAAGACTAGAAAATATACTGTTATCCAGCAAGTAGCAGCTCCGGGAAGGGGGAAAATGAGCTACTTGCTCCATGCATAATCCTCAAAAAAAATTGCAACTATGACACGACGACTAGAATTCACCATTATTGCAGGACCAAACGGAGCTGGAAAAAGCAAACTTGGCCCATTCTATTCAAGTGTAAAAGCATTTGATGGAGATCAACTTGCCATGAAACTTCGTAAGGAACATCCAGACTGGAAAGATTCGTGGGTAGAAGGAACCGTTATCTCCACACTAATGAAAGAGAAAGACGAAGCTATCCTATTAAAGAAAAATTATGCCTTTGAAACTAATTTCTCCTCAGATTTACCAGTCAATCTTATCAAAGATTTCAAAAATGCAAACTATAAGATTTGTTTGATATATTTCGGTCTATCTCATATTATCGACTCCTCCACTCGTGTTGACCAACGCCATATATTGGGCGGTCATAATGTAAACCAAGACGTGATAGAATATAACTTCACGGAAGGCATCAAACGAGTAAGAGCCTCTCTACCACTTTTTGAAAACATTCTTTTCATTGATGGCACTTCCGATTTTGGCGACATTGTTGCCATTCACATCGAGAAATCAGGCAAGCATCAGATAACAGATCACCCAGCCGAGTGGTTCGACAAATACTTCAAAGAAGCATTCAATGCGCTTGTTGATGGATAGGAAGCGGACATGTACTTTGGCAGAATCATAGGCCTCTCCCTCACCTATCGTTTCGGCGGCTACAAGGGCAAGCAGCATGAAGAAGTAGATACTTCCAGATTCGGGAAATAAAACGAGAAAAGCTCACCAAGACCCTCAAAGTCCTGACGAGCTTTTCTCTTTTCATATACTCTATTCAAGTTTCTTTACTTCAAAATATTGACATATCCCTTATTCTGTACCAATTCAGAATTTAAATCGATGCATTTCTGAGGAATCGGGAAGACGGTGGTGTAGCCGGAGGATTCACCCTGAAGAGGCGTACGGAGATCGTAGGCACCGGTGAATTTGCCGAAACGGATGAGATCCTGACGACGCCATCCTTCCCATACCAACTCCAGCAACCGCTCTTCCAGAATGTTATCGAGCGTAGCCTTACGGTAAGGCATTCCCACACGGGCACGAATCCTATTCAACTCCTCATCGCCATTCTCTCCGTTTCGGACCTTTGCCTCTGCCTTCATCAATAAAGCATCTGCATAGCGGAAAAGAACGATGTCGTTACTCTGCAACTTGCCGTCCATATAAGAGGTTCTATCCACCTCATACTTCGCCATCCTCGCTCCAGCCGTCTTGACAAACTTACTGTTGGTCAGGTTTTGAGCCACTTCAAAAGGCTGATACTCCAACGGCTTTCCATTATCCATCAGCAGTTCATGACCATCTACCTTTACCACTCCCGCCACAAAGTTCATCTTGCAACGGGCATCTTCATCAGTCTCGCCATAATGATTGGCTTTCATCGTAGAAATCGTGGCACAGGTACCATTCTCACTTCCCCATCCCAAGACACCGCCATGCGTATAATGGTAAGAGCGGAAGAGATAATGGAACTGGTTGGTATAGATATTCTTATCCATCGGAATCGTGAAGATATTCTCCTTCGATGTCTCATTATGCGTAGAGAAATTGAATGAATCATCCGACTCCAGGACATAGCCTTCTTCTGCCAGTTTATCACAATAATAAATGCAGGTTTCCCAGGCATTCAACTTCCTGCAGTCCACCTTATCGCCATTACGCAAAGAGGCATCAGAAGCCGGCACAGAGAAATGAATGTCACGTCCCTTCGGACGGCTCGCATAACCCTGGGTCCAGTCATCATACATATAGATTTCTGCATTCAAAGCCAATTTCGCCAACAGAAAGTTGACTACCGGCTGGGTGATGCGACCATAATAATTGCCTTCCTTATTGCTGTGCTGGTCGGGAAGTGAAGGCAATACCTGCTGCAACTCCTGAAAGACAAACTGGAAGATAGAACTGCGATCTGTCTGACCTTGGAACAGGCTGGAATGGAGCTGTTCTGCACTGGAAAGGACCAATGGAACCCGACCGAACATGTCCATAGCATAGTAATAGAACATAGCCCGGATGGCTCTTATCTCAGCCCGATATTCCTCCTGCTGTGCGGCAGAAAGCAGGGCCGACTTGTTGCTGATAATATCCAAAGACTTATTAGCCAGCACGATAACCTTATAAAGGTACTTCCACGTATCATAAAGAGACTGGTCATCGGCACTCCACCGATGCTGGTACATGGCATTCCAGAGGCCACCATCATACCAGTCGCCGCCTCGAATCGGAATCATCGCCTCATCGGTGGTCAGCGTATTATAATCGTAAATGCCACGGCAGGTGCCCTGGATGCCCTCACTCTCGTTAGCTCCACCTATATAATTATAGAGAGAAGCCACGGCATTGATATAAATATCAGATGCAGAGCCATAGATGGCATCCTCGTCCAACTGATCCTTAGGATGTTCGTCCAGGCAGGATGTCATAAACAATGCCGCCAGCAGCAGAAATAAAAATCTATATCGTTTCATAACTTTCTAATTTTAGAATTGAACACTTAAACCCAATGAGAAGGTTCTGTAAACAGGATAAGTCCGCTTATCATCAATACCCATCGTACTGTTCACCACGTAGCTGTTAATCATCGGAGTCAAGCCGCTGTAACTGCTGATGGTGGCAAGATTGTTGACACTCGCCGAAACTCTGAGCGACTGCACCCCGCCCTTTCGGATAGGGATATCATAGCCCAGCGTGAGATTCTCAAAGTTGAGATAATCGCCCTTCTCCAGCCAATAATCAGAAACATTCTGGTCAACGATATTCTTCTCAGGAGCTCCCTTCAGCACATTATAATCCGGGAAACTCGACATATTGGTGTAGGCTAAGCCCGTACCATTGAATATCTTATGTCCGAAGGCTCCGTTCATCTGCAATGAAAGATACCAGTCGCGATAACGGAAACTGATATTGGAACCCAACGTTACCTTAGGAGTAGCCTGACCGGCAATATATCTGTCACCGCCATCACTCAAATCTACGGTTCCGTTTTTGTCCAAATCTTCGATATCATAGCGGTAATGCCCATTTCCATCTTCTATAATTCCCTTGCAATGAGGAAGATAGAATACCCCCAAAGGCTGACCAACTATCTGATAGACCACATTGTTGTAACCACCATGCTGACCGGCACCCGACAAGGCACCCATCGCAGTAATATCGGCTGCCGACATCTGCATTCCGTCATATTCACCACTCAGCGAGAGGAGTTTGTTCTTCTGCCAGGAGAGATTCATATTGATATTCAGTTCCATGTCCTTCTTCTGGATAGGAGTGAAGGAAACGCCGACCTCCAAACCCTGGTTGCTCATAGAACCCAGGTTTGCCAACAGTTTATCATAGGCAAAAGGCGGAACCGGCACATCATAGGCATAGAGCATGTCGGTGGTCTTGGAATAGTAATATTCTGCCGTCAGAACCAGCCGGTTGTTCCACAATCCCAAATCAGCTCCGATATTCCAGGTAGCGCGGGTTTCCCACTTCAGATCAGGATTGTTATTGCTAATCATTCCCATCGTAACCGTAGGAGAACTGTTCACCGAAACAATACCATTCTGCCGTACCGTATTCAAAGTGGTATAAGAAGATATTCCGCCAAGATTACCAGAGCGTCCATAGCCCGTACGCAGTTTCAGCATGGTAATTTTCTGGAGAGAACGGAGCCATTTCTCCTGCTTCATATCCCAGGAAAGAGAGACGGATGGGAAGAAACCCCAGGTATGGTCATTGCCCACCATCGAAGAACCATCGCCACGCATGGAAACCAAAAGACTATACTTATTATATAAGGTGTAGTCGACATTGCCCATCACAGAAGCCAGGGTCGGATCTTCGTAGTTGCTGTCTGTCCCACCAAAAGGCCGTGATGCAGCAGCACCTATGCTATGGTAATACATGTCGTTGTTGGTGATTCCCTTCGCAGAAGTCCAGAATCCCGTTCGGATATCCTTCTGATATTCTGCACCCACCATTGCCTTCAGATTGTGGATTCCCCACGAATGCTGATAGTTAAACGATACATTGGCAAGCCAGTCCTCGCTCTTGAACTCCCCACGATAGAGATTGCCCTGCGCCCAAACCCAGGTAGGACAGAACTGGTTGTTCTCGTTGGAAGCATAACTGTATGCTGCGAAGGCAGAAACACTCAAAGAATTTGTCATATCATAGTTCAACTTCAGATGAGCATTGAAGTTCATGTTCTTCGTATCATTACGCTCCTTGAGCAAGGCACCGGGAGGATTCACCTGAGATGCAGCCCCATTCTTCACCCAACTGCCGTTCAGCTTATCATAAGGATAAGTAGGATTCATGGCATCGGCAGAATAGAAAAGCATCTGACTGTCGAAGATATCATTGTTCTTGAAAGACGAACCGAACACGCCGAAATCTCCCGTCAGTTTATCGCCAAACGCCTTCTGGGTGACATCAATCTTAGCCACCAGATTACGATAGCCCTTGCTCCGAATAATCGTGTTATGGTCGATATAGCCAAAAGAAGCGCGGTAGTTGCTCTGCGGAGTGCCACCGCTGAAGGCCAGATAATGGTTCTGGATATTTCCGGTTCGGGTAATTGCCTTGCGGAAATTGGTATCATATCCCTTATTGTTATACTCCAGCCCATACTTCTGTGCAGCAGCTATGTATTCGGCGGCATTGAGCATCTCCATACTTTTGTACATCGCCTCTATACCATAGTTTCCCTCGTAAGAAATCTGAAATCCCTTACCCGTACCCTTCTTGGTTTTTACCTGGATAACGCCCGAAGCACCACGGGAACCATAGAGTGCCGTTTCGCTGGCATTCTTCAGTACTGTAAAGCTCTCTATATCGGCGGGATAGATTGTAGCAAGCGTCGCCACATCAGAAGTAACACCATCAATAATCACCAGAGGATCATTGCCGCCCATGATAGAAGTTGTACCGCGAACCCGGACGGAGTTCAACATAGCAATACGGTCAAGACCATTGGTAGTGACGTTAACACCTGCCGTCTGTCCGCTCAAGGCATCCAGGGCATTATTGAGTACACCCTTCTTCAGAAGTTCAGGCTCCACTACACTCACCGAACCTGATAAGCGCAAGGAATCTAAGCCTTCGATGTTCACAGACTGAGCACAGAGGGTTTGGGGTGCAAGAATCATCGCACCCATCGCATAAAATATGGTTTTTAACTTCTGTTCCATAACTATTTCATCGTTTAGTCAAGGTTCAAATCGATTTTCGATTGCAAATATAATAAAAAAGAGTGATTCAAAGTCCATTTCCATGAAAAAACTTCAAAAAAAACGCAGGCTTCAGAGTTAAGACAGAAGAAAAGCTCGCCAAGACGTTCAAAATCTTAGCGAGCTTTCTCTTTTTATATCAGCATTTTATTTCACTTTCACTTCTACCACATTCTTCGCAGCCTCAGCACTCGAACCACCTACGAAGATCTGATATTTGCCGGGAACCACACGCATGGTATTGGTCTGGGAATCCCAACCCT